>Ga0308019_10001915_pt1 | contig 12153 bp, 11 predicted proteins | sample Neamet284_FD_203135 | JGI IMG/M metagenome (GOLD analysis project Ga0308019, IMG submission 203135) | Marine microbial communities from water near the shore, Antarctic Ocean - #284 | ecosystem: Environmental > Aquatic > Marine > Unclassified | place: Southern Ocean | collected 2014-10-01 | reverse complement strand
CACGGGAACCCTCCCGACAGTCGCCAATGTTAAAGCAGGTGAAAATATCGAATTCCGTCTTCTTGTCTTGGTTGATGAAGTGGAAATGGACCGTAAAACGCTCGACCCGTTGCTCATCAAAGAGGAAACTATTCGAGATGGTGAAGCCCTTGCCCTTCAGGCGCAGGAAGGAACTTTCAGTATAGTACTCTACCTGATTGCACTGCTCTCGCTTAGCCTTGCAATGTGGCTGTTAGTGGTGAATCGTAGGATTCGTTTGGGTGAATTAGAGCCTGGCGTAGAAGACCAAACTGAGGAAGTTCTCGAAGAATTGAATCTTTCAAAGACGATTCCTCAAATTGATCTGAATATCCCTCCACCAATCGGTTTGATTCATCCTCCTCCGCAATCAGTAGCAGCGCCAGTTGCAGCATCTCCCTCCCTTGAAACTGAACGCGCTCCTCCGCCAATTCCCCCTACTGGCTTACCTCAGGGATGGACGCTCGATCAATGGAGCCATTTCGGATGGCAATACGTCGATGCGATGAAAAAGTGAGTTGTCTCTATGACTGAGGAAAAGGCTACGGCCGTTGATGGCATGGTGATGATGCAAGAACGCATGGTCAATCTCATTAATCAATTGAGCATGCCCTTGATTGAAGTGAGTCTTGTTTTGAGCAAGCATATTGCTGGCCTTTCACGCTCTTTAGATGAACATATTAACGCAACTCAACAAATATTCCCTGAAACGGTGACCCATCCATGGCCAATCGAAACACCGGAAGGTAATGACGATGAATTTAGTTTTGAACTTGAAAAAATATTCAAAATCATTGATGCAGACAGAATGGATATTCTCGCTACACTTGTTCGTGTCACACTTGTCGAAATTGATGCTTCTTTGGCAGAGGGGTTACTGGCACTGCGCCCTTGGGAAGCCCTTTCACGCACGCAACTGGCCAAGGCAAAAGGCCCCGGCCAACTGTTCTCTCCGCTCGAGATCCCAGAAGACTGGTGAGCAATGGGTTTGAAAATAGCGACCTCCACCGCACACCATGGAGAAGGGCGTTCGCATCTGTTTGGGAATGCTCATCGTTCTCATTTCTCCAATGCTTTCAGGCTGCATTGGCACGGATAGTTTTACGAATTTGGGCTCGATGCATGGGATTCCTGGTGGATTGACGCTGGCTTGCCTTGATGATTCAACCTATACTTCAATGGTTATTGAAATTGATTATGAACCAGGCTACCAACCGGAATCATCATCCACTGATATGTTGAAAGAACGACTTGAATCGGTGTGTAAGAAGCCACAAGGTATTGAAATAATATTCACTGAAACTGATTTTGCGAACGAAGATATTTGGGATGCAAATGATGTTCGTGTAACAGGCTGGGAGGAGAAGAGTCACGACCCAAGAGATGGTTCAACCCTTTATTGGCAAGTTATCTTCCCTGCTGGCGTCTATGAGAACGAGAGTGTACTTGGAGTTGCAGTCGATGCATCGACCATTTCCATCTTCAAAGATTCAATTGATAATGCTGAAAATTTTCTTCGCCGACCTTCTGCTGAAAAAATCGAAAACAGTGTTTTAATTCACGAATTTGGTCATTTGTTAGGCTTGGTCAACACGGTCTATACCTCATCAGAGAATCATGAAGACAGTGAGCACCCTGGCCATTCAAACAACGAAGATTCAGTGATGTATTGGGCAATTGAATCTTCGAGTATTGCGAATTTCTTTGATAACGAGTTACCTACCGAATTCGACATCGATGATAAAAAAGATTTGCAAGAGTTAGCCGATGGCACAATCACATGCACTGACCAATTATGGAGACCTTAATCCGATTTGGCTGCAATTTGCTTCGTCGCTTCTCGCCATGCATCAAAGATTGAATAAAACCACAATCCTACCCAAAGTACGATGGTCAGAGCAAGTGGAACTTGGAGCATCATCCAATCGAAAGCCTTGCGATGTTGTCGATTGAAATGTTGACCTAGGAAAAGGAACGGAATTGTGGCAAGAAGCGCAGTTACCAGGGGGCGTAAAGTTCCCCACGCACCGACTCCAAATGTGATTTCTCTCCAGATCTCACGAAATAATCGAATAGGGCGCCATTCGAGAAACCCTTTTTTCTCTTCTGCAGGGAGAATGAGCGTCATTTCTGATTGTGCCTCCATACTCCCCACTGTATCGTCGTGTTGGTTCTTATTTGTCAAGATGACGGACATTTAATCGGCACGAGTATCAAAAACCCCCATGACAAGGCTTCGGCATGGCTCGGGTATTGGTGACTGGTTTTGAGCCGTTTGGAACTCATCGGCGAAATATCTCGAGCGAAGTAGTGAGTGAATTGCCTTCCAACATTCGAGTGAACGACCCTTGGGCAGATTTGCGTCAAGAACCTGTTGAATCTCTTGATGTCTCGATTGAAACGCGAGTACTCTCGGTAGATGAGGCAGGGTCGAACGAAATTGCATCCGCTCTCCATCAAGGACAGAATTGGGATGCGATTCTTCATATTGGGCTATGTGAATCATGTCGAATTCCTCGTTTGGAAACGCTCGCTCAAGACCGAATCGACATGCGGATAACCGATAATAAGGGTCGTCAAATAATTGATCAACCCATTACTGGGCAAGGTGACCTCTCCGTCACAGTGCCAGTGCAATCGTGGATGAATCGTGACTGGTCGATGGAGTGCGAACTCTCGGTGGATGCAGGGACGTATCTCTGTAACGAGACACTATACCGAACCCTTTTTGCTCTCGATGCTACGTCAAGCGCCGATGAAAAAGTAGTACCATGCCTATTTCTCCATCTTCCTTCACACGAAAATTGTTCACTGGCATCCGCTCTCGAACTTGTTCAAGAACTCCTTCAACGCATGATGTATCGGCCAGTACTATCGGTAGTAGCAGCTTTAATTTCTCACAACGACCAGTATCTCGTCGCTCGTCGCTCACCTACCGAAAGTCATGCGGGGGCATGGGAGTTTCCTGGAGGGAAAGTTGAGCCAAATGAAACGTTGACTGAGGCGTTAGAACGAGAAATCAAGGAAGAATTTGGCTGGCATGTGGCATGTGAGAACCCAGTCGGCACCTGGTATCATTCACTCAAAGAAGTCGACATCGCTTTGCATGTCTTACCTACCTCTTTTCATGGCGACATACCTCATTTCGATGACAAGGAATTGTGGACTGCGCACGATGAAATTGCTTTGAGGTCACTGGCAGACACTACGCCTCTTAATTGGCTGGGAAACGATAAGGCTGTTGTCGATTGGATGATACAAACTTCGTACTTGCCTACAACCAAGTAACCGCTTCACCATCTTCACCCATGGCATTGTCATCTTTGATCGAACGTGGGGTAATGTCTCGACCTTTATGCCAAGTCGCTGCTTCGAGCCAATCACCAAGATGTTCTCCTTCGAGTGTGACGGAGATGACTCCTCCAAGTGGCTGCTCATTCGGCAAAGGGAAGGCTACTTTTCCAACGATTGCTGCCTGGCGTAGCAAACGGAATTTAGTTTTCTGTCCATCGAAATCAACAGTCATTGCATCCAATGCAGTATCAAGTATTCGGTAATCATGAAGTAATTTGAGAAATGTTTCAAGTGATATTTGTTCTGCACTCCATGTCACATTACTCGCCTTTCCAAGTGTTGGTTCAACGGATTGATTGTCTCTTGGGAATCCAGGGAATATTGCCAAGATTGCCTGTTCTACCTTTTGAGGAGAGTCTGCACCCCGCAACTCAGTTTCAATGAGGATACGCAAGTTTTCATTGACGCCGTTGAGGCGAAGCATTGGGTCTTGCATGAACTCGCCAACCATCGCTTGCACATGAACATGTCTTTCGTTGAGAAAAAGGGCGAAGAGGTGAAAGTCAAAGTCATGTTGGCAGGACTATGAGTGATGCACAACCGTTGATTGCATCAGTCATTCCAGTCTTGAATGAGTCGGCATATATTGGTGCATGTTTGGATTCACTTATTGCTCAAACTCTGCCTGCAGAACGTCATATGATTTTGGTACTTGATGGTGGTTCTGAAGATTCGACCTGCGATGAAATAACCAAAGCAATTGAACGAAGTAAAAAGGTCAATGGCCCGTCAATTGAATTGCATTCCAATACCAAAAAGCACGTTGCTGAAGCCCGTAACCTCGCTCTAACCCTACTTCCTGATTCCATTGAATATACCGTTGAAATGATTGGTCATTCCACAGTTGAACCCGATCATCTCGAAATTCGCTTGCAAGAATGGAGGCGTATTGAATCAACATCGACTGCACCTTTGGCTGCAGTTGGTATTCGAGTGAAACCAAGCGTAGGTGAACATGGAGTTGTCGAGGCTTGGATTGAACGGACGCTTGCTTCACCTCTCGGCAGTGGCAGTGGACAATTCGACAATTTTTCTACTTCAAGTCCGACCAATACTCCAGCCTTCGCCATGCACTCACGCTTGGCATTGAAACAGATTGGTGGTTGGGATACATCCTACATCACAAGTCAAGACAGTGACCTTTCTATGCGCCTTCTTGAAGCAGGTTTTAGCATTTATCGAACTCCGGCAACCAGTGTCCATATGGTGAAGCGTTCGGGCTTACTGAAGTGGTGGAAAATGGGCCATCGGTATGGCTTTTGGCGGATGAAAATTTTACGAAAGCATCCGAAACGAGTGAGTGCTCGGGAGTTTTTACCTTGGTTTGGGCTGCTGACGGCACTAACACTTTGCTTTTTGGAAACTGAATTGGCTTTGATTCTCCCTGGTTGTTATTTCGCCGTACTCATGATTGAAGGTATTCGCAGTAGTTTCATTTCAAAGCGTATTTCAACACTTTTCGGTGTTCCACTCTGCTTGCTTATGCTTCATTCGAGTTTTTCGATTGGACTGCTTGATGGCCTTCTTCGCAAAGGCCGAGCATCCAGTGACCGATGATGCAAGGCCATACAAGAGACGGCAACATACTTGAGTGAACGATTGAAGCGAGGGATGAGTACAATGGTGTCTGAGCGAACTGCAACAGCCCGTGGAGTAGCAGTGTTGCCATTGCTTCTCATGGGTGTGACCCACTTTACAGTGACTCCCCTCAAAGAAATGTTTGAAGTTGAACCGAACCTCATGTACGGCTGGTATGGCATCGGAATCGTTTTCGGTGTAGTTTTGTTTCGTAAAACTCGTACTGTGCATGATTATGAATTCCATCGTTCAAAAGCCATGAACTCAATGAAAAAAGTCTACGCGGCAGAAGAAGCTGGTGTTTGGCAAACTGATGTACAACTCGACAGCAACCTCAGTCCAGAAGGAGAAAGAGTGCTTCAACAGCAAGTTTCCAGTATTGATAATGAACTTCCTGAACTTGAAATCGGTGAAGACGAAAGAGTTGAAGTTGACCTTTTGCTTGAATCCGAACGGATTCGGAAGGCGAATCGAAGAATGACGGGTACTGAAACTTTTGATGACGAAGTTGTGGATTCGACCATTGGTGCGACCCGTAAGAATTCCCCTATGGATTCATTTCTTGATATGTTGGGTCGGATGTTTGGCCGAGGTGATGCTGACCAACGGCGTGAAGAAAATAGGCAGCAAGCCCTCCGTGCTGCCGCTTCAGCAGCACCGGTCACTGCACAACGTCCAGTCGCTCCAATGCGTAGCGTCACATCTTCGAATGATTCTGAACTGATACTCACCTCGATGACTGATGATGGTGAAGTGGAATCGGTCATGTCCGAAACAGGAAAAACGCTTGCCGATGCCGTTCAAAACCAAACTCAAACTCAAATCCAGCCTCAAACCTCATCTCAAACTGAAACTGAGAAGGTCTACGGTTGGGATTCCAATACACCGGCCGAGCAACCTACTGAAAGTATCGAATCGATGGCTATGTTGTCAATTCCGCAATACGAAACATCCCAGCCAACCGAAGTCATTGTCTCTCCAACAGGCTCATTGTGCAGGGGTTGTAATGCAACCATTCCGGTGTCAGAACAGTTTTGTCCACACTGTGGTCTTGACGCTTGATAAGAGCCTTCTCAAGCGAGATGTTGAAAGAGGTCCTTGGTGCCCCTCGTTTTGTTGGGTGAGTGCTATGTCGGAAAAGCGAGATTATTATGAAGTCTTAGGAGTGGCAAAAGATGCCTCATCATCCGACCTCAAAAATGCGTTCCGCAGTCTTGCACGAAAGTATCACCCCGACCGCAGTCAAGAAGACGATGCTGAAAACAAATTCAAAGAAATTCAAGAGGCATATGCAGTCCTTTCTGATGCTGAAAAGCGTGCTCAATTTGACCGATTTGGCCACGGCAATGCTGGCGGCTCACCGTTTGGCGGATTTGGTGGTGGTGGATTTAACATCAATTTAGAGGATATAATGGGTGGCGATTTCTTTTCCAACATCTTTGGTGGCGGTGGCGGTGGTGGCGGCGGTCAAAGTTCACGACGTCGTGGCAGTGATATTCGCATGTTTCATACCGTTGATTTAGAAAAGATCTATGCCGGAAGTACTGAAGAAGTCGAAGTTGAATTGCCAGTCGCTTGCACTAAGTGTGCTGGAACTGGTGCAAAAGATGGAAACATCTCTGATTGCAGCGATTGCAGTGGCCAAGGTCGTGTTCGAATGCGTCAACAAGTTGGACCTTTTGTCCAAGATGTTGTTCGTGATTGTCCTCGATGTAAGGGTGCAGGCCATCAGATTGATGAAAACTGTGGCCCTTGTCGTGGAAACGGCAAGGAAATCAAATCGACAACACTTCGCTTCAATATCCCTGCTGGTGCAGAAGCAGGAACACGCCTACGCATGCGTGGAAAAGGAGAACCAGCACCTCAAGGTAAAGGCCAAGACGGTGATTTATTCATTGAAATTGACATTGACCAGCACCTTTGGTATGAACGTTCAACTTCAGATTTAATCATGTCACTCCCACTTGGCTATACCGACCTTGTATTGGGCACCAGTGTGACGTTAGAGCATATTGATGGAAAGGAATTGGTCATCAAGGTCCCACCTTATTCGAATTCTGGCGATACGATTGAAATTAAGAAGCGAGGCTTGCCACGAAACAGGGGCAGTGGACGAGGCGATGTGATTGTTCTTCTCAAATTACATATGCCGAAAAAAGTCGACAAAAAATCGAAGAGAATACTTCAAGATTTGAAGCCTGTACTTGGCCCGAAGGATATTCTTGAACGAATCAAAGATGATGCAAAAGAGCGTCGGAATTGAGCCTATTTATGCTCTTGGTGTTCCAAAGTGAACAGCATTTACTGAGTTTGAATTTATCCCTTTTATTAAGGTTAATTAGCAATCGTTGGGATAAATGATGTCTACAACGCTATTCTGTGTATCACTCTTCTTCATTTGAATTGAGTGTCAAGGTTGTTGGGATTCTCGCTGCACTCGCTTCCCCATCCATTCGACCATTGAGTTCGATATCTACAACACCTGCATTACCTCTCAATTCAGCCATGATGAAGGTACGGTTTCCTACGGCCATGGTGTCAAGGAACACTTCTTCACCACGATGAAGGAAACGAGGCTCAACATGTTCGACCTTCCATGCTTGGCCGACGGGAGCATCAAAGCGCAAGGCAGCAAGGTCCCAATGCCCTTCGAGGATATGGACACCAACCATCAAGGGTATTCCGCCTTTATTTTTCGCCATACGGCTGTCTAACTTCCAGACGGCAAGTGCTACATTTTCAGTTCGATATTCCAGGTCCGTCTTGCCCCAAGCCTTGTTTGCTTCTTCCCAGTTGAGCAGAGAAATTGCTTGCAGAGCTTTGGCTAGATTCTTGCGAGATTGTTCAGGCGTTTTTTCGCCCGAATCCATTTGCTGTTTGAACCATGCAAGTTGTTCTGATTTCAAGAATAGATTTTTCGCCGTCTTTTTTGTGCGGTATTGAATTATGCCAAGATAGGCTACAGGGACGAGGAACAATGCGCCGAGGAAAAACCGAGCACGAACACCCCACTTCTGTGCATTTTCATCAGGAGGGAAATAGGGTTCATTTCCTTCATCGATGAGAGTATAGCCAGAGGATACAAAATATGAGATACTTGGGACATCTTCGCCCCAAGAGTGTTGAGTGTAATTGATCGAATCAAGAAGTGAAATTCGGAAAAAATGTGTTCCTCTACTCAGTTCTAATGCCAGTTGAATTTTTCCATCCGCTAAGGTTGCAGTGCGGGAATCAACTTCACTCCATGTCTCTTGATCGATACTCCAAAATTCTAATTGAAGAGATTCGATATTGCTTCCTTCGACAATGATTTTAACCACATGTTTTGATTCATCCCAAGCTTCAATTTCGATTCGATAGACATCAGCCGTGTCATGAATGGAAAGGGTCAATTCACCTTCGAGTTGTGGCGATTGTTTCGGCATGAGGGGCCATGAAGTATTCACGCTCATGGCGGAAGATGGTCGAAATGATGGCGCCTCTTCGCCTGAATCGATGTCAGAAATATCTGAAACTACGATATCAATCCAATGAACAAGGGCTTCGACATTGAATCGAACTGCACTGATGTTAGGAAGAGGGTAGAATACGGTAGAGTGATTGAGGCTCATGTTTTGAACCAAGCCTGAAATCCATATTCCATCGACTAATTGGTCGATGCGAAGTGTTGGGGATGTGTGCAGTGGTTGAAGCGTAAACTTCTGTGTATCGTTCATTTCGATGGTGACAGATGTTGAAGAGTGACCTACAATTTGGAGGTCTTCATAGTCTTGAATAAAAACATTCGAGTTGCTTTGCTGGTAAAGCATTCGCTTGAGAACCCATGCAGTATCGAGTGCATTGCTTTCGACCTTGATGAGAACGCGCCCATCATCGGTAAAGTGCCACATCTTCGCCTCACCTGGTGTATTTGCTACAAGTGCCATTGGTTGGTCAATTGTTTGGTTGAGAAGAACTTCTGAAGTATCATCTTGAAAATAAACTGACATGCTGACATCATTGGTTGCATGCATGAACTGAAGTTCAAGGGTATCGCCCGCAGCGACTTTGACTGGAATGTATTCCGGTGTTGATTGAACAAGAATTCCACGAATGAATTCACTTTCATTATATTCCCCACTTGGAATGCCGTTGAGGTGTCCTTGAGCCGGATTGATGCAGGACATCACCTCATTACAGTAGCCTACCGCCTCAAGTGAGATGTTTTCTGATGGAGAAGGGCGAAGGTGACTGAACTGTTCATTAATCACTTCAACAAGTGAATAGGATACATATTCCTCAATGGCTGAAGTAATCGAAAGATTAGCCGAACCGTTGTTTGTTGCTTGGAGTGATAATTTCGAAGTGGTTATCGAGGTGTTTCCATCAAGAGTTATCTGTGCTTCGCATTGGCTGCAATCGAGTACAAGACTGAACCATTCACCTTCTTCCATGAGCCATTCACGAACGTACTGCTCTGAAGGCTCTGCTTGAAAGCCAACAACTCGCCCATCGATAAGTGTAGGTGAAGTTGTCGAATCTTCCGCAGATGTGAAAGCAAGAGGACTGAACATAACTACGCCGAAAAGCAACGCCATGCCGATGCTAACGAAGGAGGTGTTGCTACCCTTGTCTGCGTCCATAACAATGCCTGCAAAGTATTTGCTTTGAACTTAGGCCTTGTATGGTGTCCAATGCTTGAAGAAGCAATGGCTTTTGGCCTGTCCATGGAGGCAGGACTCGGTCGAACGGTGACGGCACGATATCGCTTTGCTCGACAATGGGCACTCGGCGACCGAAAAAGCCCCGTAGCATCAACTCCTGCACTGGTTTTGATTGATGGCGACAAAGATATTGACGTCCATCTTGCTCCTTTTCGTTCTTCTACGAATGACAAAATCCCTGCTACACTGACCTTTGAATCCCGTCTTCCGCTTTCACCCCCCGATTTTCTTGAACCATCACCTAAGTGGAGTGTTTCCATCGGTCATGTTCTTCCGCCGTCTCTGGATGAAGCAGATGCAGGTGAACCCGCAGGGACTGCTCAGGTCTTACCCGTCTCTTGGCAACGCTTGAACCACGATGCTAGCCTTACCGATAAAACGCTCAATCCAGATGTTGTCGTTCTTGTCGATGCTGTTCAACTCGCGGCCCAGCCTGGGAGATTAGTTGAAGCAATTACCATCCTAAAACGCCGATTTCCAGGCGCACTTCTGTGGACACCTGGACTTGGTGGCCCTGATAACCTTGCAGTTTTGACTTGGTTCGGCGTCGACCTCTTTGATCTGGCTCGCTCCCGTCAAGCCGCTGCTGTGGGTGTTCTTCTAACTGAACAAGGCCCACGCCATACAGTAGAATCAATGGGTGAAACTGCAGATATGGAGATGCAACTTACACATTGGAAAAACGCCATTGCATCGGTTCGCGGGGCGATGGCCTCAGACCAAATGCGCTCATTAGCAGACCGTCAGTCCCTCACCAGTCCTCGATTGGTCGAGCATCTGCGACGACATGACCTCCTGTGCCAAAAGGTTCCGGGACTCCTCTCTTCGCATGTAGCTTCTGATTTTACCTTCCCATGCCATTCCGTTTCGATTCAATCCGACCCGATTATTACTGACTGGGAATCGTTCATGTCGACCGAGTACCAAGCACCGAGTGGGTTGGACAATATTCTTGTGCTTCTCCCATGTTCTGCTCGTAAGCCCTACCGCCTCTCCAAATCCCATGGGCGCTTCATTCGAGCCATTGGCACAAGTGCATGTCATGAAGTCATGATTACTTCACCTCTTGGCTTGGTTCCACGTGATTTGGAAGAGGCATGGCCGGCAGCACACTACGATGTTCCTGTGACTGGTGATTGGACTGGTGATGAATTAGCCCGAATCCAGAGAATGTTCAAAACGCTGGTAGAACGCCATAATTATCAGCGGATTATCAATCACTCCGGAATGGAGTTTAAACATGAATCCATTGAAATTATCGATACCCGCCAAGGTGATTCTGCCGGGTCAAATGAAGCACTTGAACGACTTACTGAGGCTGTACGTTCCGCAGTGGATGCCTTGAGTGCACGAGGCAGAAAGACTGAAAAAATTCTTCTTGATAACTTTGCCAGTATCGCCCGTAAGCAGATGAAGACCGATGCTTGGATAACGGACATGAGAGTTCGAGGAAAACCACCACGTTATCGATTGGAAAGCGGTCAAACTCAAATGGCTCTTTGGTCTATTGAACGCAGCGGATTTTCACTACCCAAGGCTGTGATTCCAGCGCTTGCCGAACTCAATGCTCTGCCTGAGATACATCTGCATTCGGATGTTGTTTGGAAGGGGGATGTGTTTGGAGCCCTTGTTGAATCCTTTGATCCAACCATTCGTGCAGGCTCTGATTTGCTTGTCTATCAAGACGGTTCAGTCATCGGACTTGCTCGTGCGCATGCGCCTGGTTGGGAATGGCCAACGACGCCCGGCCGACTGGCAAAATCGCACCAACGCTTGTGATTTTCAGACGCGAGTGGCTTGCAATACATCGATAATGTCAATCGAAAAGGGCTTCGATGAAGCGGAGCGGTTAAGAAGGGGTGACAAGTCGCCGTTTTCCTTGGAGTTGTCCTTATGGCACGTATGTATAAGTCACGCAAAGGAAAGAGCGGGTCAAGTAAGCCCTATGTCGATGAAGCACCAGAGTGGTCAAACACCGATGCCAAAGAGGTAACTCAACTTATTATTGACCTCGGAAAGGCAGGACATTCCTCCGCTATGATCGGTACAATTCTTCGAGACCAACACGCCATTCCAAACGTCCGTCTTGTTCTCGGCGGCAAGCGCATTGCGAGTGTTTTGGCTGAGAACAGTATTGGTGGAACCTATCCTGAAGATATGATGAACCTCATGCAACAAGCAGTTGGCATCATCAACCATCTTGGAAGTGGAAACCGTAAAGACCTCCATAACAGACGCTCTCTCGAAATCACTGAGGCAAAAATTCGACGCCTTGCTAATTATTACAAGGCAGAAGGTCGCCTACCATCCGATTGGCGATACAAGCGTGAAGAACTCCGCCTCATGGTTGAGTGAGTTCACTTTTGACATCGACCCACTTTATGTGGGTGACTTCATGAATGGTCACCTTCTCGATTCAATGGGTGCGGCTATGAATGACTTACTTCTTACTGCATCTTTCTCCGATGTAAAAAGTCGAATCCAAGCACTTTCCAAGCAA
>Ga0308019_10001913_pt1 | contig 12165 bp, 13 predicted proteins | sample Neamet284_FD_203135 | JGI IMG/M metagenome (GOLD analysis project Ga0308019, IMG submission 203135) | Marine microbial communities from water near the shore, Antarctic Ocean - #284 | ecosystem: Environmental > Aquatic > Marine > Unclassified | place: Southern Ocean | collected 2014-10-01 | reverse complement strand
CGTCGTTGTTTTGTAGTTTTAAGCGACCCTCGCAAAACCACTTTATAGCGATGGGGTAAATAATATGCTCTTGTACTAAAACCCTAGCAGCTAATACATTAGGTGAATCCAGATCTAGAACAGGTACCAATGCTTGTAAGACAATAGGACCGCCATCAAGTTCACTAGACACAAAATGCACGCTGGCCCCATGCTGGTTAACTTCTGCTTCTATGGCTCGCTCATGGGTGTTAGTCCCCTTAAAGAGGGGTAGCAATGAAGGGTGAATGTTAAGCATACGACCCTCGTAGTGACGTGTTAGTTCGGGCGTAAAGATACGCATAAAACCAGCCAGAACCACAAGTTCTGGTTGTTTGTCATCTATGGCATGCATTAACTCACGATCAAACGCTTCGCGACTGCCATAATCGAGGTGATTAATAACTTGAGTTGCAATGCCGGCCCTATTGGCCCGCGCAAGACCCATAGCGTCTTGTTTATTGCTAATAACTAATTCGATAGTAGCCACAATAGTGCCAGCAGCAATGGCGTCAATCAATGCTTGTAGATTGCTACCACTGCCAGAAATAAGCACCACAATACGTGGTATCTGTTGTAACGATTGTTGATGCATTAGAGTGTCCGGAAATTGAATTAACGCATAACAACAGCGTCTTCAGAGCCGTTGTTTTGTTTAATATGGCCAATAATCCACGGGCGCTCGCCTGCGCTAGTAAGAGACGCTAGCGTTATGGCTTGGTCTTCTTCCGCCACTACAATTACCATGCCTACACCACAGTTAAACGTTCGGTACATTTCGGTATCGGTAACGTTACCATTAGTTTGTAACCACTTAAATACAGCTGGTTGTTGCCATGAATTAGTGTCAATTACAGCCACGCTATCTGCTGGCAATACCCGAGGAATGTTTTCTAGTAAACCGCCACCAGTAATGTGGGATAAAGCTCGTACATCCACCTGCTTAAATAACTCTAATAATGCCTTTACGTATATGCGGGTGGGTTCCATTAGTGCTTCACCTAGGCTGGTGCCACCAATGTCTTGTTGTAAGTCGGCTTGGCTTACTTCAATAATTTTTCGAATTAACGAGTAACCGTTAGAGTGTGGGCCCGAAGCAGGCAGTCCTATCAGTACATCACCTGCAGCCACTTTGGTGCCGTCTATGATTTTGCTCTTTTCTACAATACCTACACAAAAACCAGCAAGGTCGTAATCTTCACCTTCGTACATGCCTGGCATTTCGGCTGTTTCACCACCCACTAAAGATGCACCTGCAAGTTCACAGCCTTCGCCGATTCCAGTCACCACACGTGTTGCAATCTCTACGTCTAGCTTGCCAGTTGCATAATAGTCTAAAAAAAACAATGGTTCTGCACCGGCAACAATCAAATCGTTAGCACACATGGCCACTAGGTCGATGCCAATGTGATCATGGCGATTAAGTTCTAAGGCTAATTTTAGCTTTGTACCTACACCATCAGTACCGGAGACAAGCACCGGTTCGTCATAACCTTTAGGTAATTCGAATAGTGCTCCAAATCCACCTAGGCCGGCCATTACTTCTGGGCGGCGGGTACGCTTAGCGACACCTTTAATACGTTCAATAAGAGCGTTGCCTGCATCGATATCGACACCAGCGTCTTTATAGCTTAGGGAGTTGGTAGGGGCTTCAGTGCTCATGGCAGGGGGTTGACCTTAGTCGATTAAATCAAAGTGGGTGTATTTTATCACTCTCCCGACGTTTCATCACCCGCTTATAGAGGAAGTTTGGAGGTTTTTTGTACTTTTCTTGCTAGCGGCACAGACTCATATTGATTATAGTTAGGCTAGAATTACATTAGACCAAGAAAATCAACTAATCCCATGGTTATCAAAGATACTGTATGGCGTTAATATTTCGAAAAATAATGACTCAATCACTGTGGAAAATAACTTCTACGTTGCTTCTGTTACTGTTAGCTGCTCCAGCATTTAGTTTGACAGTAGACGGTCTTTATAAGGCCGAAGTTGCAGTGGAAGACCAATCCTCTGCACAGATGTGGAGGGCCAAAAAAGAGGGTCTTACTCAGGTGCTGGTTAAAGTCACTGGGCAAACACAGAGTCTAAATAATCCTCGCATTCGCACTGCACTAGTAGATGCAGATGATTACTTGCAGCGTTTTTCCTTTACGACGCAACTAGTCAATGGTAAGCCGCAAGCGATGGTAGAGTTGGCCTTTGATAAATTGCAGGTTAATCAGTTGATTCGTGATTCTGGGCTACCTATATGGGGCACCGACCGTGCAGCAGTATTAGTTTGGTTGGTGGAAGATACCCAGGGCGCACGTCAGATTGTAAATGATGATGGTCACCCTATGGTGGCTCAAATTATGTCCCAAGCAGATCAGCGAGGGATGCCATTATTGTGGCCATTGTTAGATTTAGAGGACCAAGTGGCGATCAACGCGGGCGCTCTGTGGGGTTTGTTTAGAGATGCTATTAAACATGCCTCCAGCCGTTACCAAGCGGACGCCGTGTTAGTTGGACGTATGTTTCAGGATAGTCAGCAGTTATGGCGGGTAGAGTGGAATTTTTGGTTCGACGAAGTTGAACAGCAGTGGTCTTCTGAAGGTGATGACCTAGCTGTATTAGTAGATCCTTTGCAGGATCGTTTATCATCCAGCTTAGTGGATAAATTTGCCTTAGCTAACAGTATTAAAGATGCAAGTGATTATGCTCATGAAAGCGCAATATTACGAGTAGACCAGGTGGCACAGTTTGATGATTACGTTGAATTACAGGCAATGCTACAGGCCATTGCAGGTATTGAAAGAGTCCAGCTGCACAGTGCTAATGGCGCTACTTTAGAGTTTAGGATTTTTGCTCAATCTCATCTCGCCCAAGTAAGGTCGATTATTGATCTAAAACGACGGTTGCAACCTGTGGATGACATTGATACCGAGCAGAACATTGACGCTGATGATAGGCCTTTATGGCACTATCAATGGCATTAACATAAGGAACGTTTCTAATGACGCAGGCTCAGACAGGGTTATTGTTTTTTGTAGGGCTTATTGTGGCAAGTTTGCTGTATTTGCTGAAGCCAGTGCTTACACCGTTTGTAGTGGGAATCGGTATCGCCTACTTGGCAGATCCTTTTGCTGATCGTATAGAAGCAAGAGGGTTTAGTAGAACGGTTGCAACCGTTATTGTATTTGTGGCGTTGACTCTGATATTGGCGGCCATAATTTTAGTGCTAGTGCCATTGTTAATTAAGCAAATGCAAACCTTGGTGCAAATGTTACCCAATATTGAGATTTGGTATAATGCGACGCTGCTACCATGGTTGCAATCCACTGTAGGTATAGATGTTAAAAGCATGAACTTGGATTTGGTTACCGAAGGACTGTCTGCTGAGTGGAAACAAACCGGTGGAGTTATTTCACGAGTAGTTCAGTATGCTACGCGATCGAGTATGGCCTTAATTGCCACCTTAGGCTCCATGGCTATGATCCCTGTGGTGGCATTTTATATGTTAAGGGATTTTGATCTTCTTACGGCCCGGATTAAAGCCTTATTGCCCATTAATATTCAGCCCCGTGTGAGTGCATGGGCGCTTGAGAGTAATGATGTGTTGGCTGCGTTTATGAGAGGTCAACTATTGGTCATGTTTTTCTTAGGGGTGATATACGCGTTAGGGCTGAGTTTAGTGGGCCTAAACTATGCACTGTTAATTGGTATTTTGGCGGGTTTAGCCAGCATTGTGCCTTACTTAGGTTTTGTTGTAGGTATTGCTGTGGCCATGACTATTGCCTTTTTTCAGTTCGACGGATACATGCCGCTAGCCTTAGTACTTGGGGTGTTTGCTATAGGGCAAATGATAGAGAGTTTTGTGTTAACTCCACTTCTTGTGGGTGACCGTATTGGCTTGCATCCGGTGGCTGTTATATTTGCAATTTTAGCAGGTGGTCAGCTGTTCGGGTTTATGGGTATTTTGCTAGCGTTGCCAATTGCTGCTGTGATTATGGTATTGTTGCGCAATCTTCATACGGGCTATATAAACAGCTCATTGTATGGTCAGCAGGATAGTGAATGACGTCTAATGTTGTAACAAACACGCTTGAACATCTGGGCTCTAGGCAACTTACGTTAGGTGTGGCTTTAAATACCCAGCAACAGCTGAGTAACTTTAGTTATAGTGGCGCACCAGCATTGGCTCAAACCGTGGATCAACTGCTGCTCAGCGAGCAAGCCGACAGTGTTTACGTATTTGGTACCCAAGGTGTAGGTAAAAGCCATTTATTGCAAGGTTGCGTACTTAAAGCTCAAGAAATGGGTCAGGAAGCGGTCTACATTAGTTGCAGTGAACTGGTGCAAATACCTACTCATCAAGCCAGTGACTGCTTGGCAGGCCTAGAGAGCAATGCATTGGTCTGCGTTGACGATATAGACTGTTTGGTTGCGGATAGTCACTGGGCGCAAGCCTGGTTTCATTTGTATAACAAGCTAATGCAGCAAGGTAACCGCCTTGTTATTTCTGCCATATCAAACCCAAGGACGATAGACTGCTCGCTTGATGACTTACGTTCTCGCTTGCAATTAGCCAATGTTTTTCAATTGAATGCGTTAGATGAAGTGGCGAGCGGGCGATTACTGCAAGCTAAAGCCAAGCAAAAGGGTTTGCAGTTAACCGACGAACAAGTGGCCTATATTTTTTCACGTAGTCCAAGAGGCTTAGCTAATTTGTTGGTGGTTTTAGATTTATTAGATTCAGCTTCATGGCACGAGAAGCGACGCATTACCATTCCGTTTATCAAGCAGGTAATGGCGTGGTAGCGCAAAGAAACAGTTTCAAGGAACGGGGAAAGTGTACATGCTAGGGCGTTTAAAAATTGGTTTACCAGTGGGTTTAATGCTTGGCTTAGGAATGTTGACCGCGTGTTCAAGCGTTCCCAATCGCTCGGTAGTAGAGGTTGGTTCAGATCCTAGGGATCCATTTGAAAACTTTAACCGTAAATCCCATGCATTTAACAATGTGTTGGATAAAACACTTTTGGCCCCCGTGGTTGGTGTGTACGAAAATGTAACACCTGACGTTTTTGAAAAGGGTGTAAGTAACTTTTTTTCTAACCTAAGTGACGTGGGGAATTTTTTAAACCACGGTTTACAGCTGAAACCTAAACAGGCTGGCAAAGACCTTGGCCGTTTAGTGACGAACACAACCCTAGGTTTGGGCGGTATCATCGATGTAGCGTCTAATTTAGGTATCTACCAAGAACCTGAAGATTTTGGTCAAACCTTAGGCTACTGGGGCGTTAATCCTGGTCCCTATATAGTAGTGCCCTTTCTTGGCCCGAGTACATTAAGGGATACAGGCGCTATGTTAATTGATGCTGGATCTAACCCAGTCAACAGATATGACCCATTGGATCACCAATTTGTTATCTTAGCCATACAAGTGGTGGACCTCAGACACCAGCTGGGTGACTTGGAATCGCTTATTAACGGAGATGCCTATATATTCATGCGCGAGGCCTATTTACAGCGTCGAGAACACTTGATAAGAGACGGTGTACCCCATGATAATGACGATTTTGACGATTTTGACGATTTTTAATGCCTACGACTAAGGTTGTACTTGTCAGTAGGCCCTAAAGAGCATATTGTTGCGCTATTAGGCCCCTAATAATGGGCCTGGAGTAAGTTGTACTATGGAACCTGACGTCAGTCAGATCCTGATCGTTGCTAGCGATCTCGACCTTAAACATAAAATCACCCAACATTACGCAGCACGTCGTTTTCATGTGACTGCAACTAACGATCCGCTCCACGCATTGGACTTTCTTTCTAATGCAGTGGTGAATTTGGTATTGTTTCAATATAATCCGCAAGAACCCACTTTAACGGCTTTATTACAAGATATGCTGGATAAGTGTGCCGAAGTCCCTCTTATTGTGCTTACACATATTGATTCTGCTCAAAGCATAACCAATATGCTGCGTTTAGGTGTGACTGATGTATTTAATTTGCCTTTAGATGCTTTGTTTGAGTTAGATCAGAGCGTCATGCGTCATGTTAAACGGTCTACGCTATTTTATGAAAACCTACAGTACCGCCAAGAGTTAGAAGTCGTTCATCGTCAAGTGAATAAAAACCTTGCTGAACTGCAACAAGACCAGATTGCTGGGCGTTTAATTCAACAACGTATGATGCCGCCCGAAGAGTGCAGCATTAACGGGTTGAGTATGCATCGGTACATGAAATCCTCACTTTATTTGAGTGGAGACTTTATCGACTATATTCGTTTGGATGAACATCGTGTTTTGTTTTATTTGGCTGATGTGTCCGGTCATGGCGCATCGTCTGCATTTTTATCCGTTTTACTGAAAAACATTACTAACCGTCTTACTAGAGAACACCTAGAGTCAGATGCCAGTGGTGTGATTTCACCGGCTACAGTTGTGGCCCAAATCAATAGCGAGTTGCTTGATTTTGATATTGATAAACACATGACCGTGTTTATGGGTATGTTGGACCGCAGTAATCATATGCTCACCTATTGTGTTGGCGGACATCTGCCTATGCCGCTGCTATCACAGAATGAGGAGGTGTGCTATTTGTCAGGTTTAGGCAGTGGTTTACCTGTGGGGTTGTTTGACGATGCGGAATATATAGACCTTACACAGCAGCTTGAAGCAAACTTTAAGTTGTTGTTAAGCTCTGATGGTATTTTTGAAATACTGCCGTCTGATCAAATCGCAGACAAAGAAGAGCAGCTGCGCAGTGTTTTGCAACAATGTGGCAGTCGCTTACAAGGGTTGGTAGACGCTTTAAATATTAATAGCCTTGATGCTGTTCCTGATGACATTGCCTTGTTAAGTATCTGTGGAGAAGCGTATGCTTAAAGGGCGGATCATAGTAGCTGATCATGACGGGACGCATGTGATCAAGTTTCTGGGCGATGTAAGGTTAACCCTGTGCCCAGCTTTGGATCAATACCTAGATAACATCTTTCATAGTAGTTACTTTAAAACCATTCTCATTGATTTGACAGAAACAGAAGGGATTGATTCCACCACCCTTGGCATGTTGGCTAAAATGTCGATCCGCATGAAGAAGAAAATAGGTTTTGTGCCCACCTTAGTTTCCATCAATGAGAATATAACTCGGGTGATACTGAGTATGGGTTTTGATAAGGTGTTTGTGTTGGTTAAGCACTTAGATGAAGTGGCAGAACCGATGCAAGAGTTGGCGCAAGGTGACTATTCTGACCTTACGGTGCAACAAAAAGTTCTAGAAGCCCACCGAACCTTGATGGGCATGAACCAAAAAAACTACCAAGAATTTAAAAACTTGGTGGACGTGCTAGAGCACCAGTGTCTTATCTAACCTAACCCAGTAGAGCCTCTAACTTCTCTTGATCCCTGGTGAAATTGCGAATACCTTCTGCTAACTTTTCTGTCGCCATGGCATCTTCATTATGCATCCAACGGAAGTCCGCTTGATTAAGACTCAATTTAGCTTGTGTTTCTAAGCCCTTTTTGCTGTCTAGTTTTTGAACTAAAATTCCGCTATCGTCGGCCAAATCCTGCATTAGGGAAGGGCTAATGGTCAAACGGTCACATCCGGCTAACTGTTCAATTTCTTGCGTGTTTCTAAAGCTAGCGCCCATGACAACGGTGTGGTAATTGTGCTGCTTGTAATAGTGGTAAATTTTGCTCACCGAAATAACGCCAGGGTCTTCTGCAGGGGCAAAACCTTCTACCTTCATTGCGGCTTTGTGCCAATCCATAATGCGGCCTACAAATGGAGAAATTAGGTAAACACCTGCTTCTGCGCAGGCAATGGCTTGGGCAAAACTAAATAATAACGTTAGGTTACAGTTGATGCCTTGCTCTTCAAGTTTTTTGCCTGCTTGAATACCCTCCCATGTAGCGGCTATCTTAATCAATACGCGGTCTTTACTCACGCCCTGTTGACGATATAAGTCAATGATTTTCAGGGCTCGGGCAACGGTAGCGTCTGTGTCGAAAGACAAACGAGAATCTACTTCTGTAGAAATGCGACCGGGCACAGCACTAAGAATCACCTTGCCTATGGCTACGGCTAGGTAATCACAGGTGTTATCCATTTGCGTTTGGTTATTGCCACCTTGCGCTGATGCCCATTGCTTGGCTTCAGTTAACAGGTGTGCGTACTGAGGCATCTGTGCCGCTTTTAACACCAAAGAGGGGTTAGTGGTTGCGTCTTGTGGCTGGTATTGTTTAATGGCTTCTAAATCGCCTGTATCAGCTACTACTGTGGTCATCGTTTTAAGTTGTTGTAGTTTATTCATTGCTGATTTGTTATCTCTGTTATTGCTGTTGGCGCTGTTTCAATTAAGTTTAACGCATCGTACATCACTTGGATGCTGGCGTTACTGCCATGGATATTATCACTAATATGGCGTCGTAGGGCGCGGGCACCAGGCAATCCTTGAAAAAGGCCCATAATGTGCCCGCTCATGTGGTGCAAAGAGGTGCCTTGTTCATGCTGCTGTTGCATATATGCAAAGTAACTAAGGGCTGCTTGGCGACGTTCTGGCATAGGCAGGCTGCAACCATAGAATTGTTGGTCTACTTGGGTGAGCAGTGCGCTATTATGGTTGGCAACTCGGCCTAGCATAACGCCATCTACCTGAATTAAATGCTGGTGACAGTCGGCAATGTTATCAATGCCTCCATTGATAATGATTTCTAATTCGGGAAAGTCAGCTTTTAAGCGATACACCTTGTCATATTGTAGTGGCGGAATTTCGCGATTTTGTTTAGGGGACAAGCCCTTCAAAATGGCATTGCGGGCATGCACGATAAAGGTATCACAACCACTTTGGCTCACGTGCTCTACAAAGCCCGCCAATGCATCATAATTATCCACATCATCAATTCCAATGCGGTGTTTGATGGTAACGGGAATGCTAACGGCTTCAATCATGGCCTGCATACAATCTGTGACAAGTTTTGGGTGTGCCATAAGGCACGCACCTATCATGTTGTTTTGTACTTTGTCACTTGGGCAGCCTACGTTCAGGTTGATTTCATCGTAGCCATAGCCTTCACCAATGCGCGCACATTGAGCCAATTCCTCCACGTTACTACCACCTAGCTGTAACGCTAACGGGTGTTCTTGGTCTGAATAACTTAACAGGTAGCCTTGGTCGCCATTAAGAATAGCTCCCGTTGTAATCATCTCTGTATATAGCAAGGCGTGTCGGCTTAATAATCGCGCTAGGTAGCGATAATGGCGGTCTGTGACGTCGATCATGGGGGCAACGCTAAATCGTCGATCTAAACGCGGCTTTAACTCATGTGATGACATAGGGTTGGTGCTCATGTTTAGTAGCCTCTGATACGGTCTACAAACCCACTTGGGGATTTATTATTGGTGATAGCCTGTAGGGTGTTGCCAATTTTCTCTACACACGGCGCATATTCAGACTGGGCAGAACTGTGAGGTGTCATCATGATTTTAGGGTGCTGCCAAAGTTTATGTTCTGCGGGTAAGGGTTCTTGTTCAAATACATCTAGCACTGCTCCACGTAAGTGGTTTTCATCAAGTAATTCCACTAAATCATCCACCACCAAATGTTCGCCTCGGCCCGCGTTAATTACCACTGCACCCTTAGGTAATTGGCTCATGTTTTGGCGATTTAAAATGCCCTGGGTGTCTGGTGTAAGAGGTAGCAAACAGCAAAGCGCATTAGTACGCCTAAGAAAAGGCTCAAATTCTTCAGCGCCTGTAAAGCTTGTCACGCCGTGTAACTGCTTTCTACTACGGCTCCAACCAGCCACATCAAAGCCATAACTTTGAAGGTGTTGAGCCAACTGCGCACCTAGTTGTCCCAAACCCAATATGCCTACACTAAAACTAGATGCCGATTTAAAGGGCTGAACTTGCCATTGATTTAGGGGTTGCTGCTGCTGGTAACGATCCATGTCACGGAAGTAGTGTAGCAAAAAATAGCTAAAATACTGATTCATCTGGGCTGCCATACCACCGTCTTCAATACGGTAAATATCAATATGTTTAGGCACCGCACGGTTGCCTAGTATTGCATCCACACCGGCACCCAAATTAAACACTGTGGTTAAGTTAGGAAAGCGTTGGAAAAAGGCCTCTGTTGGTTTCCAAACGATGCCGTATTTAACCTGTTCTGGATCAGTAATGTGTTGCCAATTTTGCACATGTAGGTGAGGGAACTGACGGTTAAATTCCAGCTGCCAGGGTTCTGTAGATTCATACTGGATATATATAGCGCAGGTTGTCATCAACTCACCATCCATTTAATTAATACGAAGCTTAACAGACCTACCACAATGGTTGTTAACAAGTGTTGTCGCCAAAATCCTACCCCTGCGGCCACTAACGCTGCCCAAAAATAAGGGTTAGCTAAGCTTATATCTAAGTGCCCGTTAGGCATCAGAATAAGTGGTGCAATAATGGCACTTAGCACTACAGGTGGCACATAGCCTAAGGCCTGCTTAAACCACAGTGGAAAACGAATACGCCCAGCCATGGCAAACATCACATAACGCATAGAAAATGTAACAAGCGCCATGCCAGCAATCATCATGGTTTCATTCATGGTTTGGTGCTCCTTGCCTTGTTGTTCATGGCTTTCGTGGTGCTCTTGGCGTAGGGACTTGCAGTATTAGTTCCCTCGCTTACAAGTTTCGCAAGCTTTATCCTGAGTTCAATTTGTTGGCTAGCATATCCGATACAAATTCCCGATAGTGCAGCAACCACCAAGCCTAATTGATGGGGTAGGTCACGCAGAATTATTGCAAAGGTAGCCGCACTTATCACGGCTAACCACATGGGCTTATTACGCAAATAAGGAATGACAATGCCTAAAAATGTCACCGACATCGCAAAATCTAAGCCCCAGTTTGTCATGTCTGGAAACAGTTCGCCTAAACCGATACCCAACCAAGTACATAGCTGCCAATTACCATACATGGCCACAATAGAACCCAAAAAGAACCAATGGGCACGGGCAGTATCCGTGCGGCCTAAATAGCGGCCATTAACCACAGCAAAAGCTTCGTCTGTTAAACCAAAAGCTAACAGGGCTCGCCATCCATGAGACAAATGGCTTACTTTATCCACCAAGGCTGTGGCATAGAGTAAATGCCGTAGGTTCACTACAAAGGTTGTGGCGACAATAATGACAGGGCCTACACCCATAGCCAGTAATCCCAAAGCAATAAATTGAGATGAGCCAGCGTATACAAATAGCGACATAGCCATGGCGCCCCAGATGGACAAACCACTGGATTCCGCCAAAGTACCAAAGATAATGCCAAAAGGAATAGCGCCAATAATCATAGGAATAGTGGCTTTGGCTCCGTTAATGAACTCTATGGACTTGCTACTTGGCATGAAAGGGATCGAAGGTAAAAATTAATGCACCATTATACTGTGACTTAACAAAGGAGCAATTGTTTCGCAAACTTTTGCTATGCTTACTGGGTTATTATTTACGTTTGAGATACATTCATGAATTATTCAGACATTATCCAATTTTGGTACGCAGAAATAACGCCGCGCAGCTGGTTTGTTAAAGACTTGGCATTTGACACGATGCTCAAGAGACGTTTTAGCGACATACACCAGAAAGCCGCGGCAGGGGAGTTGGCCCATTGGCGGCAAAAGCCGCTAGGTAAGTTAGCAGAGATTATAGTATTAGATCAGTTCTCCCGTAATCTCTTTAGAGATTTGCCTAAAGCGTTCGCTCACGATGCCCACGCCCTAGTGTTAGCTCAAAGTGCTATAGAACAGGGTGCAGACTTAGCCTTACTTCCCAAGCAAAAGAGCTTTATGTACATGCCGTTGATGCACAGCGAATCTGCAGCGATACACAAGCAAGCCGCAGTGCTGTTTCAACAGCCTGGCCTAGAAGACAACTACGAATTTGAACTTAAGCATCAAATCATCATAAAGCGTTTTGGGCGGTATCCACATCGTAATAGCCTTTTAAATAGGCCTTCAACGCCAGAAGAGCTAGGCTTTTTAAGCCAACCGGGGTCTTCTTTTTAGTTTTTGAAACGACTAGTTGTGATCTTGAAATTAGTGTTTATAGGAAGTTAGTGTTTATAGTAAGGTGAGTGGTTTAGTAGAACAAAAAAATAAGGGAGAAAATAATGG
>Ga0308019_10001912_pt1 | contig 12176 bp, 9 predicted proteins | sample Neamet284_FD_203135 | JGI IMG/M metagenome (GOLD analysis project Ga0308019, IMG submission 203135) | Marine microbial communities from water near the shore, Antarctic Ocean - #284 | ecosystem: Environmental > Aquatic > Marine > Unclassified | place: Southern Ocean | collected 2014-10-01 | reverse complement strand
TTCATATTGTTCCAACGTCTTATTTTGCTAGCACGTGATTTAAAGTTTTCAGCTATTTGCCCTAAAGTATCGCCTCTTTTAACTTTGTAAATTCTTTTTGTATAACCTGGAGGTCCTCCATTATCTCTAGTCCCCCAAACTCTCCCACCTTTTAATGGGACATTTAATTTTTGACCGACTCTTACTTTATTTCTGTTACGAATTTTATTTACAGCTGCAAGATCATGTATAGAAACATTATATTTTTTAGAAATTGTCCATAAACTTTCGCCATACTTTACTCTGTGAACTACAAACTGAGGAGCAAAACGTTCTTCCTCTGGAATCGCATTCCAAGCACTTAAGAATCTTTCTTTTGCACCGATTGGTAATTTCAGAGGATATTTAACACCAGTTGGTGTAGCTGATTGTCTTAATTCTGGGTTATATTCCCTTAGAATATTCGGTTTTAAACCCGCAACTCTTGCAAGGACAGCTATATCAGCACTTTTATTTAAAATAACCGTTTCATATTCAAATGGTTTTACATTTTTAGGTATTGTAAATCCATAGGCCTCTGGAGTTCTACCTATTATTGCTGCAGATAAAAAATAAGGAATGTAATTACGCGTTTCCCTAGGTAAAGAATGCATTTGCCAAAAATCATACGTTTGATGAATCTTAGAGGCTCTTTGAACACGTCCTTCTCCACAATTATAAGCAGCTAGAGCTAGATACCAATTATCAAATTTTTTATTCAAATCCTTTAAATATTTACATGCAGCATGAGTTGCTTTAACAGGATCTCTACGTTCATCCTTATACCAATCTCTAGAAAGTCCGTATTGTTTACCTGTCGCCGATATAAATTGCCACATTCCTGAAGCATTTGCTTTGCTATACGCTTTCGGATTTAAACCTGATTCAATCATAGCCAAATAAATAAATTCCTCGGGCATTTCATGTTCAGCAAGAATAGGTAAGATGAGACCTTTATATTCCTCATGTCTTTTTAACCAAATTTGGAACTGTTTTCTTCCTTTGGTTTGAAAATAGTTAATGAATTGATCTACTTGTTTTGTCCGGACTAATGGAATATGACCATCTCTGTCATCAACAACAGTTAAAGTGGTTTCGCCCATTTCTATTTCAATTGCTTCAGTAATATCAGTCCAGACTTTCTCAGCCATTACAGGTGCATTTATATTTTGGACAGTATTAAGTTTATGAGTGTAAAGATCGGTAAAGGTTCCATTGAAACGATCAAATTCTTCTTTGTCTTCTAAGTTCATTTCACCAATCTGATCGGCTTCCATTAAAAGCTCAAAGACTCTACTCAGCAAAAAAGATACTTCTAAGGTATCTTTATTAAAATCTGAAATTATAATCTCAGACATCAATAATTTTGCATCACTTAAAATTTCAGGAAACCTATTTCTAGTATCATCAATGTTTAAACTAGAATCAGTTTGAATGATAGAAGAAGACGTAGAATTTGAATTAGATTTGGGGGTAGACTCAATCTCAGCTCCAAGGCACACCTTGAGGCTTAACATTGCTATTATTATGGCTCTAAATATTATATTCAAAAGGATTTAAAGGAAACTCCGCTTAAGAATATAACTTGTATAATCTATCTTAGACAAGACCTTCCCTTTTATTTTTTTTGATGGAAAGTGTTGTACTAAAACCTGGGGTAAGATTCACTATTTTAACTTTCCCTCCCCACTCTTCAACTTCTTTTGCTCCGACTATATCTTGAGGTTTGTAATCGCCTCCTTTTACAATTACATCAGGTTTTATAAGATTTATTAATTTTATTGGTGTCTGATCCTCAAAAATAAAGGCATCAGAGATAATATTTAACTTTAACAAGTTTTTCAATCGTTTATTTTGTGATTCAATAGGTCTTTCAAATCCTTTTAAAATCTTTATAGATTTATCTGAATTCAATCCTACTAATAAAATATCACCAAATTTTGAGGAAGCATTTAATAGATCCAGATGTCCTTGGTGAAGTAAGTCAAAACAGCCATTTGTAAAAACGAGAGTTTTAGAGGATTTCCGCCATTCATTACACTTTTTTAAAATTTCAGAGGTTTTTATCATTTCAGAGGTTTTAAAATTTTTATTTTTTTTAAGTAAGTAATGCTTCTACTCTTTCACTTACTCTTTTTGCAATTACCTTTGCATCTTCTTTTTTAAAAGATTTTGTGATCATTGGTTCACCAATCCTAAGTTCTAAAGAATTATTTCTAATTGACTTTGTACCTTTTTTAAACATTTCAAAGGTCCCCTTGCAAGCAACGGGAACAATCGGAACACCTAAATCTATTGCCATATTTAATCCACCTCGCTTAAAAGGTAAAAGTGAACCATCTAAACTCCTTGTTCCTTCCGGAAAAAGGAGAACAGATCTGGGTTGTTGATTTAATGTCTTTTTTGCTTTTTTTAAGGACCTAAAGGCCCCATCACTATTTTTTCGATCTACAAAAATATGCCCAGCAGTAGACATAACCCATCCAAGAATAAATATTGATTTTAATTCAATTTTTGCAATTGAAACTATCCATATTGGAATTCCGGCAAATGCTAATGGAATATCCATAGCTGAAGCATGATTAGAGGCGAAAAAATAAGTTTTATTGAAATCTATTTTTTCTAATCCTTTCACTGAGTAATTGATACCACAGAAAAATAAAATAGTTCTTCCCCACCACCTCGCACAATAGCCAAGTATGCGCCCTTTATCTTTCTCAAAAAAAGAAGCGACTATACCAGACAAACCAAAAAAAACTGTCCAAATAGCAACATTAAAAATTAACCAAATATATTTCACTTATTTAAGTTGTTTAATTCCTAAGAAAGAAGCGACGTCATCAGGAAACTCAACGGTACCATTTTCATTCTGATAAGTTTCAATTAATGCAACCATTAATCTTGGGGTTGCTACCCCAGAACCATTAAGAGTATGTAAGAAGTCAATTTTATTATCTACCGATTTTCTATATCTGATACTTCCTCGCTGCGATTGAAAAGATTCAAAATTACTGCATGAAGAAACTTCAAGCCATTTTTTCTCACCAGGTGCCCATACTTCTAGATCATAGCATTTTGCCGCAGAAAAACTTAAATCACCAGAGCATAACTCTATCACTCTATAATGTAAACCTAATTTTTTTAGAATTGATTCTGCTTGCAACGTTAATTTTTCTAGTTCTTCATATGACTTTTCAGGAGTTGTAAACTTCACAAGCTCAACTTTGTTAAACTGATGAACCCTAAGCAAACCTCTTGTATCCTTACCATAAGATCCTGACTCTCTCCTAAAACAAGGGGTATAAGCGACGTAAAATATAGGTAAATCACTTTCATTAATTATTTCATCCCTATGAAGATTTGTTACTGGTACCTCTGCTGTTGGAGCTAAGTAAAGATTGTCTATCTCAGTATGATACATATCTTCTTGAAATTTTGGAAGTTGCCCAGTTGTCTCCATTGATTTTTTTGTCATTAAAACAGAAGGGAAAATTTCTTTAAAACCATAATTATTTACATGGTGATCTAACATAGAATTAATTAGAATTCTTTCTAATTTGGCTCCTTGACCTACATAAAGAGGAAACCCACTTCCTGATAATTTCGAACCTCTTTTGAAATCAAAAAGGTCCAAAGATTCACCTAATTCCATATGAGTTTTAAGATTGAAATTATAGTTAGGTTTATCACCCCATTTCCTAACAAACGAGTTATCAGATTCACCTTTTCCTTCTGGTACGCTAGAGTGAGGTATATTTGGTATTTGAAAGAGGATTGATTTCAATTCTTGTTCTAAAAATTTTAATTCATCCTCTAATAATTTAAGATTTGCCCCTAAAACTCTAGTCTGTTCTATAATTTCAGAAGCCTCTCCTCCTTCTTTTTTTATTTTAGCAATATTATCAGATGCAATATTTCGTTCAGATCTAAAATCACTAGATTTTGTTTTTAAATCTCTGACTTTAATATCTAACTCTAATAGGTATTCGATATTAGTTGTATCATTTTTTGTTCGAAGCTTTTCAATAATTACTTCTGAGTTTTCTCTTATTTTTTTAATTGAAATCATTAACTTTTACCAAAATTTGTTGTGTAAAGTTATTTGCTTTTTTAAAAAATTACCAATTATATGAGGATATTTTGATAATAGGGCGATTGCCCGGGCAATATATTATTTGGAAATTTTATTTTTAGAGAATAAGTTTAAGTGGAATACAAGGAAATACTATTGATATAGACTGCGCCTAGTTTTGTAAAAAGGTACTATAAAAGAATATTCTAACAAAAGGTAATAAACTTTGTGTTTTATTATCTTAATAAATTCACAATAAAAGAAATCATGAAAAAAACTATATCCTTAGCTTTATTATTACATTCAATGACCTCACTACAGACATTAGACCTTAATTCCTTACGGCTAGCTCAAAAACAAATGTCTAAACCGAGTTCCAATACTAGTAACAGCTCTAGAAAAAGGAATAGTGAAACCTCTTTCTTAATTGATAAGCCAGTTTCAAAAAGACAATATTACATTGGCCCGGGCGACCAGATTCATATTAATATAATGTCGAGTAATGAGACCTTTGATTACAGTCTTTTAGTATCACCCACAGGAGAACTATTAATTCCTTCAGTTGGAATAATTAATACAAATGGCTTAAATCTACAAGAATTAGTAGATAGCATTGAAAGTAAAATAAAATCTTGGAATTTAAATGCACAAGTTAGTATTGAGCTTGAAGGTATTAGAGAATTTAAAATATTAGTAACAGGTCAATTTGATAATGCTGGATATTTCATTGCTACTCCTATGACTAGAGTATCTGATCTTTTTGATAACTTAATCTCAGACTATGTTGAAAAAAGAAAAGGTCTAATCAGCCAAACCAATAATAAATCTTATTCTGAAACTATTGGTATTCAATCCAGAATTGCAGTTGATGATCTTTATAACAGAAAAATGGGAACTAATTTTGAAGATAAAAATCTATTTGAACGATTATCTAAAAGAAATATTATCATTATAAGAAAAAAGGATACGATAAAAGTAGATCTTGAGAAATTTAAGGTTTCCGGAGATACATTATCAAATCCTTATGTCAATCAAGGTGACATATTGAATATACCATATATTAATTCTTATTTTCATATTAATGGAGGCGTACAGAAACCTGGTAAATATGAATTCAAAACAAATGAAACCTTAAAAGAAGCAATCATTATAGCAGGAGGATTTAGAAACGAAGCCTTAAAAGAGGATATTAAAATAATTCATTATGCATTAGAATCAAAAACTCCTTCAGTTTTTCACTTCAAAAATAAAGAGAGTTATTTCATTGAGCCTGAAGATCACATAATGATACCATTTGTATATTCTAAAGAATCTCAGAAAGTGGTTCAAATTACCGGAGAAGTAAAATATCCGGGTTCGTATTTTTTTGAAACAGGGAAAACTACCTTAGGAGAATTAATTAACTCAGCTGGAGGCTTCACTCAGCGCGCTGATACAGCTAAGGTATTTTTAAATAATACTACTATTTCCAATGTACCTGATAGAGAGCTAGAACGGATTCTTTTAAAAATGGAAATTAATCGTTCTATCGAGGAGAATGCCTATTTAAAAGCACGAATACGATCTCAAAAAGGATCATTAGAGACATCCCTAAATAAAATAATTAACAATAAAGATATAATCATGGCTAATGACATAATTCATATTCCAATTTATGCACCCTATATAGAAGTAATCGGGGCCATCACTTTTCCTGGTCGTTATCCCTTTATTTCAGAAAATTCAGTTAGAGATTATATTGAAAAAGCAGGTGGCATTATTAAAAATAAAAGCGCAAAAAAGTTCTTAGTTAAGTCTACTACAGGGCAAAGAATAAAACTCAAAAAAGATCACAAACTCATGAGTGGTGACATAATATTTATTGCTGAAAAATTAGAATATAATGAATGGTATGCAGGAAAAGAAATTTTAACGGCCTTAGGCCAAGTTGCTACACTTGTAGTAGTAATTCAACGAATTATGGAAACTAATTAGAAGAAAATATGATTTTAACACCGCATGAAGAAAAGATTCTTGAGATTATTAAGTCCAACCCTGAGGTCGTAGATAATCCAGAAAAAAGGAGTATTATAGCTAAAAAATATAGTTTAACGGAAAAAACTCTAAGAAATAGAATTGCAGAATTGAAAAAAAGAGGGTTAATCAATTCAGAAACAGGAGTTCTTAAGACCAATCCTATTCATTTAATTACTGAGAATGATGAAATAAATATAAAAGCAATATTAGAAATATTAAGTAATAAAAAATTATTTGTGCTTAAATTTTCAATTTTTTTTACTGTTATTGGTTTAGCATATTCTTTAATGGCTACCGTTTTTTTTGAATCAAAAATTTCAATGTATCCCGCAGGAGACAATAGTAACTCAGGCGGCGTACTTGGAGATTTTCAAGGACTCGCTAAATCTTTTGGCCTTGGGAATATGGGTAATTCTCCCACATATAATATTCCAGATATAATTAATAGCAGACGTTTAAAAAAAGATATTGTATTAAAAGAATGGATAATTAATGATGACGAAAATAAATTGAATTTGATTTCTTATTGGGAATTAGATAAACCATCCTCTTTTTCACCAATAAATTTCCTAAAAAGTATTCTCCTCTCTCCTAATTCAAAAATTAAATCGACTAAATTAGGAAAAGAAATACAAGAAGCAGTTTTACTACTTAATGAACTCATTTCAGTTAGAGAAGAAATTTCAGGTTTAATATCGGTAAAAGTTCAAATGCAAGATCCAAAAATTGCATCAGACATCGCAAATTATATTGCGGAATATGTCAAAAACTTCATTTCAATAGAACAAAAAAGAGAAACTACTAGAAATAGAGAATTTATTCAATCTCAAATGGAAGAGGCAAAGATACAAGCTGAATTTTTCGAAGATAAATTGACAACATTTCGTAAAAAGAATCCATTAAGATTAGATACACCAACTTCAGAAATGATACGAGAAAGACTTGAAAGTCGAGTCGAAGAAAACAGAACTGTTTATATTACTCTTAGGCAACAGTTTGAAATAGCGAAGATTGATGAAGCTAAAGAGAAGTTGTTAATTAATATTCTTGATACAGCGGAACCTGCAGTAAAAAAATCTCGTCCTAAAAGAACGATTATTGTTTTACTCTCTCTTTTTGGTGGTTTTTTCCTATCCATTCCTTTTGCTATATATATTGACCGAAAAAGTTAAATAAGAGTTCAATATCGCTCCCAATAAAATACTCTTATTTAATTCAATTTATACTGGAATTGCTCTTTTATTTGTAGGATTAGTACCTGTTTCATTTAATTTTTTTGTTGCTAGATTTTTTGGGAAAGAGATTCTAGGCGAGATTAGTATAACTATTAGTTTTGGCTTGATGATAACAATCTTCATCACAAACTTTTTTGGTACAAGTGGAAATAAATTCCTCGCTGAATTTAGAGGACGTAAGAGTGCAACAGATTTTATACTAGTACTCAAAATACTTTTTTATGGCCCAATTATTACACTTACTTTATTTTCATTTTGTATATATTTTAATTGGAATTATATATCGGATTATTTGGGTATCTCTACCCAGATAGCTATTCCAACCATTATATATATATGTACTAGGTCTTTTTATATTTTATTAAGACGCATTTTTTATGGATCTGGTTTAGTTAAATCTTATACCTTTAATGAAATTATATCAGATATTTGTATGTTTCTTTCATTATCCTTTGTATGCATAACAAAGCAAACATCATTATTGATACATTGCTATATAATAAGCTACTTGATCTTTTTAATTTTAAGTTTAAAAACATTATATCAAAAAATTCCTAAAGTAATAATGAATCTAGAAAATAGGTTTGAAAATAATAGAATTAAAATTTTAAAGAATTTTACTAAATATGGTTTAATTAGTATGATTGGAACGGTAGCAAGTACTGGAACTGGATACCTTTCTTTATTAATTATTGGAGTTTACCTTTCTCATTCTGAAGCAGGTATTTATTCTTCTGCTATGGCAATCATCAGTGTTCTAATGTTCATACCTAAATTAGCATCCCAAGTCCTTTTACCTGAATTTTCGAAACTATTTGGTGAACAAGATAAAACACAGATAAATATCTTATTACGGTATTCAATTAAAACTTTAATAGTTATTGCTTCATTTACTACTTTTACGGTTTTTATTTTTTCCAACCAAATTATTTCTCTATTTGGTTCTGATTTTGAGACTGGTGACATGATATTGAATATAATGTTACCGAGTGTTTTTATAAGAATTATATCAATACCTTTTGTAACCTTTCTTTCCGGAACTAGATTTATTTTTTATCCCAATATTGGTGGTATAATTATTCTTATTACTACTGTAATATCATGGATTTTTTTAGTTCCTGAATTTAAAGTAGTTGGTATAGCTTTTGGTTATACTATTGGTATTATAATTGGTATTGGATTTCAAATATATATAGCTATTTCAAAAATTAAACTTTTTATGTCACGTTAAATAATTTAATTAATATGATAAATTTAAATATTATAATTAAGTATTATATGATGTCATTCCTTTTAATTGATGCTCTGAGTGGCTTTATTCGGGTTTATATTGGCTTAACAAACCCATTATTAAATATTGGTTATTGGGTTAGAGGTCCAATTGTAATATTATTCTTTTTCTATTATGGTTATAAACTATTATCAAAAAATAGATTGTTTTTTGATGAGTTAATATCTTTAGCTATTTTATTTTTTTTTTATTTTTAATGCGACTTTTAATTATATAGGACACCTTTCCATCAATATGTTAGTCCGGGATTTAACTTATATTTTAAGGTTCCAATTTCTATTCTTTTTATATGTATTTTTAAAAAATAGAATGATTTTAGATTCTACTTTAACACAAAAAATTATTTATATAAATTTTTCTATTTTTGTTATAAGTCTTTTTTCAGGTTACTTTTTTGGTTTTGGACTTGAAGCTTATCGCTTTGAAGGAACTTCTAAAGGAATGTTTCAAGGTGGAAATCCAGTCTCAATATTGAACCTAGTTTTCTTTACTTATTTTTTATTGGATGGAAATCTAAGAAAAAGATTTATACCTGTACTCTTTACAGTTTTTAGTGCTTTTATAATTGCTTCAAAAAGTGTGTTTGGTTTTATCTTTCCAATTTTTTTTGCTTTAAAAAGACGAGCTTTGAGTATAAATAAACTATTGATATATAACTTTATTGCCTTAATAGGAATCTTTTATCTTTCTTTTGTGTTGGATGGATTTCAAAATATGTATTCAAATCGTTTTGGTCTTAATATTACAAAATCTATTGCTGCGACGGAAAAAGTTGGTGGACTTTATAAAAATGGTACAATGAATAAGATTGCTTCAATTAATTTTAGACGGTATGCATCTCTTAATACTCAAATGGAAGAATCTTTTTCAAATAGCCAAACCTTTTTAATAGGAACTAGTTTTTCTGGCCAAAATTTATTTTGGCAAAAAAGGGGCGAGTTTTGGTTTACAAATTGTTCAATGGATTTTTTTGATTTTTTCTTTAAGTACGGTTTAATTGGTTCAATACTTCTTCTTATTTTATTTTTAAGGGGATTAATACCTTCTATGCTCAAAGCATCAAACCGGGACAATATCGCTATTTTATTGTTTTTAGGATATAGTTTCTTTGGTGGACATGTTATTGACTCCGTGACTTCAGGATCTTTATTCTATTATTTTCTAGCAAAGATAAAATCCTGATGAATGTTTTAATAGTAGCCAGTGGAAATTCTAATGATATAAGTCCTTTTGTAAAAGAGCAAGTAGATAGCTTAATTAATTTAGATGTAAAAATCCAATATTTTCTAATTAAGGGTAATGGTTCGATTGGGTATTTGCAAAATATTGTAAAACTTAGAAACGTAATAAAAAAAAATACTTTTGATTTAATTCATGCTCATTATGGTTTATCTGGTCTATTAGCAACATTTCAAAGACTCGTCCCAGTAATAATTACTTTTCACGGAAGCGATATAAATTTGAATAAAAATTATATTTTATCATTCCTTGCATCAAGATTATCAGCAAAAAATGTTTTTGTTCACCCAGATCAGCCTGAGAAATTAAAGATTAAAGTAAAAAAACAAACTATTATACCATGTGGCATAGATTTAAATATTTTTTATCCAAGAAATAAAAAGATAGCAAAACAAAAAATTGGTTGGCATGAAGAAGAAATTTATATACTATTTTCTTCTGCATTTGACAATCCAATAAAGAATATTCAACTTGCTCGTAAAAGTATTGAGAATATCAAGAATGTGAACCTTATAGAACTTAAAAATTTCACTAAAAATGAATTAAGTAATTTGATGAATGCTTCAGATCTTTTACTTATAACTTCATTTTCTGAGACTGGACCTCTAGTTGCCAAAGAAGCTTTAGCTTGCAATTGCCCTGTAGTATCTACAGATGTTGGAGATGTTAAAAAAATGATTAGTCTATCTAATAATAGTTACATAACTACTTTTAACCCCAATAAAATAAATAAAACTATAATAAAAGTATTAAAACAAAAGGATCAAGTAAAACCTAAACTGAAAGATTTCAATAAATATAGCTTAACTCACACCGCTATAGAAATAAAAAAAGTGTATGAAAAATGCATTCAAAAAATAAATTAAAATATGAGAATTTTTTTAGACATTGGACATCCTGCTCATGTACATTATTTTCGTAACTTTATAAAAGAAGCTCAAAACAAAGGGCATAGTTTTCTTATCACTGCTAGAGATAAAGATGTAGCGATTAAATTATTAAATTATTATAAAATTGAATATATAAATAGAGGGAAAGGAGAAAATAGTCTTCTTGGGAAAATATTTTATTTAATAAAAACAAATTATAAATTATATAAACTAGCAAAAATATTTAATCCTGATATATTTATGAGTTTTGCCTCACCTTATACCGCACAAGTATCCACTATTCTCAAAAAACCTCATATTGCTTTTACTGATACTGAACATGCAAAATTAGGTATTATTTCTTTTGTGCCATTTTCAAATGTTGTTTTGACTCCTAGAGTCTATGATGGAAATTTAGGTGAAAAACATATTCGTTTTAACGGATTTATGGAACAATGTTATTTACAAGAAAACAATTTTTCTCCCCGAATATTAAAAGAAAATAAAAACACAGTTTTAATACGTTTAGTATCTTGGAATGCAAGTCATGATATTGGACAAAGCGGTTTTTCTGAAAAAGAGTTAATTAGATTAATTGAATCGCTTAAAAAGAATTCAAACATAAAAATCTCTTGTGAAGGTCAAATTCCACATCAATTTAAGAAGTATGCTCTAAAAATTAAACCTGAAGAGATACACGAACTTTTATATAATATTGATCTATTTATTGGAGAAGGAGCCACAATGGCTTCAGAATGTGCAATGTTAGGCACACCTGCAATTTATATAAATACATTAACGGCAGGTACAATTATTGAACAAGAGAAACATGGTTTATTACATCATTTTAAATCTTCAACCGGAGTTTTAAAAAAATCATTAGAGTTATTAAATAATAAAAAGCTTAGGCAAGAATATAAAAACAATAATAAATTATTTTTAAAAAAACAAATCAACGTTAATAACTTTATTACCTGGTTTGTACTAAATTACCCTGAAAGTTTTAAAACTCTTTCAAAAAATCCTGATTACCAAGATCAATTCTAAAAATATTATTTATTTATTCTAAAAAAAATAATTATATTAATAAATAGTAAGGAGTACAATATATAGCTAAAGAACGTTAACATTTTTTAATAAATAATAATTCATAAAATGATGTGCGACTTTAAATGCTATGCTAGCTTATAATTTAAGTGATACTAAACACAGTATCATTACCAACTTCAAAATAAATTCAGACTTAAACTGAGGAAAAGATTCTTTAACATGATATAGTTATTTTTATGATTAATAAAAAAAAAATTAAAAACATATTATGGTTATATGATATTCTAATACTGAATATCATATTTTGTGTTTTGCACTATTTGAAGTTTAGTTTTATTATTCCCTCTGGTGTTTATTTAGCACTATACTTTACTTTTATATTATTT
>Ga0308019_10001907_pt1 | contig 12191 bp, 12 predicted proteins | sample Neamet284_FD_203135 | JGI IMG/M metagenome (GOLD analysis project Ga0308019, IMG submission 203135) | Marine microbial communities from water near the shore, Antarctic Ocean - #284 | ecosystem: Environmental > Aquatic > Marine > Unclassified | place: Southern Ocean | collected 2014-10-01 | reverse complement strand
ACCAGAATTATTTTTTAACATGTATTCAAAAACAGAATTGGAGCAATTGAATCCAGCAGTTAAATTAACATCTAATGTTTTATTCCAATCATCTATAGAATAAGATTTATCATCTGAAGAAGTTAAAGTAATGCCAGCATTGTTAATCAGCACATCAATTTTACCATGTTTTTCATATATTTTTTTACATATTTTTTTAAATTTATTTTTATTACGTACATCACAAATTTCTTGAAATAGTGAATTTTTAAGATTACTTGGAATTTCATTATTAAAATTAAGACTTATAGAATAAACAATTGCACCATTATCTGCAAAAGATTCACTAAGAGTATGACCAATTCCTTTACCTGAACCAGTAATTATTACAATTAAATTTTCAACAGAAAAAAGTTTATTCATATTCATCAACATTATTTTAAAACTTGGACTAATTCAATAGGTGTTTTATCAGGATCAAAACAAAATGTTACTTTAGCATAACCATCTGGAGATAATTGTGGCGGGGCATTAAACTTCACTCCGGATTGTTTTAGTCTCAAATATGTTTCATCTATATCAGATACGGTAAAAGCGGGATGAGATGTTCCAAGATCATTTACTTTACGAATCATATTACTCCCAACTGGTTGAATAAATTCAAGTAGCTCAACTAAAGTATTTCCAGTTGATGCAGACATTTTTACAGTTTTCACGTGAACATTTTCAAATCCCAACATATTATCAATATATTTACCAGATTCATCCATACTTCTTTCAATTTTTAAACCTAAAAGATCTCTATAAAATTTTAATGAGTTTTCAATATTTGTAACTACAATGCCGATATGACGTACTTCAATCAAGATATACCTAAAAAATACTATTGAATATATATTACTTGTAATAATATAAGTTGAATTTTGAATATACAAAATAAATGTAAAAAAATAAAAATTGTTCTAACGGATGTAGATGGAGTTCTCACAGACGGAGGTATGTATTATACAAAAGATGGTGATGTTATGAAAAGATTTCATGCAAGAGATGGTATGGGAGTAACTCTGTTAAGAAAAAATAAAATTCCCACAGTTATTGTGACAAAAGAATCCACACAAATGGTAAAAAAATGGGCAAAAAATATGCAAGTGGCTAAACTATATGACGGAATAGAACAAAAAGAAAAAATAATTAAGATAATTTGTTCTGAATTTAAGGTAAAAAATGAAGAAATTGCATATATAGGTGATGATGTAAACGATATAGGATTATTGACCAAAGTTGGTTTATCAGCTTCACCTGCAGATTCAATTGAAAAAGTAAAAAAAATTTCAGATTATGTGTGTAAAACAAAGTCAGGACAAGGCGTATTTAGAGAAATTTGTGATTTAATATTATCTAAAAAATAATATAATGCATAATATATTGAATTTTTAAGTAATCATGTACATAACTGCAGAAATTGGCATTAATCACAATGGAGATATTGAGATTGCCAAAAAATTAATTGATGTAGCAAAAGAAAGTGGTTGTGACGCAGTTAAATTTCAAAAAAGAACTATAGAAAAAGTATATTCAAAAGAAGCTTTAGATGTACCAAGAGAAAGTCCATGGGGTACAACTAACAGAGAACAAAAGTTAGGGTTAGAATTTGATAAAAAAGAATACGACATAATTGATGCTTATTGTAAAGAAAGAAAAATTGAATGGTATTGTTCAGCTTGGGATGTGGACAGTCAATTATTTTTAAAACAATATAATCTAAAATATAACAAAGTAGCATCAGCAATGTTAACACATAAAGAATTATTAAAAATAATTGCAGATGAAGGAAAACACACATTCATATCAACTGGCATGAGCACGTTAGATGAAATTAAAAATGCCGTAGAAATATTTAGAAATGCAAATTGTCCATTTGAATTATTGCACGCAAATAGTTCATATCCAATGAAAGTAGAAGAAGCGAATCTTAATTGTATTCAGACATTAAAAAATGAATTTAACTGCGATGTAGGTTACAGCGGACATGAGGCTACGGCATATTTAGTATGTGTAATTGCTGCAGTGTTAGATTGTAGTTCAATTGAAAGGCATGCAACTCTAGATAGAACAATGTATGGTTCCGATCAAGCTGCATCATTAGAACCAAATGGATTAAAAAGATTAGTTACAGATGTTAGGAGAGTAGAAAGCATCAGAGGAGATGGCGTAAAACGAATTTGGGATTCAGAGAAATCTGCAATGAAAAAATTACGAATTTATTCGTAAGAATAATATAATTATTTTTTAAAAAACTTTTTTTCTACATGTTCACAGATTATATGATAAATTATCCTATGAACTTCTTGAATTCTTGGAGTGGAAGAAGAATTAACAATAATAGAAACATCAGAAAAATTTTTAATTTTTCCCCCATTATTTCCCAAAATTGAAATTGTTTTTGCATTTTTACTTTTAGCAGATTTTAATCCATTTATTATATTAACAGAATTTCCACTAGTAGATATTCCCAATACAACATCTCCGGAATTTACTAATCCCTCAACTTGTCTGCTGAATATATCATTAAACGAAAAATCATTTCCAATTGAAGTCAATATAGATGAATCAGTTGTTAACGCAATTGCAGGTAGACTGTTACGTTTCATTTGAAATCTACCAATTAATTCAGCAGCAATATGTTGAGCATCTGCTGCACTTCCACCATTTCCAAAAATTACTAATTTTTTTCCTTTACGAAATGAAGATGAAATAATATTAACAGTATTTTCAATATCTTTACTTAGAAATGTAGAGGACTCTACAAGATTAGAACTTTCTAAAAAAATCTGTTGAATTTCTTTCTTTATTGACAAAGTCTAAAAATAAAGTAATTATAGTGAGTAAATAATATTATCTTAATTTTTATCTATAATATATAAATAAGAAAATAGAATTATTGAAGGAATGAATGAAAAATCTAGTGTAGGAGGGTCAAAAAGATATTCAGTAGCTGATGAAGTATCAATTAAAGCAACTAGAGAAGGAGACGATTGGGGAGTTTTTGATGAGGATTGGGGATTTAAAATTTGGGATATTCCAGAAAAATTTCGTACTCAAAAGAAATTTGATAATTTTAACTTGGCAAAAAAAGAAGAGAAAGAAGGAAAATTAATTTTAGAATCTATGCCATATCAAATAGATATTGAACCAACAAATGTTTGTAATCTTCATTGTCCTTTATGTTCTACTGGTACAGGTGAATCTACTAGAGAAAAAGGAATTTTAAAATTAGAAAATTTTAAAAAATTAATTGATCAAATTAAAGATTTTGTATTACAAATTTCCCTACAAAACTGGGGGGAATCAACAATGGTTAAAGACTTTCCAAAAATGGTAAAATATGCAACGGATGCAGGAATTTTTTCAAGAGTATCAACTAATTTTTCTGTAAAATATACAGATGATTACTTAAAAGAGTTATTGGAATCAGGTTTGGGAAGAATAATTATAGATGTAGATGGTACAACTCAGGAAGTTTATGAAAAATACAGAGTTGGAGGAGATCTAAAACTAGTTTTAGAAAATACAAAAAATTTAGTTAAAATGAAGCAGAAAATGGAATTAGAATATCCAATTATTCAATCCAGAATGATTGTTAACAAATTTAATGAGCATCAATTAGATGATTTTAAAAATTTATCAAAAGAATTAGGAGTAGATGAAATAGAGGTAGGTAACATTCAACTAAACCCAAATACTGCTGCAGAAGAATGGTTACCAAAAAATAAACAATATGTTTATTCAACATATTTAGGAGAAAGTAGAACAACTCCATGTCATTGGCCATGGAGTGGAATGGTAATTAATTGGGATGGAGCAGTAGATGCATGTTCAATTATAGATGATCCAAATGCAAATTTTGGAAATATTTTTGAATCAGATTTGAAAACAGTTTGGAATAATAAATATTATATTTCTGCCAGATCAACATGGTCAAAAGATCCACAAAATGACCAATTGGTAATATGTAATATGTGTAAAAATGATACACATAATCCAAACCTAATGAGAGTTGGAAATACATTCAGCCTTACAACTAATAATTTAATAAATAAAGAGTAATCAAGTCTTGTTTAATTTATCTTTTCAAAAAAAATCAGAAATGATCAATTCTGTGGCAAATATTTAAGTTTAGTAAAAAATGGGTAATGATTATGTGGAGAGATAAGCAAATAAAATTTTTAACTGAGTCCGAATGTACTGAATTAGGAATAATAAATATTTTAGAAGAGTACAATTTAAAAATTGAGAATATAGCAGAGAAAAAAATACTAAATCAAATTATAACTGATTTTAAAGAAAATAATTTTTCATTATTAACTTCACAAGAAATAAATTATTTATTAAGAAATTCAAAAGAAAAATGGGCACCATATATCATTCACAGATACAAATTTCATTATTATGAAAATAATACAGAAATGCCAGATTTTCCATTATATCTAATTCTTGAACCTGTTTCATCTTGTAATTTGAGATGTCCATTTTGTATGCAAAGTGACGAAAAATTCACAGGTAATAAAGACATGATGGGAATGATGGACTTAAAATTATTTAAAAAAATAATTGATGAAGCATATGAATTAGGAACTAAAGCTATAACATTAACAGGTAGAGGAGAGCCTACACTCAATCCGCATATTGAAGAAATGCTAGAATATTGTTCTGGAAAATTTATTGAAATTAAAATGAATACAAATGCTACTGTATTAAATGAAAAAATGTGTCATAAAATTTTAAAAAGTGGTTTGACAGATTTAGTTTTTTCTGTAGATTCATACTATAAAGAAGAATTTGAATCATTAAGAGTAAACGCAAATTTTGAAAAAGTTGTGGGTAATGTTAAAAAATTTAAAGAAATAAAAGATGAATTTTATCCTAATTCAGGTTGTGTTACACGTGCAAGTGGAGTACAAGTTTCAGATAAACAAAATTTAGAAAAATTTGAAGAATTTTGGAAAGAAATGGTAGATTTTGTAGTCATGGTAAGAATGATTGATAGATGGGATCTTTATACGAATACAACAGACATGGCAGCTACATCCCCATGTCATTATCTAGGAAGAAATTTATCCATTTATTTTGATGGGTCTGTAAATCCCTGCGATATTGATTATCTAGGAAAATTAAATCTAGGCTCTCTAAACAGTTCTACAATAAATGAAATATGGAATGATAAAAAATACAAAGATCTTTTTAACGCACATAAAGATAATTCAAGAGAAAATATCAACCCATGTGATAGGTGTCCAGTTGGCACTTAATTTAGGGATTATAGGATATAGAAAGCACGCAGGAAAGCTAATCTCATATATTGAAAAACGTTCAGATTGTAAAATGAATTTTATTTATCATCCAACTAAAAAATTACAAGATGAGAGATGTACAAATAATCTTTCAGATTTGTATAATTGTGATGCAATTATTATTTCATCACCAAATGATACACATTTTGAATATATGAAAAAATTAACTCAAAAATTTTCAGGATATATTTTTTGTGAAAAACCTCCAATAACAAATATAGATGAATTACAAGGGTTAGATAATTTCTCAATAGAAGATAAAAAAAGAATATTTTTTGATTTTATGTTTCGTTTTAGTGAATTAAATGAAATAATTAAAAAAGAAATAATTTCAGACAGATTAGGTCAAATTATTCATATCGATATTACTATGTCAAAGGGATTAGCATTTAAAAAAGAATATTTAAATTCATGGCGTGCAGATGGAGAAAATAATTTACATAATATACTTGATGCCAACACTATTCATTATATTGATTTAATTAGTTTACATTTTGGAAAAATAAAAAAAATACATTATATTCCTTCATTAATTTCAAAAAATGGTACATCATTTGATACAAGTTATGTCATCATAAAATATGGGAATGATATTACATTATCAGTTTTTAATTCATATGCAACACCGATGATTAATGAAATTTCAATTATTGGAACAAATGGCCATTTAACAATGAGAAACAATAAACTTGAAATTTACTCGCCTAGAGATACATTTGATACTAATGGATTATTTATATCTCCACCAAAAGTAGTATCCAAAAATTTTAGCTTGTCTGAAGATGTTGAAAATTCATTAGAAAAATCATTAGATTATTTTATCAATATAATAAAAATGAAAAAAGAGGTTCCAATAAAATATTTTGAAACAAGTATAGAAACAAATAAAATTATACTTGAATTAAAAAATATGCAAACTAATTAGAAAAAAATTATAATAATTAGAGTTTTAATTTAATGATCCAATATTCATTTTTTTATGTTGATCAATTTTTTTAATATATTCAGAAGTTAATTTTTCAAAAATCACATGATGTTCATCTAAGAGAGATTTTACTCGTTCTTCAGAAATATCAACATTTGCAAGATTACCACCATAAAATAATTTTTCATTAAATATTGTTTCAAACCAATGATGATCAAAATTAATTGAATTATCATCATACATTGAAATAAAATTATTTAATTCTGATAAATCTACCTTTTTTTCAAGAGAGGTCCGAATAATTTTTGGAAGTTCAGGAATAGAGTTAACTTTTTCTACAAAAGATAAATTAGAAAAAATTGTATCAGCAAAAACAATAGATGGTTTATTATAAAAAGCAGATTCTAAAGCAGCAGTACCTGAAATAGATATTACTAAAGATGATTTTTCTATTAATTCATGAGCAGATACATCAGGATGAATTAAAATGACATTAGGAATACGCATAAGTTCTTTGTAAAATGAATTAACTCTCCAACCTCTAACTTCTTGTGATGGATGTTCTTTAACTAAAAGAATGTGAGTAATAGGTAAGGATTTTGCGATATGCCTTATTATTTCAATTTGATTAGTGTAAAATGGAGATCCAATTAGCAATGTACGTTCAGGTTCTTCATGAAGTGAATAAAAAAGAAATGGTTCTTTAAAATTTATTTTTTTTAAGAAGTTTTTATCAATGAAATTTTTTCGATATTTTTCTCTAAGTGGAAATTGTGCATATTTAAAAATAACTTTTAATTTAGATCTTCCAAAATATGCAAAATGTGTTTTATCATGTTTAGAAGAAGAAGAAAAGAAATTAAAAAATGCTTTAACACGTTTAAAATTTAATTTTTGAGGAGCAAAAGATTTTCTAAATTCACCTAACCCAACAGAACGGTTTTTATTTTTTAAAAAATCTTTAAGATTTCTTTCATCATATTTGGAATCATATTCATCTAGTTGTTTAACGTAATCAAAAGTATCCAATTTTTCAGTAAGAATAGAACCACTAAATCTTGAAATTTCAAGCATTATGATTTTTATATTTTTAGATCTACATATTTCAGAAAATAGAAAATTTTGATGAAGATCAATACTTTTAGTTATTAGAAAATCAGGATTAGATTCTTCTAACACTTTTTCAAATAATTTACATTCTTGCTCTAAAATAGATAAAATTTCATCTCGTGAAAAGGAATAAAATAAATTCAAATCAGAAAATATTCTTTCATTAATAGCCAGAAGCCATAAATTGATATTATATTTTTTTTCAAATGCTAGTAAGTAATCAACATCATACTCAGATTTAGGTAAAATATGATAATTATAGTCCCAAACTTTTTTAAAATTAACAAGTTTTTGTTCTTTAAAAAAAATTTTTGTTTTTTCAGTAGTATCGATGATTGCAAAAAAATCACCAGTATGTTTTTTTTGTAAGAAATGACCTACAACAAAAGGTAAAAAATCGCCATCTATCCAAAAAACAATATTATCATTCACTTCTTAAAAATAAATTTTAAATTATTTATAATTACTGAATATAAGATTAAACCAAGAGAATAGAAGAAATGTGCATAATCATTAATATGAAAGAAAATTGAGAGAAAAATAGATTTTATGGAAGATAAAATTGTATATTCTACAGATAGTAAAGTAAAACTATATTCTACAGAAGAAGATATCATGAAAAAATTAGAAGGAGTCTTGGGACAGAGATTTATTGATTACCGAAAACAATGGGAATTAACAAATAAATTTGAACTAGAAACTGAATTTCCACTTTATTTACAATTAGAATTACATCAAATTTGTAATCTCAAATGTCCAATGTGTGCAATTGGCAATCCTGAGGCAAATTCAAAATACATTGATGATACACATATGGATTGGGAAACATATACAAAAATTATTTTAGAAGCTGAAAAATATGGTTGTCCATCATTAAATCCTCAAGGAACAAATGAACCACTATTAGTTCCTAATTTTGAAGATTACATAAAATTTGCATCTCAACATGGATTCATAGACATCATGATGAATTCAAATGCAACTTTATTAACCGAAGATAGATCAAGAAAACTTTTGGATAGTGGAATTACAAGAATTAGTTTTAGTCTAGATGCATATTCAAAAGAAACTTTTGAAAAAATTAGAATTGGTGCTGATTTTGATAATGTAATAAAAAACATAGAACGTTTTATGGAAATAAAAAAAGAAGGAGGTTATGAATTACCAGTAGTGGGTGTAAGTTTTTGTAAAATGAAAGTAAATGAAGATGAACTAGATGATTTTATTAATAGATGGTCTGAAAAAGTGGATTTCATAAAAGTACAGAATTTTATTCCACCAGAACTTGCACATGATTACTCACAATTCATCCCAACAGACTCTGAATATGTTCAGGACATATTATCTGGATTTAATTGTCAACAACCATGGCAACGCGTTTATGTTCATAATAGCGGCGAGGTTTGTCCATGTTGTACTTTTTTTAATGAAGAATTATCACTAGGTAACATATCAGAAAATTCAATTCATGAATTATGGAATAGTGATAAAATGAAATCTTTAAGAAATATCCACAAAAAAGGAAATTATGATGAAAATCCATGGTGTAAGAGTTGTGTTAAGGGAACATGTGGAATTATGGATGAAAAAGAATTCATTGAGATTAGAAATTCGACTATAAATCGACAAAAAATAATAGAAAAATGAATTTTTAAAAATGATTGGTTGTATAATTCAAACTAGAACTGGCTCTTCGCGATTACCAGGTAAAATAATGATGTCAATAAATAAAAATATTCCAATTAATGAAGGATATTTAAAATCCGTTAAAGAGGATGAAGAAGAAGAATAAAGAATAAGATTGAATTAATGTCACTTAAAAAAAATATCCTTATTTTAGTATGTATTTTTTCTTTATCAACATATTTAGTATTTACATTTTTTAATACTGAATCTATACTTATTGAAAATACTGAATTACAAAAAGTGCCAAAAAAAATAATACCTATTAAAATTATTGGTGAATTAGGAAGTGATCCTAAACAATTTAACAATCCAGAAGGTATGGATTTCTTTAATGAAAAATTATACGTTGTAGATACTAAAAATAATAGACTACAAATTTTTTCTAAAAATTTAGATTTATTATCTGTACTTCCTCTTGCAATAAACGATGTTAGAGGAATTGCGATTACCAATGAAAAAATTTTTGTTATTGAAATGTATGCATATATCATAAAATCTTTTGATCACACTGGAAATTTTCTTAATACTTTTAGTACAACATGGACTACTGATCTTTTAGCTGATGAGAACTTTGTTTATGTGATTGAACCTTTAATTGAATCAATTCAAGTATATGATCACAATGGAAATTTAATGGATACATTAAAAGGAATAAAAAATATTCATTTTCTTGATTCAAATGATCAGTATTTTATTGCATCAGGTACACATATTGCTCATAATCCTCATGAACTTCTTCTAATTGATAAAGACACCAGAGTTATAGAACAACGTTTTCCAACATCTCCAGGAACCACACATGCTGCTGTAATAACTGAAAACAGCATATTTCTTTTAGATGATGGTATTCTTAAAATATTTGATTTTAATGGAAATTTATTACTTGAATATTTAATTGAAATACCTAGCTCTGATTCTGCTTTTAGACAAATTGAAATAAATGAAAATATACTTTATGTTTTAGATACTTATGGTCATAATATTCAAATGTTAGAAATAATATATGAATAAAATTTAGATATTTTTAGTAAGAAAATAAATCCTCACCGTTAAATTCTGAAGTTATAACTTTCCATATGTTGTAGAAGTTAATTTTTACTAGATGTGATTCCTGAATAATCTGTGAATCTGGTAATCATGGTAGTTCTAGGAATACCAGATTTATTTACACCAGTTTTATGAACTGTATTCAATTTGAATAATACAACATCACCTAATTCAAGTGTACAAGGAGTAAAATGAAATTCTTCAAGATCTGTTTCTTTGATTTTCATTTGAGTAAGACCATCTTTAACCTGTATTCTCTCAGCAGTATGAATTTTTTTGTGTGAAGCATCAGCCATAATCATTGTTCCATTATCTACATTCACATTATGAAGCCAAGGATACCACAAAGTTATCACTTCATTAGCATTTGGAAAATATGATTTCTCAGTATGCCAATCATATTGAAGTCGTGTCACATCAATTTTGTTAAAGAAAATTGCTTCATCTGTTAAGTAGATATTTTCAGTTTTTAACACTCTTTTAACCAAAGAGAGTATCGATGAAATACCAGCAATTTGTGTTGTAGGTAAAATTTTTCCCATTTCGCTACAAAAAGAATAGAATTTTTTTTTATCCAAAATTTCAAGTTGACTCATTGCTTCTATAATACTACTAGAATTTTTTTCACATTTGAGAAATTCTTGTGCATATGATTGAATAGAAAATATTAATTCCATAGGTGCAGCATTTTTTAATATTGTATACCCTTGAATATCTAATTCGTGACTATTATTGTTCATTTTTTTTTAAGTTATAATTTGATAATAAGAATTTAATCACAATCTAAATTTATTAGAAGATAATAATTTCTTCTTGAAAATAAATCACATTAACTAAAACTAAAAACCATGCCTGAAAAATATAATCAAAAAATACTAGCTGTATATACCAATTATGGTTAGAAAAATCATTGAAATCGCCCACTATTTTAATTCTTAATCAAATTCCAGATCTTAATATTTTAAAATCTTTAATTAAAAATGAAGAAATTAAAATTTTTTCGTTAAATTATGAGGTTCATAATTTTCTTAAGAAAAATAAAATATCCCACGATATTGGAGAAGAACTTCTTAATGAAAATGAAATTAATAAAATTTTTGATAAAACCGTATCGTTGTATAATTGGTATGATGAGATAGAAAAAAATAAAATTCCACATTATAATAAAATAAATATTTTTAGTTTATTAGATACTGCTGAATTTCACGTATTTATTTTAGATAATATTTATAAATTTTATTTAGTAAAAAAAATTATCATGAATCTACAACCAAAAAAAATTATTGCAAATTCTGAAATTATAGAAATTATTCATAATTTTAATTTTAGTTCTTTAAAACTTAGCATATTTAATAGTAATGAAATAGAAAAAATGGTTTATAATAATATTCAAATAAAATTTAATATTGGGATTATTCCTATTTCATTTTCAATCTCAAGAAATTATTTTAAGAAATCTAAAAAAATCTTTGAAAACATTTTATGTACTGTAAATAATTTATGGTATAAGCCATCCAAAGATGCAGATATAATTTTATTAATAGAGTTTAATCCATCTCAATTTGAAAATTTATTTTCTGAGTTTTCTAAAAAAAATATGAATGTTGTTGTTTATAACAATAGACGATCTGCTATCTGGAATAAAAAATCTAGAACTATTTTAAAAAAAAATAATGTAAAAGTTTTAAATTTTTCAAAATTAATATCAACATTAGAAAAAAATGAGTTATTAAAAATAGAGAATCAAATTATAACTGAAATAAAATCGTTATTTAAAAATCCAAAATTAAAACAAATTTTTACTTTTGATGATAACTCTTTTTGGCCAATTATTAAAAATGATTTAGAAAAAACTTTTACCAGTAGAGCTTCTGAATACATTTATCTTATTTATGGTTCAAAAAAAATTCTAACTCAATCACAGATAAAATGTATTATGTCACTTAATGTAATAGGAGAGACTGAAAAAACTATTCTTGCTTTAAAAACAGATGATGTTAAATCCATAATGCTTGAACATGCTTTTGCAAATTATCTACCTGTAATTTCTCGTTATGATATTGGCAACATGTATTCTTTATTTCCTGAAAAAA
>Ga0308019_10001906_pt1 | contig 12192 bp, 5 predicted proteins | sample Neamet284_FD_203135 | JGI IMG/M metagenome (GOLD analysis project Ga0308019, IMG submission 203135) | Marine microbial communities from water near the shore, Antarctic Ocean - #284 | ecosystem: Environmental > Aquatic > Marine > Unclassified | place: Southern Ocean | collected 2014-10-01 | reverse complement strand
CTTTTGCACCGAACTCACCGCGAGTTATAAGAAGCTTTTGATGTTCTGCTTTGTCTTTGCGACTCTCTGCCCACACACTCATAACCCCACCAAGAACTGTAGAGCCAAGCATTGTAATTATTTCAAAAGGAAAGCCCATATTAATCTTCTAACAAGTTATAATATTTATTAGCTGATTCTATACGTCTTTCTAAATGAGGAATGCCGGGTTTTTCATATTTTTCAGAAAATGTTTTAGTTATTAAATCTACGTCTTTAGATTCAAAAGCTTCAATTAAAGATTTTCTATCTTTTGTATTCATTCCCATTACACTATCATTAAAGTTTATAGATTCATGTGCAAAAACAAGTTGATTACGGGGAGAATCTGTTAAATTATTTGATTCTAAATATTTGTTATAGTATTTTTTTTGAAAATCAAACTGTAATAATCCGTATCCGTTTCCACCACCACCTTGTTGTTGCGTATGTTCAAAAGTGTTGCCAGTTTCAACATCTATATTAGCTATCCAAGCTGACCGCGCTTCTTTAGAGTAACCCAGATCTTTTAATACGTTGTTTATATTCTCAACTTTGGGTTCAACATTTTTTATTTCTTTGCTTAGTGTTGGCGCTTCAGCAAGTGCTTGAGCTACAGGATCAATAAGTACCCCACCTTCGTTTTTTTTAATTCTTTTACTAGCCGCCGTATCCATATCTTTTACAGACTTTTTAACTTCTGGATTGTTTTTACTTGCTCTTACTTTGTGAGCTAAAGTACTAAGAAGAGGAGTAACTACAGAATTTATAGCTCCTTCAGGGTCTACTTTTTCAGCAACTGTAGCAATAGTTTCTAGTGCCACCTGTTGTTTGTTAGTAACTCCTAAATCTACCTGTGCTTTTTCCCACAGTTTTTCGTTGCTAAAAGCTTCTGCCGCCTTTTTCCAAGAAGGTATTTTTTCTAAGTCATTAATACTTTTAAAAGACGGAGCTAACACCCCACTTATTATTAATGCTGTTACATAGTTTAACACTTTAGGGTCTTCAGATTTTATAACTCCTTGAGATTCTAAGTCCTTTAAACTTTTTTTAATTCTAAAAGCAGTAGCTTTAATCTCTACAGGGTTTGATGTGTCACCTACGTTATTAGAAATAATTTTAATAATAGAAGGCGGCTCATCATCTATTGCTCCTCCTATATTTTTCTTTACTCGCTCATCGTCTACCTTATCCATATATGCAGTACCCGCTTGTTCGTTATATGGGCGACCTGTTAGTTTATCTATACGCTCGTCAGGCTCAGTAGGGACATTTGGAACATCTGTAACTTCACCGCCTGTAGAGTATCCCACTACAGGAATAGACTTTTCAAACTTTGGAAGTACACTAGAAGACATTCTTCTTTGAATTTCTAACAAGTGTTTTCTATACGTTTGCATTTGATCTCGACCGTCCATACCTGCTAAATCCATTGCGGGTGCAAAGGCTGTATAGAAGGGAAGCTTTTGACCAACTACAGGAATAATGCCCTGTTGAAATAAGTTTAAAGTATCAGAAACTACAGGGCCAAAAGGCATTGCGCCATACGCCGCCGCATTCTGAGAATACATTGCAGTTTTCTGCGCTCTTGCAAACGTGTCTAACAATATACCATTACCACCCCAACGAGCTACAGAGCTATATAGTATTTCATCTAAATCTTTTCCTTCTTCGCTTGCGCCATCTGAACGAACGTAATTTGTCCAACGCGCCATGCCTGTCATTATTAGTCCTGCTGTTGCAATCTTTCCTGAGTTACGAACAGGGTCTTTGTATAGTTGCTTAGCCGCCCCTTTTAATACAGTATTTGTAAAGGCTACCGGATAGCCCAACAACTGAAAAGCAATAGCGGTTTTAGGATTAGAGTGCAACAACGGCTTTAGTCCTGACATAGAAGTAGGCTGTAAAATAACTGAGTTAGTATATCGCGCCGCTCCCCCTAAAACTTGAGAATCATAAAACTCATCTGTAACTTTAGACCCGCCTTTAAACCATTTTACGCCTTGCTTATAATCTATGCCCAGTTCAGCTAGTTCTCCTGCCATAGTTTCAAGTCTTTTATTTAAAGGTTTGCTACCATTAGCCGCAAGAGCTTCAATGTTTTCTTTAATTAGAAGCTTACCGCTTGCGTAAGAAGTTGTCTGTACAAACTTAGTCCACTGATCTAGCATAGTTACGCGGAAAAACTTGTTGCTTGCATTCTGCAATGTTTCGTTAACAAGCTCAGCACCCGCAAGCCTGTCACCTAATTGAGCCATTGCTTGATCCATATTTATGCTAAACTTAGTCATTTCAGAAAAGGCTTCTTTGGCTGTTAAATTGTTATTAGTTTTTAATGTTGATTCTAAATCTTTAGTTATACCTTTCCACGATATTTCTAGTGCTTCATTAAAACCCTTTATAGACTTACGTACACCTACCTTACTAATATTAAGAAATACTTCTGTTAAACTAGAAACAGTTGCAAGAGGAAGCATAGCTACACGGTTAGCAAAACCATAAACATCTACAGCCGTTTGTGCTTTTTTACCGTACCTTTCCATGCCTTCGCCAGTAGCTGTTTTGTACAGAGTTAAAATAGTATCTTCTTCTGATTGAGATAACTTCTGTCCCTTAGCTAATAGCTCATTACGAATCCGTGGAATGTAAAACTCTGAAAAGTCTTTTAAATTATTAACGCCAAATGTACGGTGTTTAGCCAACGACTTACCTGCTTGGAAAGTATACATGTGTAACGACCCTAACACATCGTTGTTTAAAAACTCTTGAAAGTCTGCATCATTTTCAATCCCATTTAACTTCCGCTTAGCTGAAAAGAAATGACCGCCTGACCCGCCACCATCAATCTGATCTCTAATAGCAAGCATATCATCAACAGCTTTTTTACCTTCTCCTGCACCGAACTTGCCTTTAGATTCTAAAAGCTCTGCAAGTTTTGTTTGGTTCGCTTCAATAGCTTTACGATTCCACATACGCGGAATGTAATCTGGGACTAGAGCATCAATAACTCCAATATCTTTTAATTGGTTTCCCATGTCATTATATAGTATTTTAATTTCACTGGCCGCATCATTGATTGCTTTATTAGTAGCTTTATCTAAACCGTTATTAGCTAAAGATTTATTGCCGCGCAGTGCCAACATTAGTACGTTGTTTACATCTTCAGCTAGTGTGCCTTTAGCGGCGTTCAAAGAAACACCTTCTACAATTCCACGGAACCTTTCATTAAAACGCCCTGTAATTTCTCTTTGATTTTCTGACAAATCTTTTTCTACAACCTTAGTGCTTTTTTTCCAACCTGTCCCAAACTCATAACTAAATTTAGCTTGTAACACTTTTGCAGTTCCTGAAAGTTTTGCCATTGGAGATAAGACACCTGCGGCTTTTCCAAATAGCTGTCCTGAAACCATGCTTGTTTTTTTATAAAGCCCATGCATGATTTCATGTTTTACGCCTTTAGCAGTAGTAGAACTATCTGCGGCATTTTTAATAATGTCTAGTATTTCTTCTTTTGTTTTTTCACCGCCGCCTAGTTCTTTAGTAAGCTTGCTAACACTGACAGAAATAGAGCTTGAGGTGTCTTCTAAAAGATCCTTAACTGTTTTAGATACGTTAGCTGAGTCCTCACCTAGCTTAGTTAAATCTACAATAATACTATTAGCAGAAGGAGGAATACTGCCGTCTTTAACGCTATCGTCAAAAATCTTTACAGCGTTTTCTACAGAAATATCTTCAGCAAAGTCAGTGCCTCTTTGAAAATACTGCTTTCCTATTTTAGTAGCACCATAAATACCTGCACCAAAACCCGCGCCCACTAAAGCTGTTTGTGCTATTTCGCCTACACTGTAGCCTTCTCTATTGTCTAGTGCTACGTCCATAGATTGTAGTCCTGCTCCACCTGCTCCACCATATATAGAGCCAATACCCATAGAAGAAACTAAAGGGTTTTTAGAAGAAGAAGCCACTGATTTAGTAAGTGCCTCGCCTAAAACTTTTTTAGATGCAGACTTAACAGCTTGACCCGCGCCTAATCTACCTACAACACTTGCTCCACCTGTAGGAACAGCAGACCCTATAGATGCTAAAGTTGCTACCATCTCAGGATTAAACACAGTATCTACTGTATAGTCTTTGATAGCTCCTAGCCACTCTCCTGTTCCAGTTAAGTTAGCGGATTCAAACCGTCTATTTAATTCTCTTTGCGCCTCTTTGACATGTTCAGGAGCGTCTTTAAACGCGGCGGCCCTAGAAAAATTAGCACCTATACGACCTGTAAAATCTCTTTGATACTCTGCAACATCAGTCTGCTTTCCTATAGTTGACTGATCAACAAGTGCTGAACCTACGCCCATATTCTCAGCTAAGTAATCAGAAACAATTTCAAAGTTGCTTATTACTACTGGGTCTTCTTCAAAATCTGTGACAGAATACTCACCTGTTTCTGGAACGTATTCACCGCCGCCTAAATTAACTGGCCCTAACGTCCACATCTTAGTTTCTTCTGACATTTATTCAGCCTCAGTGAAATATTTAGAAATATATCCATCATAGTTATTTTCTAGTTTTTTAAGCTCTGTACGCATTTTGCCACGCATTGGAATTGAAACTTTAGGCATTGTTGTTTTTAAATAATCTATCCTGTTATTTTTCTCGGCTGTAAACTTTTCTTGTTGTTCAGGGGTCATAGCTTTAACAATAGCTACACTGTCTTTATATTTTTTTGAACTTCTGTTTAAAGTAGTGCTTGGGTCATTGTCGCCTTCTGCTATAACGCTAAGAGCTTTAAAAACATTATTCATGTCTAATTTTTTTTCTGCCGATTGTGCCGCTCTAACTTGTGAGCCTATCCCTGCTGTAATATTTTGACTTGCTTGTATATAAGCCTGTCTATCAGTTAAATAATCTGCTGTAGTACCTGTTTGACTAGAAGCAAGTTGTAATTTATCTGCTTCTACAATTACATTTTTAAAAACATCAAACCCCGATTCTTTTGAACTTACGTGTAGAGAATCTAAAGTTTTTAAAATATTAGGCCGTTCATTTTTAGAAGCTTCCGCATAAGAAGAATACAAATTTATTCCTCCTTCGCCTAAAATCTTAGATACAACCGCGTTGTTTTGTTTCATAGCTCCAGAAGATACAGCATTATCTATAGCAAGCAGTGTAAAATAAGGATTAGCTACACCCGCGCCTTTTCGCATCACGCCCATTTTTGGGTTGTTAATATGCATAGCTAATAAAGAACTAGCAATAGTATCAATTTGATCATCGCCTATATCTTCTCTAAATGAGCTTTTAAGTTGTAAAGCAACCGCGCCTACTTCTTTTTGTAGTTGTTTATTTTGTGCCGCTACATAAGCTATTCGCCCCTTATCGTCTTTCCAAGTTGCGCTTCCTGCCTCTGTAGCTTTATCATTTAAATTTTCAGCTAGTTTATTTTTTAAACTATCAGGAATCTTCATTGCAATAGCTATGCCTCGTTCACTAAAAGAATCACCATCTTTAAGATTACTCACTAGAGAAGAGAATGAATTTTGTTTTTTCACAACATCGCTTGTTTGAACTTCGCCGTTGCTTAAATCTGCAAGCCATGTTTTACCGTTTTGATTTGGGTCAGACACCATTACAGCAAAAGTATCTTCTCCTAATATGTTTGTACCTGTTTTAACTGGCGTTTTACCATAGGTAAGCGCGGCAGGGTTTAATTCTTCAGGTAGCGCCTCTGCAAAAAGAAGAGAAACATCAGAATTTTTAGTTTCTTGATAAACCTTTTGGTAATTTTCAAATTGTTTTGCGCTACCTAAAATTGATTCTGCTTGTTGGTTAAGTGCGTCTCCACCACTAAGACCTGTAACATTTCCTATAAAACCATTTACCATACTTTTTAAATTAGTAGGCGTTTGTTTTTTTAAGTTATCTAGGTAAGCTGATTGGCCGCCCTCGCCTGTAGTTTGTAAATAATCTTGAGCATAATTATACTTGTCTTTATGTGCCGCCTGTAGTTTTTTTCCTAGCTCAAAAGATCCGCTTTTTACAAGGCCGTCAAACTGTACTTTACTATACACGCCTTGTTCAGCATACTGAGCAGTTAAAGCTTCCCGTACATTCTTTTCAGCTATAGCATTAAAATACGAATCGTAACCTCCAGTGTAAGCTTGTGCAGACTCTTCTTCTTGTGTAGCCTGTAAAGCGCCTTTATAAGCTCTTTTAGTCTGTAAAATATTAGCGGCATTTTTCTCATCAGCTAAAAACTTTGCTCTTTTTTTCCCTTGAAAATCTTCGGCAAAACCTATGCCCACTTCAAGAGCAAGTGATTTTAATGCGTCTTTATTAGCATTTGATGCATTCTCACTTCTAATCCTTTTATTACTTGCTTGCTTTTCAGCCAACAAACTAATACCAAGATCAGTAGAACTGTTGCCCGTAACTTTACTCATATCCATAGCCATAACTTATATTCCTTCAGGTGGAGCCATAAGGCTCTGTGCGGGTGCAGGTGTTTCTTCTTCTAAAGGCTCTACAATTTCTTCAGGCACTTTAGACATTAAGCTTGGAAGTTCTGGAAGTTCTTTAATTTCTTCTTTCATTTTGTTTGAAAGCGTTCCTTCTGGAACCCGACCTGCTTGAGCGGCTTCTTTCATAGCTTTAATTTTAGACTCTTCAAACTTAACACCTAGAAGTTCTTCTTCGGCATCTTCATCTTCCATCTCGCCTCTATAAATAATAATATCAATATCTAATCTTTCAGCTAATGCAATAAACATATAGCTTAACGGCTCAACAAGCATAAGCATTAAATCAGGGTTCCATGTTCCGCGTTGAAACTCTCCAAACAAAATTGTCTGAACAATATCTAAAACAGGTGTGCCGTCTTGGAGTGTTTCCATTGCAGGAAGGTACATGTCTGAATCAGTAATCTCAGTCCACAAATAATAAGTTGCTTCGTGTACATTAGTAAACCGTGGAGCTTTTTCATAAGGCTCAGGATTTTCAGGATTATTAGATAAAGATTGTCCTGCTAGTGGTCTTTGCATCTGCCCTTGAACTTCTAAAAATTCTTCATTGTTCATATTATTTTATCCTCCGAATCCTGATTTAGCCATAGATCTCATGTAAGCTTGTTGTACAAGTCCCGCAGGATTTCCAAATAAATTATTAGCCGCAAAGTCTATAGGATTAGTAGCCATCTCGTATGCCCTAGCATTAATTTCAGGAGATAGATACTGCCCTATTTCTGCTGTAGCGGCAGGGGCTGTCATGTTAAAGCTATACGCTCTTCCGGCCTCTGGCTTACCCATAACTAAACGCTGTGCGCCTGTATTAATAATTTGACCTGTAAATTGATCTCCGGCCTTTCCTACAGGGTCTTCACCAAACACAGCGCTAACAGGATCGTTTACAAAATCCCGATACGTCTCGCTTATTTTATTAGTTGCGTTTTCAAAAAATCCTCGTTGTCCTTCTTTTGGCCCAAAGCTAGGAGCAAACTGTCCTGTCCTAGAAACAGGATTAACAGGATCAACACTAAAGATAGGGTCAGTAGCCAACGGGCCTGTAGCTGTAGGGTTTGCCATTAAACTATTTTGAGCGTTTGGTACGCTAATATAAGGCGTATCAGCCCCTGCAAGAGAAGGCGTTTCAGGCATAGCGAATCCTTCTTTCATAGGCCCAAAAGAATCTGTAGCTGTAGGTGTTCCACTTGTTCCCATTGTGGGTGTTGAACTTACAACAGGAGCAGGTACTGGAGGCGTGTACCCTATAGCTTTATTAAAAGATGCTAAAGTCTTTGTAGCGTTGCCCATTACATTAGCTTGCACATTCCCCCACGCTGTAGAGCTTCCAGTTGAAGCAGGTGTAAAGAAATTACTAGCCGCCCCTTCAATATTAATTCCGGGAATTTTGTTTAGTGCTGTTTTACCAAACTCGCCTATAAACGATGATACGCCTTCAGTTACAGTAGAGAATGCATTTGCTCCTACACTAACAAAATTACTAGCGGCTTGTAACACTGTACCAACACCTTGACCTATAGCTCCCATAGACATTAAACCACTTGCAGTGGCTGTTCCTAAAGCTGTAGTTCCTGCGGCAACAGCGGCGGCAGAGGCTCCTGCGGCAGTTCCGGCGGCAATAGTAGAAGCAGTAGCGGCGGCGGCGGTAGCTCCTTGTGCGGCGGCAGTTACGGCTGTGGCTCCTGCGGTTGTCGCGGCGGCAGAAGCGGCAGTACCTGCGGCAGTAGCGGCGGCTTGTGCGGCTGTTTGACCAACCACACTTGAAAACGCACCGCCTAAGCCTTTCATAAGCGCACCTCCAATTCCGGGCAAAATAAACATCATAGCTATTTGACCAAAAACACCAATCTTACCCATGAATTTACCAAACTTTTTAAAGGCGCTCTTAATCCCTTTACCAATACTTTTAAAACCTTTTTTAACGCCTTTCCACGCCTTACTTAAAAACCCCATTCTTTTTCTCCCTTAACCACCAAAGTATTTACTAGCAAAATTTGTTAATGTAATAATTCCAGTTTCGTTTTGATCAGCCGATGCTTCGTTTCCAATAGCGGTTGCTAATAGTTGTGCTTTACGTTGCTCGTTATTTTCATAAGATTGACGCACATACGCCGCTTCGTCTCGCAGTTGTTGCCAGTATTGCGTTTGATCTAGTGCTGAAATGTTATAAGCATTTTGAACATTTGTTTGATTTGCGGCATTTGCGGCGGCTGTGTCTACTGAATTAGCTTGCCGTCTCCACGTAATATTAGATTGCTCTACTGCTTGTGCATTAGCCGCGTTCCAAGTTACTCGTTGATTATCAATACTCACATTAAACTTATTAATATCAGCCGCAAGTTGTTTGCTGAACTGGTCTGCTTGCAATTCATTACCCGCATCAATAGCCGCTTTTCGGTTTGTTTCAGTAGTATTAAAAGATGCCATAGCATTACGAGCCGAAGCATTAAACTGAGACATAGTATTAGACTGACTAATTAAAAACTGATCTAATTGATTTTGAGAAGTTGCATTAAACTGCTTTGAAGCGTTTTGTGCGGCTTGGTCAGTTAATAAAGCTTGTTGTTTTATTTGCTGATCCATTACAATCCCTTGTTGTTTATTACTCAAGTTAGCCATGTCTATAGTTAAGAAGTTTTTAGCATTCTCAACAGACACACGGGTTCTTGCGTCAGCATTAGCTAAATCAACCTGCGTAGCCATTACAGCGTTTTGAATTGCTGACTGTTGATCAGCGTTAAATTTCGTAGCCGTCATAGACTGCATAAACTGACTGTTAGCTAAAGCCATTTGTTGCTCTCCGCTAAACTGGCTCATATCAAAATTAGCATTTATTTGAGCATTGAACATTGCCGCGCTTTGTTGGTTGCTAAGATTAGCAAGTCCCATCTGCTGTGCAAGCTGTGCGTTAACCTGTCCTGCCGCCATTTTCTTTTCGTAGACTTGAAGCTCTGCCATATTTTTAGCGCTTAAACTTTCTGAATCTGCTTGATTTTGGAAAGTAAGATTAGCTAGTTGTACTTTTTCAGAGGCACTTAACTTAGCCAGTTCTGCATTTTGGCGCAGGTCTTCGTTCTTAGCCATCATGTTTGTATAGATAGTAAGTCTTTGAAGTTGTACTTTACTAGCTTCATTAAAATCAGCACTATTACTAGTTGACTGTTCAGACAGATTAGCAAGTTCCATCTGTTGCTCGTTAGTCAAATTAGCAAGTTTCATTTGCTGTGCAAGAGAAACATTAGTCTTTTTAAAATCTACAAGAGTATTGTACTTAGCAAAGCGTTCTTGATTTTCAGCAGTCATAGATTCTCTAGCCGCTGAATTTTGTTCTGCTAGATTAGCTAACTCTACTTGTTGTTCGCCTGATAACTCAGCTAACTCCATATTTTGTTTTAAATCAGCTTGACGCATAACTTTAGCAACTTGAGCATTGTAAGTTGCAAGTTTTGATTGCTGAGAGGCAGTCATGTTCTTAGATTCTGCTTCATTTAAAAACTGTAGATTTGCTAAGTCTGCTTGGACTTCTGCGCCTAAAGTAGAAATAGCGGCCTGTTGTTTCTGTGCAGACTCTTGAGAAGCTCGTTGTTGAGCCATCTTAGCATTTGTCATGTTTGTTTCTTGGGTCTGCTGTGCAGTAGTTAACACTGCTTGTTGGTCAAAAGTGCCTTGTTGTATTTTAATTTCCTGAGACATTTGGGCTGTTTGAGATGCAGAGGTCTGTTCGTTTGCAAGATTCTGCATACGTATCTGCATGACATTCTGAGCAGTAGAAAGATTAGCTTGTTGTTGATTGCTTAAATTTTGTTGTGCGCGTTGTTGCAAAGCTTGAGCATTGCTCTGAGCCATAGGCAAAGCACTTTGTATAATAGCGTTAAACAAAGCATCACGACCAACACTAGAAGCAGTTAAGCCCCTTTGCGCCATCATTTGATTAACAGCATCTACAGCAGGTCTAGCCCAAAGCGGAGTTTTGTTTTCTTCCATTCCGCTTAGCAAGTTTTCCATCTGCGTAGAAACTAATGCTTCAACAGGAAGAGCCGCAATAGCCGCAATAGTTTTAGGATCTGCGCCGTCATCCCGCTTCACTGGTACAGTTGCAGGGTTTTGCGAAATAGCCGCCGTAACTTCTGGAGACATATCTGCAATTACTTCCATCATGTCTTGAGCGGCTACGTTACGTGCAGGGCCTGTTATAGCATTCATCTTAGCGGCTTCTGCTGTTGGAACACCACCAATTTGTGTAGCATCTCCTTTAGGTGCTACGCCTGTAATAGCTAGGCGTGTCTTAGCATCTAGTGGTGGGCCAGTTCCAAGCTTTTCAGCTATTTCAGTTTGTGCAACGCCAACGGCTGTGTTTCTTTCAAGCTTAGCGTAGTTAGGAAGTTTAGTTAAGTCAACACCTTCTTCGCTAACAATATCTAGCAAGTCTTTTTGTTCTTCATCAGACATTACTTCAGCATCTCTGCCTTTGCCAGTAGGATCTGTAATTCCTGTTTGATCAATAGTTATAGGGCCGTCGTCAGATGTTGCGCCTGTCGCATATTTTTTATCTATTAAACTAGGATCTCTTTGGGCGGCATCACCTTCAGTGTCTTTAAACTCTTGATCAGTTAATCCTTCAACTACTTTTACTGTATCGGCTTTAGCTCCTGTTCCGTCAGGCCCACCCGCTACTGCGGCTTCTGGAGCTTCAGTTTGTTCGGCGGCATCTGTAGCCGACATTTTCCCGGAAGTTGTTGAAGCTTTATAGTCTTCTGCTTGATCGTCAAAGTCTCCTTTGATTGGAGCATCAAAGTTTGAAAACTGTCCTACCTGAGTAAGTTTACCTAATACACGGCCACGATATTTTTCTAGCCCTTCAGGAAAAGGATTATCTCTATTAAACCCAGACTCTGCTCCTTTCTTAATATAATTTTCTAACGCTTGTTTATCTTCGCCTTCAACTTTTAAACCTTCTAACATTGTAGAAGCATATTGATTTAATCTTGAAGGCGCAACAGCCGTAGTAGCTTGAGACGTATCGGCTTGTGTAGCCGCGCCAGTTGTAGCCGTTACTGCTGTACCTGCTGTAGCCTTTTCAGTTGCTGTTAGCTTCTTAAGTTTTTGAACATCATCTTCTTTAGTACTAGTGCCTACAGGAACATTCCCGTTTTTGTCTAGTATTGTTTCTTCTGTCATAGTATCAAGCGTAACTTCTGGCCCTGTAACTTCTACGCCTAAAGGAGCCGAAGAACTTTTACTCCCTTCTGGTGATGGAGTTACTCCGGGATTTGCTTGATACCATGCTACTATTGCCGCTCTTTCAGCCGCTGTTGGTACATCACCTTCAGCATAAGGAAAGCCGTCTCCTTTGTTACCAGTGTTGCCGCCAACTTTTATAGATCCAGATCGGGTGGTGTCAAAACTACTACCACTACCACCAATAACATCGCCAGTTTCCTGTTGTCCAGAACCGCTAGTGTCATTCTCATTGCCTGTCTGGGAGTCTTCAGTAGAACCTTGAGAATCGTCAAAAAGATTTTTCTTTTTCTTTTTCGGCAAGCCCCCATGACCATATTTTTTACGTTTCAGAGCCTCTAAAGCCTTATTAGCGTTTTTCTTTTTTTCTTTATTACTCATCTTTTAATCTACCTTTTTTAATAAGCTTTTGAACAGTTTCTGA
>Ga0308019_10001904_pt1 | contig 12194 bp, 5 predicted proteins | sample Neamet284_FD_203135 | JGI IMG/M metagenome (GOLD analysis project Ga0308019, IMG submission 203135) | Marine microbial communities from water near the shore, Antarctic Ocean - #284 | ecosystem: Environmental > Aquatic > Marine > Unclassified | place: Southern Ocean | collected 2014-10-01 | reverse complement strand
GATTACAGTATTACTCGTGAGTTTACAGCTACTGATGATTGTGGAAATTCTACTTCAGCAACTCAGACGATCACTATTATAGATACGACTTCTCCAGAATTCACTAGTATCCCAGCTGATTACACAGCTGAGTGTAGTGATGTTCACCCTATGGATGCTGCTTCAGCTACTGACAACTGTGGAGATGTAACAATAGACTTAGTTGAGACAATGATAGCTGGTGCTTGTGCTGGTGATTACAGTATTACTCGTGAGTTTACAGCTACTGATGATTGTGGAAATTCTACTTCAGCGACTCAGACGATCACTATTATAGATACTACATCTCCAGAACTTACTATCCCATCAGATTACACAGCTGAGTGTTCAGACGCTCATCCTATGGATGCTGCTTCAGCTACTGACAACTGTGGAGATGTAACGATAGAGTTAGTCGAGACTATGATAGCTGGTGCTTGTGCTGGTGATTACAGTATTACTCGTGCGTTTACCGCTACGGATGATTGTGGTAACATTACTTCAGCGACTCAGACAATCACTATTATAGATACTACTTCTCCAGTACTTACTATCCCGTCAGATTACACCGCTGAGTGTTCAGATGATCACCCAATGGATCCTGCCTCTGCTACTGATAACTGTGGAGATGTAACGATAGAGTTAGTAGAGACTACAATAGCTGGTGCTTGTGCTGGTGATTACAGTATTACTCGTGAGTTTACAGCTACGGATGATTGTGGTAACATTACTTCAGCGACTCAGACGATCACTATTATTGATACTACTGCGCCGGATATATATATTCCACCTAGTTATGAAGCTGATTGTGATGATGAGCTATTGTTAGCTGATGCTCTTACTTTCGACAATTGTGGTAGTGTTTCTACAGTCCTTGTTGAGACCTACGATTACTCTTGTGCAACAAGTTATGTTCTGTCTCGTACGTTTACTGCTACCGACGATTGTGGGAATAGTACAATAGGTGTTCAAACAATTACTGTAACAGATACTTCCGCTCCTGATTTCACGTTTGTGCCAGCAGATTATACTGCTGAATGTTCAGAAGAATTATCTCCTGAGTTCTCTACAGCTGAGGATAATTGTGGTGAAGTGACAATTGAGGTTTCTGAAGAAATAACCCCAGGGAATTGCGCTGGAAATTATACGATTACTCGTGTATTTACAGCAACTGATGATTGCGGAAATTCAACCTCTGCTTCCCAGTTGATTACAATAGTTGATACTACAGCTCCAGAGTTCACATTTGTTCCAGCTAATTACACAGCTGGGTGTAGTGATGCGCTGTTAACGGAGGTGGCTACGGCTTCCGACAATTGCAGTAATGTAACAATCGAAATGTTTGAAAATGAAACTCCTGGTTCTTGTTCAGGCGAATACACTGTTTCACGTACTTACATTGCTACCGATGGTTGTGGAAATGCATCCATAGCTACTCAGACAATTGATGTTATTGATATAATCTCTCCTGAATTCACATTCGTTCCTGACAGTTATACACTTGATTGTACTGAAGAGATTCAATTAGATGAAGCTGTTGCTATTGATGTTTGTGGTTCTGTAAGTATTGAGTCTCAGGAACAAATTTCGTTCGGAGACTGTTCTGGAGAGTACACAATTACGCGTGTGTTTACTGCTACAGATGACTGTGGTAATACTTCTATAGCTTTCCAAACGATATCAATCGTTGACTCTACATCTCCTAGCTTTACGTTTGTTCCAGTTGATTATACAGCAGAATGTTCTGATTTCCACCCAATGGAAGAGGCTACTGCTTATGATGCATGTGGTGATGTAAACATGGAAGTCATTGATCAAACTTTTCCAGGCTCATGTGCTGGAGAGTACACGATTTCACGTACTTTCATTGCTACTGATGACTGTGGTAACGCTTCTATTGCTACTCAAATAATAACCATTGTTGACAATATAGCTCCTGAATTCGTGAGTGTGCCTTCAGATTACACAGCTGATTGTACAGCTGAGATACTTAATGAAGATGCTTTAGCTTCGGATAACTGTAGTGATGTAACGATTGAAGTATTTGACAATGAAACTCCTGGCTCATGTTCTGGAGAATACACAATTGCTCGTACGTTTATTGCGACCGATGATTGTGGGAATTCCTCAGTAGCTATTCAGACTATTACAGTAGTTGATACAAGAGCTCCAGTATTCACTGATATCCCTGCTGATTACACAGCAGAATGTTCTGATGATCTTTCAAGTCAAGTAGCATCGGCTATGGACGGCTGTGGTGAAGTAGATATTCAAGTTGTAGATCAGGTGATTCCTGGCTCATGTTCAGGAACCTACACCATTTCACGTGTGTTTATAGCTACAGATGATTGTGGAAATTCATCGATCGCGACTCAGGTTATTACTGTAGTTGATACAACAGCTCCAGAGCTTACTATCCCAGCTGATTACATTGCTGAGTGTTCTGATGACCTAACCATGGAAGATGCATCTGCAACTGATGGGTGTGGAAATGTTGAGATTGATGTAGCTGAATACTCTATTGCAGGTAATGCGGAAGGTAATTACACGATCACACGTGTATTCACAGCAACTGATGATTGTGGAAACTTTACTTCATCTACGCAGACGATTACAGTAGTTGATACAACAGCTCCAGTAATATCCAGTCCAGCTGATTATACAATGGAGTGTGGTTCGGATGTTATACTTGATGACGCTTCTGCTTCTGATAACTGCAGTGAGGTTACGATTTCAGTTACTACAATAACTATTAATGGTAGTTGTGGTGGTAATTATGAGTTGATAAGAACTTTTACAGCTACAGATGCAGCGGGTAATTCCACTACAGCAACTCAGCATATTAACGTTGTAGATACTACAGCCCCTGTGTTTACTTACGTAGAAGGCGGTGAATCTTTAATACTTAGTGAGCCTGATGGTGATGAATTAGATAATAACCCGATTGTACTTATTGATGATGGTTGTGACAACTCACCTTCATGGAGTTATGAAGATGTCGTTCTCGAAATAGATGGTCCTACTACGACTATTCAGAGAACTTTCACAGCTACTGATGATTGTGGTAATTTATCTACGTTTGTTCAGATAATTGTCTTCACTGAAATTATAGCTGGGTGTACCGATGAAAATGCATGTAACTATAATTCTTCCGCGAACCAAGATGATGACTCTTGTGTATATCCACTCTTCGCATATGACTGTGATGGGAACTGTTTAAATGACGATAACGATAACGGGATATGTGATGAGTTAGAGATCTTAGGTTGTATGGATATTACAAACCCTGGATACAATCCATCAGCTAACATTGATGATGGGTCTTGTCTAGTTGGTGGTTGTGTGATTCCATACGCTTGTAACTACTCAGTCGATGCTGATTATATGGTACAGGGTTCTTGTGAATTTACAAGTTGTGCTGGTTGTACTGAGCCTCTTGCTTGTAACTATGATACGAGCTCAAGTCTTAATGACGGAAGTTGTTTTTATTCGAATTACCCTTATGACTGTGATGGAAACTGTATCAATGATGCCGATGGTGATGGTGTTTGTGATGAGTTAGAGGTTCTGGGTTGTACAGATATATCTAATCCTGGATATAACCCTTACGCTACCGATGACGATGGTTCTTGTTTAGTTTCTGGTTGTAATCTCGACTTTGCTTGTAACTATGATGCAACTGCAGATTACTTAGACGTCGAGCAATGTGACTTCATATCATGTGCTGGTTGTATGGACGATTCATCTTGTACCTACGATCCTTCAGCATCATTAAATGCTCCTGGTGATTGTACTTATCCAATAAGTCAGTTTGTTGACTGTGATGGAAACTGTATTAACGATATCGATAATGATGGTATTTGTGACGAGTTAGAGGTCTTTGGATGTACAGATATAGCAGCAGTTAACTATAACCCGAACGCTACTGAAGATAACGGTTCTTGTATTGTTCAGGTAGGAGGTTGTGTTCTTCCATTTGCTTGTAACTATGATCCATCGGCTGATTACTACTTACCAGGATCTTGTGACTTCTCTTGTCTAGGTATGAGTGGAATGGCAGGTAGTGAAATTTGTGCTGACCCTCTAGCCTGTAATTTCGGAGCAGAAGCTGCTGCTTGTAATTACTTCGATGCAAACGGTGATTTATGCGCAATACTAGGATGTATGAATGAAGTAGCTTGTAACTACGATATAACTGCACAGGTCCCGGGTTCATGTGATTACACTTCATGTATACTTTATGGTTGTACAAATGACAACGCTTGCAACTATGATTCGATGGCTACTACAGACAATGGTTCATGTGTATACAACACCTGTTATGGATGTACAGATGATCTTGCAAGCAACTACGATCCAAGTGCAACTATAGAAAGTGGCAATTGTTTATACGATGTGTTAGGATGTATGAATATGATGTCTTGTAACTATGATCCTACTGCAACAGTAAGTGATGGTGATTGTGATTTGATTTCTTGCTACGGATGTATGATTACATCAGCTTGTAACTATGATGTGGGTGTTACTATCCCTGATGGTACATGTGAATTTGCAGATGCTGATCACGATTGTTCTGGCACATGTTTATCTGATACAGATGCTGATGGGATTTGTAATGAAAACGAAGTAGATGGTTGTACTGATTCAACAGCATCTAATTATACTCCAGCTGCGACGGATGATGATGGATCTTGCCAATACACATCTTCAGGATGTATTACTGATACTGCTTGTAACTTTGACTGGCAGGCTATATTTGATGATGGTTCATGTGATTTCACAAGTTGTTCAGGGTGTATTGCTCCTTCAGCATGTAACTATGACGCCTTGGCTATTTTAAGCAATGGCACATGTGTATTCGCTGATTCTTCAGGAGTCTGTCCTACTATATGTGATTCAGATGTTGACGGTGATGGTATATGCGATGGTGATGAAGTGTCAGGGTGTATCTACGTAAAAGCTTTGAATTATAATGACTTAGCGACTGATGACGATGGTTCTTGTATATTCTTTGGATGTGTAAGTGATGAGTACAATAACTACAATAAGTATGCAAATACAGATAGTAATGACTGTACGAATACGCCGATGAATGCAGACTTTAATTCAGATGGTATTGTTCAACTTGAGGATTTATTAATGTTCTTGATATCTTACGGACAAGCTGGTCCTAACTGGTCTATTGGCTGGGTTGATGGTGCTTGTGGAGTTGTTCCTGATGATCTGGTTGATGTATTCGAGGCAAATGCAAATGGTTGTACGTATCCAACAGCATCTAACTACGATCCTTCAGCGACGATGGACTTAGGTAACTGTGTGTTCACGGGTTGTACCAACAGTGATGCTCTGAACTACAATCACCTTGCAAACACTGAGGATTCAAGTTGTACATTCCAAGTGTGTCCAGATTTCAATGGCGATGGAATTGTTCAAGCTTCAGATCTATTAGACTTCCTCTTATCATGGGGTACTGAATATTAGTGATAAATCATTTGCTTGGTTCAGATGGAATTTAGATCAGGTAGATGTTCACTATAAGAAGAAAGGGTTAGTCAAGTTGACTGACCCTTTTTTTAATGACAAAACTTTTTAAAATGTTGCTTTAAAGAATGCTTCAAGGTGTTATTTTTACCAAATAAAAAATCAAACTATGAATCGTATTTTACAAGTAGTTGTCTCATTGATCTTCATGAATTTTGTGAGTATGGGAGCAGGGAGTGTGAATGGCCAAGTGGAAGTGGTGAATGCCGTGTGGATAATGAACGAAGGTGGGGGTGTAGAAACACCTTCGGTAGGGGTGTATAATCCAGCTTCAGCGGTTTTCACTCAGCTGATGGAATTTGAGGGGGCGGGGTTTTCAACTGACGTAATTATAGCAGATGGAGCCGCATTCGCTGCAGCAGATAATATGATCTATAGATTCGATTTAGAGACATACGAAGTGGAAGCATCTGTTGAAATGGAAGGGGTACGTAAGCTTGCGTACTATGAAGGGTCGATTTATGTAACAAGAGGTGAATACGATGCTGAAACGTGGGGTTCGGTAGAGTTTGAAACGTATTTTGTTTGGTTTAATTCGGAAACATTATTGTGGGAAGGAGAGTTGCCTGCAACAGAAGGAGTTGGGTTTGATGCTGAGAGCTTAGTTATTAAAAACGGCGTTGCATATATTGCAATTAACCACGGGTTTAGCTGGGGAGAAGAAGTGGGTTTGTTAGGAGTCTATGACTTAGAGTCCGGAGTGTATGCAGAGCACGATTTAGGAGAGGAGGGGAAGAATCCAGTCCATTTGAAAGTGACTGATAACGAGGTCCTGATGGTAAATAACACGGATTGGTCTGCAACGAGTCTGACCCGTGTTGAGTTGCCATCGTTAGGGGCTGCTGAGGCTTTAGTGAACACGATGACTGTTGCTGGCGTTTCGTCTGGCTGCAACGCCGCTACAATTATAGGTGATGAGCTTGTATTCCAAATCGAAAACGAAACAGGGATGCACAAAGCGTCCATTTCAGATTTGACTCTTTCACCTGAGATGTGGGGGCCTGCTACGGATGTTTATTACAGCATGGGTGTGAATCCTGTAAACGGGAATGTTTATGCAACGGTCACAAATTTTGTTGATGCCGCTGAAGTCCAAATCTTAGATGTTGAGGGCGCCCTAATCTCATCTTTCCAGGCAGGAGCAGTTCCAGGTGGGATGGCATTCGATGTGAGAACAGTCGTTGGAATTACTAACCTTGATATGTTTGAAGGGAGTAGAGTAGTTGGGGAGTACGATTTGATGGGCAGGGTTTGGGCCCAAGGAAACAAAGGTGTCAAGATCGAAACAATGTCAGACCAGACCACCCGCGTTATTTACGTAGCAGAGTAAAAGCCCTGCCGCAAGAAGAAGTTTAAGCCATGCAGATACCTGTGTGGCTTTCTTTTTCCATGTAAAATATGCGATACTGAGTGTTACTCCTGTAAATAAACCTGGGGTCACGTCGAGTTCTGAATTCAGATTTATCCATCCTGCGCTGAGCACCAGTATTGCAACAAGTGCCTTGATTAGACGCCAACTCGCTTGAGGACTGTAGGTAATAGGGAAGGTGAGGTGGCCTGCTTTTTTATCTCCATCTATATCTTCGATGTCTTTTGCCAATTCACGTGTCAAGACGATAATGAAAGTTAGTCCAAGTAATGCTCCAAACTCCCAGATAAACAATGTGAGGTTCATCAAAGTCGTCATTGATGTGTCAATTTTATCAGCATATGAAAATGGAATGACGGAGGCTATTGAAGCTGCTACGGCCAAATTCCCGATAAGGACTCGACCTTTAAGTTTTGTAGAATAGAAAAACAAAACAATGCTAATGGCAATGGCTATAACAAGGGGGATGGAGTTTCCTATTTTCCAGGACAGATAAGTCGCAAGTGCGATTCCGACAGTTGTGAGTGTCCAATGGCTGAGGAGTGCAATTCTTCTTTTTAGAATTCGACCCACTAAAGCTCGTTCGGGTTTGTTAATTCGGTCCTCCTTAATGTCGAAATAATCATTGATGATATTTCCTCCTGCAGCTAAGAAAACTAAGGGAAGCGTAATGAGGCATTCTAATAACCAATCGCCACCATTTGTAAATCCTCCAGAATAACTCCATCTAAGAACAACAATTGCAACAGCAATAATGATCAGATTTAGGGGTCTTATGACTCTCCACCAAGCGTAAAACGGTGATGTTGTAACAGGATCTTTAACCATGAGTTGCATCAATTAAATTTTCAGTTTTCAGAGTCGTTAAAGCGTAGTTAAAACCAGAGTGAATTGCGTGAGCGCCATGACGCCCTGATTTATCGAGTGCTAAATACCCCACCTGCAGTTTGCTTACGTCCATAGAGTCTATGATACGCTTGACAGCAGTTTCACATGCTGCCTGGGGATGAAGTCCACCTCTCATAAGTTCTACAACTAAAAAGCTCCCCACGGTTCTCATCACAGCTTCGCCCAATCCAGTAGCTGTAGCAGCGCCAACAGCTCCATCAACAAAAAGTCCAGCTCCTATAATTGGGCTGTCGCCCACTCTGCCATGCATCTTGTATGCTACTCCACTTGTAGTACACCCCCCCGAAAGTCGACCTTCATTGTCCAATGCAAGAATCCCAATTGTGTCGTGATTTTCAATATTAATGACTGGTTTATATTCGTGTTTCTCCATCCATCTGAGCCATGCTTCACGCGCTTTTTCTGTGAGGAGGTTTGTGCTTTTGAATCCTGAATCTAAGGCAAACCTCTTCGCGCCTTCACCCACGAGCATAACGTGTGGTGTGTTTTCCATGACCTTTCTAGCAACAGAAAGCGGGTGCATGATGTCTTGCATTGCGGCTACTGAACCAGCTCTGCCTGTATGATCCATACAACAGGCGTCAAGTGTCACGATGCCATCTCTATCAGGCAATCCGCCAAGTCCTACAGAAAGACCTTCAGCATCTTCCTCAACCAATTTCGCAGCCGCTTCTATCATATCGAGGGCAGTCCCACCATTTGATAGAGCGCTAAACCCAGCTATGTTGGCCTGTATTCCATGATTCCAAGTACTCACCATTGTTGCCCCTGGTTTTCCTAAAGGGATCATTGTGCTTTCGGGTTTCGCTATTTCAGCACCTATCATTCTGTGAATCGCGAAGGGAGCGAGGCCAAGTACGCCGCCTATTGAAGCAAGTTTCCCAATGAAATCCCTTCTGTTTGGTTTGGTTGATTGACTCATGCCACCAAGGTAGTAAAATATTTGATTTTTAGATTCATATTTCAAGTCTCCTTTAACCAAACAATATTAAACAACAAAGGCCCCCATCATGGGAGCCTTTGCAAATTTCACAAGATGCGAGGAGATTACTTAGTCTCTTCGTCAGTTACTTCTTCGAAGTCAACGTCAGTTACTTCTTGCTCTGAAGCTGAATCGTCAGAGTCAGCTCCCGTAGAGCCTTCGTCAGAAGCTGCAGCACCCTTGTCTGCATACATTTCTTCGCTAGCAGCTTGGAATGCAGTATTGAGCTTTTCGATGCGGTCTTTGCATGCGTCAACGTCAGCAAGTTCGTGAGCTGTTTTAAGTTCTGTAAGCGCTTCGTTGATAGGAGTGAGCTTTTCAGCAGGAATCTTGTCACCGAATTCTTTCAGTTGCTTCTCAGTTTGGAATATTAAAGAGTCAGCTTGGTTGATCGTCTCAACCTTTTCCTTAGCCTCTTTGTCAGCGTCAGCGTTTGCTTCAGCTTCAGCCTTCATGCGCTCGATGTCAGCCTCAGAAAGACCTGAAGAAGCTTCGATACGTACGTTGTTTTCTTTTCCAGTAGACTTGTCCTTCGCACTCACGTTTATGATTCCGTTAGCGTCGATGTCGAAAGTAACCTCGATTTGTGGAACCCCACGTTGTGCTGGTGGAATGTCAGAAAGTTGGAATTGACCGATGCGGTGGTTGTCCTTAGCCATTGCTCGCTCTCCTTGGTAAACATGGAGGTCAACACTTGGTTGGTTATCCGCAGCAGTAGAGAAAGTTTCAGACTTCTTAGTAGGAATTGTTGTGTTCGCCTCGATGAGCTTAGTGAATACTCCTCCCATAGTCTCGATACCTAAAGAAAGTGGAGTAACGTCTAGAAGAAGAACGTCTTTCACATCCCCTGTAAGTACACCACCTTGAATGGCAGCTCCGATAGCTACAACCTCGTCTGGGTTCACACCCTTAGAAGGCTCTTTTCCGAAGAATGCTTTCACAGCATCTTGGACAGCAGGGATACGTGTAGATCCACCAACCAAAATAACCTCGTCAATGTCTTTTTTGCTTAGACCTGCAGCTTTAAGTGCTGACTGACATGGCTTGATAGAGCGCTTGATTAGATCATCGCAAAGTTTTTCGAATGTCGCACGTGTTAGTGAGCGGACAAGGTGCTTAGGCACACCATCTACTGGCATGATGTAAGGAAGGTTGATCTCAGTTGAAGTTGTGCTTGAAAGCTCAATCTTAGCTTTCTCAGCAGCTTCTTTAAGACGCTGTAGCGACATTGGATCTTTACTTAGATCAACCCCGCCATTTTCGTCTTTGAATTCAGAAACCAACCACTCGATTAAAATTTGGTCGAAATCGTCTCCACCTAGGTGAGTATCACCATCTGTAGAAAGAACTTCAAACACACCGTCACCCAATTCGAGGATGCTCACATCGTGGGTTCCGCCACCGAGATCGAATACAACGATTTTTTGGTCAATAGACTTTTTGTCTAAACCGTATGCCAAAGCAGCAGCTGTAGGCTCGTTGATGATTCGCTTCACCTCAAGGCCAGCAATCTCACCAGCTTCTTTAGTAGCTTGACGTTGTGCGTCATTGAAATATGCAGGAACAGTGATAACTGCAGCAGTTACGTCAGTCCCAAGGTGGTCTTCTGCTGTGCGCTTCATCTTTTGAAGAACCATCGCTGAAATTTCCTGTGGTGTGTACGAACGGTCGTCAATCTGAACTCGTGGAGTGTTGTTCTCCCCCTTAATCACTGTGTATGGCATACGTCTAATGTCCTCAGCAACATCGTCGAACGATGAGCCCATAAAACGCTTGATACTAGAAATAGTTTTCGTAGGGTTTGTGATAGCTTGACGCTTTGCAGGCTCGCCTACTTTTCTTTCGCCGTCAGCGATAAATGCTACGATAGAAGGCGTAGTACGCTTTCCTTCGCTGTTGTTGATTACTACGGGTTCATTTCCCTCCATAACTGAAACACAGCTGTTGGTAGTCCCGAGATCGATGCCGATAATCTTACTCATAATTAAATTTATTTTTTTAGTTTATATCTGCTCTTAGGCAAATCCCTTGCCACTAAGAATTTCTTTGGCACGACGTTCAACTTGTCAGTTTTACATGTCATTTTATCTTTTTCTCATAATCCAAACATGTCACCCTGTCCGATTCCCCTTACTTTTACCCTCGTGAATACTCAAGAGAACAATTCCGCAGTTACCCCAGTTACATTCGCCGTTCTGGGTTACGGTCATATCGGCAAGCGTCACGCGGCTTCTATATCTGCCCATCCAGGGGCTACACTGCAAGCAATTGCAGATATTGCTCCTGTAACTTTTGACACTCAGTCAGACTCAGAAATGCCTTCCGTTTTCGACTCTTTAGAATCACTGCTTTCAAGTGCTGAATCAAGCTCTGTAGATCTCCCAGAAGTTGTTTGTGTATGTACTCCCAATGGGCTGCATGCTCAGCATTGCATTTCGATTCTAAAATCGGGGTGTCATGTCGTTCTTGAAAAACCTATAGCTCTTTCGCTTTCTGATGCTAAATTGATATCTGAAGTCTCAAGTTCTTCAGGGAAACATGTTTTTTGTGTGATGCAAAATCGTTTTGCTCCTCCATCTGTTTGGCTTAAAGAGTTAGTGGATGCGGGTTCTCTAGGTGAAATCCACCAAGTTCATATACAATGTTTTTGGAATCGAGACGATTCTTACTACGCTGCCTCTAATTGGCGTGGCACCCTTGCTTTAGATGGGGGACCTCTCTTTACTCAATTTTCACATTTTATTGATGTGATGTATTGGATCTTCGGTGGAATTAAGTCTCCACGTGCCATTTTCCGCAATCAATCACATTTGCATAATACTGAATTCGAAGACTCAGGATCGATCTCATTCGACTTTAAGCGTCAAGGTTTCGGAACATTTACGTTTTCAACGGCTCTTGACCGCTCCAACTTTGAAAGCTCACTCACATTAATTGCTGAAAAGGGGACCATACGTATTGGAGGTCAGTATATGAATGAAGTGGTCCACTGTGATGTACAAGGTTACGAATTGCCCACTCTCCCAGCCATCGAGCCACCTAACGATTACGGGTCTTACAAAGGTTCTGCATCCAACCATCACCATGTGATGTCTAACGTCGTTGACGTGCTTCGTCGTGGTGCTACTCTTGCGACTCCAATTTCAGAGGGAGTAGATGTAGTAGAAATTATTGAATCAATGTATGCCTCAGCTCCACGACCACTGTGAAAATTTCACTGGAATATTAAGTTGTCTCAGCGAAGCATTTTAGCCGATTTCACAAATGGCGATAAAGCCCAAACAACGGGTCGAAGCCACCACACGACAGCCACTAGCCTAGCTCGAGGTACGAATTTCGCGCCAAATTCCTTGTAAAATCGATCAACCCCAGGGT
>Ga0308019_10001903_pt1 | contig 12196 bp, 11 predicted proteins | sample Neamet284_FD_203135 | JGI IMG/M metagenome (GOLD analysis project Ga0308019, IMG submission 203135) | Marine microbial communities from water near the shore, Antarctic Ocean - #284 | ecosystem: Environmental > Aquatic > Marine > Unclassified | place: Southern Ocean | collected 2014-10-01 | reverse complement strand
CTGCGGGTTCGCTCAGAGGTTGTTTCTGTGTAGGTTTTCTGTAGCCGAGCGATGATGCCTTCCCATGGGCGATTCATTTTGTAAATCGAACCATTATCCGATTCAAAATGGAAGTTGATTATTGTGGAGCCTGAGCCATTGAGAAGGATATCTTTGTCATCATCGCTGAGTAATTCAAAAGGGGTATTTCTTGAAACCCCATAATGCTCGCACACTTGTTCGAGAAGGCGGCGATACCAAGAAGGGGACATCGATTGACGCCAAGGTCGAACGCAACCATTGGAAACAGTTAGTGTCCCATCGATGATGAGTTCGATATTGAATTGCCGCTCGACTCCTAGGCCTTGGCATACGCTACATGCACCGAGGGGGGAATTGAAGGAGAAAACGCGGGGTGAAAGTTCGGGCATAAATGCCCCGTGGTCTGGACAAGCAAAATCTTCAGACCATGCAACCGTTTCTCCGACTTTGGTGAAATGTGAACGGGTTCCTTCGGAGAGTTTCGCATCTTCAGCAGGTGCTTCCATACTTTCGATAGCGACGGTACCGCCGCCGAGGCGGAGCGCGCCTTCGACCGATTCTGTGAGCCGTTGACGTCGGTCTTTTGTACAGCGTAGTCTATCGATTCGTACATCGATATCATGCCGAAAGTTTTTATCCAGTTCGGGTGGTTTTTCAAATCCAACTTCATGGCCGTTGACTTTACCGTGAAGGTATCCTTGTTCGACAAGTTGTCGAAAGAGGTCTTGATGTGTACCTTTTCTGGCCCGAACGGCGGGTGCCCAGAGGATAATGGCATGGCCTTCGGTATTCCATACGATGTCGTCGACAATTTCTTGAACGGTTCGACGAGCAACTTCTCGCCCGCAAGTCGGGCAATGCGGCTTACCTATCCGTGCCCATAAAAGGCGGAAATAATCTTGGATTTCTGTTACGGTTGCTACCGTTGAACGGGGATTGTGTGAACCTTGTTTTTGATCGATGGAAATCGCTGGTGAAAGACCTTCGATGCCATCGCAATCTGCTTTCTTCATTTGACCAATGAATTGGCGGGCATAAGAGGAAAGGCTCTCAACATAGCGGCGTTGACCTTCCGCATAGAGCGTATCAAAGGCAAGACTGGATTTTCCAGAACCAGAAACACCTGAGACGACAACGAATTTCCCTCGTGGAAGTTTCACTGTAATATCTTGAAGGTTGTGCGTACGGGCACCGCGGACTTCAATCCACCCATGTTCTTGCCCTTCGTCCACCATGCTCTCACTCTCTTGTGCCAGTCGATGGTTCAAGAAGTCTCGGAATCAATAGGTCTTGATTTAGATTTGTAAAACGGTATTTTTGATTCGAAACGAACGGGTTCGTCGGTTTCTGGGTGGAGGAATTCGAGAGCCGAAGCATGAAGGCATACTCGATTGAAGGTATTTGATTCCGCTCCGTGTAATTCGTCACCGACAACTGGGCACCCAAGAGATCTCATCGCCATGCGTATTTGATGCCGGCGACCGGTTTCAATGGTGATTTGTATGAGTGAGGTGTGATTGTCGGTATCGGCTACCTCCCAATTTGTGATGGCTTCTTTCGAGCCATGGAATGTCGATTTAACCCGCTTAACGAAGAGATTTTTATCCTCTACAAGCCACTCTCTCGCAACCCCTTTCATTTCTTTTGGACGACCTTCGATTAAGGCATGATATGTTCGGTGTACGGCGCGTGCTGCAAATTGTGCCTGGAGGTATTCTTTGTGCCTTGAATGGAGGGCGAATACCATAACTCCAGATGTGTCTCGGTCGAGGCGGTGGACGATGTAACACCAATTATTCTCGTCTTTTCGGCGAACGTAGTCGACGCAGCGCCCATGTAAGGTGTCGGTTTCTCTTTTATCCGTAGCAATCGAAAGAAGGCCTTCTGGCTTTTCGACAACAAGAATTGCTTCATCTTCCCATAAAATGTTCAAATCTATTTTCTTCTGTTTTATGAGAGGTGGTGGTGTGATTTCATGAGCTTTAACTCGGCTTAAGAGTTCAATCACCATACCTTTGGTGATTTCAGATTTGGCTTTATGTTCAACAACCCCCTCGACTTGAATGCGGCCCGCAGTTAGCATTTTCCGTAATTTAGTACGTGATGTATTGTCCATAAATTCGCAAAGCGTTTCGAGTAAAGTGCTTGTTTTTTCTGCAATAAATTTCATATTAATCACCTACAAAAGAAGGGCATTACACCATGTGCCTTTTTCTCCACTGTGCCCGGGTTCAAGAAGAGTGAGTGCGTCGGCTAAAACTAAACTATTGAGATTGCCTGAACCTTGGTAGCCTGTTGAATAAGCAAGTAATTGGTCGCCAGAAGTATCTACTTTGATTCTACGAAGTACCAGGAAATTCTCATCCGATTTGAAAGATTCAGCGAGTTGAACGCGAACTTGACGTTGTTGAATTCCACCGCCACCTGTTGAAGCGCGTAAATATGGAACAACAAGCATACGAAAAACCACGTGGCTGCTTGCCGGATTGCCTGGCAAACCAAACAACGGGACACCTTTCCAATAACCGAACAAAGGCGGAGAGCCTGGGCGTATCTTCACCCGCCAGAACTTGATGTCGCCTTCTTCTTCCATTATTTTTCGGACCAAGTCCCACTCCCCCATTGATACGCCGCCAGATGTTAAGATCAAGTCACACTCTTCGGCGGCTTTGTCGAGTTTTAATCGGAGTTTCTCGAGAGAATCGACAACCGAGTCGTATCTTTTCACGTTGTGCCCTGACCATTTGACAAGACCTGTTAATCCAAAGGAGTTGGATTCGTAAATTTCATTTTCAGTCAATGGCGTACCGGGTAATTTTAATTCATCACCAGTGGAAATTATCCCTATTGTCGCTTGTTGATAGACGGGTATTTCAGGATAGCCCATTGTAGCGCAAAGACCGATTGAAGAAGGGTTGAGGAGCGCCCCTTTTGTCAATGCTACCTGTCCTTTACGCAAATTCTCCCCTTGTTTTCGTATGAAATGTTTCTTTCCTTGTTCAAAAAGAAGTACGGTTGAATTTTCCTCATCCACCTCACAACGCTCAATTGGAAGAATGGCGTCTGCGCCTTCTGGTATTGGGGCTCCTGTCATTATTCGAGCTGCTTGATCTTCTCGGATGGGTTGTGAGGAGGATTGTGCACCTGCTTGGATGGTTTGAATAATCGAAAGGCGCGCTTGGGGTTTAACAGAGTCTTGGTGCCGAAAAGCAAAACCATCCATCGATGAATTGTCAAAGCGTGGATCGTCAACTTTAGATTCCAAATCCTTCGACAATATTCGGTTGTAACCATTCTCCAACGACACAACTTCAGTAGGAAGTGAAAGGGGTTGGCTCTCGAGAATCTTTAACGCTTCAGGGTATGAAACGAAGTAAGGAGTCTCGGGCATGGTTACACCATCGGTTCGGTTGGTTTGAGGTTCACGGTGATGTATTTAGAAAAGTAATTCGAAAATTCGTTTTACAGATGCTAAGAGAAGAACTGCAACAAGAAGGTTTCGAACTGTTGATTGTTGTGCGTGAGCGGAACCATATCGCGAACCGATCAAGCCCCCAAGAAGAACTGCTGTGATAAATGGGAGGAGTGTTGGAATTTCTATTACAAGTTGCCTCGATGCTGCGGCACCGAGAAGACCTGATGCTGAATTTACCCAAATGAAAAGGGCTGCGGTAGCTGCTGCTGCTTTCGGCGTAGCCCATTGTTTGAGAAGAAGGAGTGGTGAAAGAAAAATCCCGCCCCCTACCCCTATAATTCCACTGAATAAACCAATCCCCGCACCAAATGCGTATGCTTGAGTTTTTTCTGGTTCGGTGATTTGTGTGTTGTCGAATTCTTTTTTTACCGAAAGGAGGCGGAATGCGGCATAAAGGAGTGTGATTGAAAGAAGTGTGTCGTAAATGGCTCCGTCGACACGGAGATAGCCTCCAATGAATGCAAATGGTATGCTTGCTGCAATAAAAGGAAGAGATTTTGAACTGGAATGGTGTCCTGCTTTCGAGTAGTGGATGAAAGCTAATCCTGCGACTACAAGGTTGAGTACCCAAACATGTTGTTTCAACCATGCGCTTTGCATTTCACCATAGGTTGTCAGTGAAAGAAGAGCGAGATAACCTGAGGCACCACCGTGGCCAACACTTGAATAAAGAATTGAAATGAAAAAAAGCCCGCAGCAGAGAATAAAAAGGGCAAAACCCTGATCCATGCTTCAGCCCCAATATAACTCAATCGAAGTTCATGACAAAACCGCATTCTGCGTAAGCGCAAGTCACGGTATAGCGTGATTTTTTCGGTTTTGGAATTTTGAGCATAGAACCGCACTGATCGCATTGAACTTTGAGTGTTTCTGCAACTGCAGCCTCTGGAGCGTCACCAAGAACTCGTCCCACGTCTTTCGACCAACCTAAAGAATCGGTGTACTTGTCGGCCTTGACGTTTAACTTCTTTTGTTTCAAAGAGAGGCGCATCTTACGCTTTCTCTTTTTTGGTTGGGAGCCTTTTGGTGCCTTTGCCGCCATGGGTATCGTCTACCGCTTGTCGTGGTTGTATTCAATTACTTCGGCTGTATTCTTCACCAAGATATTCTGAAATTCCATTCACAGGGTTATGTACGATATGGCCGTTCTTCTCTAATGCCTCAACCAGAGGAGGGCGCGCGTGGGTTGGGTCGGTGTGGTAGACAATAACTTCCTCTGCATCACATGCTGCTGCAAAATCAACAATTTCTTTATGTCCAGCATGTGTTGAAAAAGAATATGATTTCCATTCTAAAGGTATCTCTGTTTCATTACCAAAAATATTTATTTTTCCTTCGGTTTGAAGTTTTCTCCCGCCGGTATTCGACGCTTGATAACCAGTAAAAAGAATTGCATTCGAAGTGTCTTGTCGAAGGCGGTTAAGATACCAAATAGACGGCCCTCCTTGGAGCATTCCAGAAGTTGAAACAATTACATCTGCTTCAAGTGCTTTCTTTCGATCTGATTTACTTGATACTCTATGACTCCAGGACCAAGCGTCTTTGAAAGCCTGTGGGTCACGTAGAGTTTCGGGGTTATTCATTTGCATTTTTGCAATTCTTTTTCCCATACCATCGACATGTACATCGAGGTGAGGGAGATATTTGTGAAGTCGCATGACGACATCTTGAGTTCTCCCATTAGCAAACGCTGGAATAAGGACTGTTCCACCTCGGTCGACTACCTGTTGAACGTGGTTGATGAATTTTTGTTCTTCTTCTAAAAGAGGTGGGTGGTCTCTACCGCCATATGTCCCTTCAACAAAAAGCGTGTCGGTTTTTATCGGTTCAGCACCTTTCGTTAGGGGGGAATCACGGGTATCAAAATCACCTGAGAGAAGGATTTTTCGTTGTGGGGTTTCGATATTAAGCATCGCGGCACCTGGAATATGTCCAGCGCGTTGAAGTTCGAGTTTCCAATCCTCATGCATCCATGATTCATTGAATTTGTGAATATTCCAAGAATCAAGAGCTGTATCAATATCTCGTTTATCCCAAGCAAGGGGGTATTTTTCTATTGAACTAACTTTATGGCAATCATGCCACATGAGTTCAGATATTTCTGCGGTTAATGCTGTTCCGTGAAGACGGGTTCGATGATTTGCGCAAAGCCACGGTGCCATACCAAGATGATCAACATGAGAATGTGTGATAACTGCATCACGAACTTCAGGCGCTTCGGATGGGTAACGGGGAGGATTTGTCGGTGCAAGACCATAATCTAACAGTAAACGTGTTTTTTGAGCATCTTCGAGAACAATTCCAACATTACCAACTTCATCTCCTCCACCAAGGCAATGATAACGTATTCCTTTTTCAGGATGTTCTTCAGGATAAGAAGTTGTGCGACCTGGGGAATAAAAGACCATCTGAATCAATCTTGGGTGATGGCTACATGTATTCAAGTTGATTCATTTATTGTCTCACACCCCTACATTTCCATTGGAATTATTTTTGACGAAAAATGTATTCTTTTCATTGTCTATTAAGTGGTTAAGTTAAGTGCTTGTCGCGACCATATACTTCAGGGCATACTCTCGTTTCTTTCAATCCCCTTTCTTCAACATACTCTCTTGGAAAATGAATTTAACTGCAGAGGAAATAAGGGGGTCATCCTCCTCTCCTTCTTTTTTGGAATAACATCTACGATTTATTTCCTTTGCACTTACAAACTGTCTCTCTCCATTGTTTTTTATTTAATCTCATTTATTCTAAAATGTCTCCCGGATAAGAGTATAACCATTCGAATTCAATATTCGACCCTAAAATTTGCGAAGAAGAGATGAACCCCTCCCCCATAGTCGATACATGGCACGACAAGAAGGTCATCATTTCCTTGTTGATGACGATCGATGTTTCGGTTGTGCAGCATGCATAGCACTTTGTCCTGTGAATGTGCTAACACTTGTTGATCGTTTAGCAATTGTCGATGAAGAAAATTGCACACACTGTAACCTTTGTATTCCAGCTTGTCCAGTATTTGCTCTTGAAATCATTCCCAATAAAGGTGATTGAAATGAAATCAGTTGTTTTGATTGGAGCTACATTTTCAAATCTTATTACAGCCATTGAATTATCAGAAACACACCATGTAATGTTAATCGAACTCAATGCTGAAATTGGATTACCATCAATATCACCCGGACACATACACAACAAAGAACTCCTCACACACTATATCACATCAAAACAAATCAAATTCTTACAACTTCATCCATTCGAAAACGGATTTACATTACGTTCAGAATGGGGTTTGAAACACCTTGCAGTTCATGCTGCGCAAAAAGGAGTAGAAATATTCACCCGTACAAGAATCACAAACTGTGTTGAAACGGATGAGGGTTTTTCAATCGATTTTCAAGGTGCAGGGAAAAAAGGTTCTGGACAAGTTCACTGCCACTCTCTCATTAACGACACTCAATGGACCTACCAAGCACCTGGAGCAAAACATCACGCTTTACCCGATTCACAAAAAATTCAAACCCCAGAATTCGGAAAATTCATTCAAATGCATGGCGGTACGGCACTCAAGAATGATATTACAGACACACCAGAAGGTGTCACCCTCCTCCCGCGGTTTGAAGGATTGACTGAGGTTTGGCAAACTTCAGAACAGTGGATACCCGAAAAAGGGTGGATTGAAATTATCCTTTGTTCCCTTCCAAGTTTAATCGAAAAACGCTGTATAGATGCTCAGATTATCGAGGGCCGTCGTATTTCTAACCTGTTAAAGTAAAGAAATGTGGTGTCGCTGGACACACCACCTTAAAACCCCCAACATCCGGCCTTTGATTGAAGAGAACCACTTTAGGGGGAATGAATATGGCAGAACATCCACTTGCAGATTTGAGGAAAAAACTCAAAAAAGAAAACCTCCTCGACAAACCAACAAGTAAATCATGGACAAAGGTAATCGTACTCTTAGCCATTGTTTTAGCTCTTTGTACCGCCCACATTTACCTCCCATTAAAATTCGGGCTACTCTTAATTCCTATCACAGCCCTCTTTTCAACCACACTTGCTATGACAGGGCACGAAGGGGTACATTCCTCCGCTTGCCGTTCAAAAGCAGGAAATATATCCTTGGCTGCAGTGACTTTTCCACTTTTTGCTGGATTCTCAATGGAATATTGGCGCGAAAAACACAACATGAAACACCATGCCCAACCAAACGTAATCAATAAAGATCCAGATATTCACTCATGGCCATTCACATTTAGCCAAGAAGAATACAATACGAGTGGGCCAATCCGCCGATTTTTCCAACGCAACCTTCAGGGATGGACTTTTTGGCCGATTTCTTTTCTCGTCGGGCATTTAATGCGGTTTGATGGTTTGAAATATATCGTGTTAAAACCCTTCACTTCGAAGAAAAACAAGAGAATCACAAAAATCTGGCTTCTTGACACAATTCTCATCCTTGTACATTTTGCACTTTGGATCGCCCTTCCAATTTTCGCCGGACTTTCCTGGCAAGTAACGCTTGTATTTTACGCGCTTCTTTGGGGATTTGTAGGCACCTTCCTCACAGCAATTTTCATCGTAGGCCATGCAGGACGGCCAATCATAACCGAATATGACCAAAATTGGCGCCTCCAAATAGAAACCGCTCGCCGAATAAAACTTGGTCCAATCGGATCGTTCTTCTTCGTCGGCCTCGACTATCAAATTGAACACCACATGGTACCAGCACTCTCTCATTTCAATCTCCCAAAAGCTGCACCCTTTGTCAAAGAATACGCTGAAGAACGCGGCTGGGAATACCAGGAGACGGGATTCCTACGAGCACTTTGGGAGTCAACAATTGCTCTTCATCATGCCTGGAAAACACCTTCACTGGTGTTAAACGAAAGCGGAGAATTAAGCGACCCCCTTCTCTTAGAAAACCCAACAGCGTGAAAACCTCTTCAAAGGGAACTTCTACGCGCCTGTATGGCAACCGAACAACTCTACCTCAAAAGTATCGAAGCGGGATATTTTACAGACTTCAATGCCACCGTATCCTCTGTTGAGGGAGACAAAGTTTCACTGAATAGAACTTTATTTTATCCTCTTGGTGGGGGGCAAAATTGGGATGTCGGAACCCTTGAAGGGCCAAATGGTATGCTTTCCGTACATGAAGTTCGAGGACGTGGAGACATTCTCCATACCATTGATTCTAACCACCAACTCGAAGTTGGAGATGAAGTGAGGGGGGCCATCAACTGGCAAAGGCGCCATGCCCATATGCGGATGCATACAGCACAGCACCTTGTTTCAGGCGTTGTATATGAGGCATTTAATGGGGCGAGAACCGTTGGCAATCAAATTCACGACGACCGATCACGAATAGACTTCAACCCCATTTCATTCACTGAAGAAATGCTTGAAGAAGTCACCCAACAAGTCAACAAACTTATCGATGCGGATTATCAAGTCACGGATTCGACAATGACAAGAGAAGAAGTCAATGCAGAAATGCCACCAGAACGGACAAATATGGACCTCCTTCCTGCTTCGATACAACAACTTAGGGTCGTGAAAATTGGTGATAACTTGGACTTGTGCCCATGTGCAGGAACACACGTCAAACAACTCGGTGAAATCGGCCACATAGAAATAACTGGGAAGAAATCAAAAGGAAAAGGTACTCAACGCATTACTTATGAGTTACAAATCCCAGAAATTATTCCAAACCCGAACAGAGAAAGAATCTAAACCCCAAAAAGGTAAAAGTGTAAAAAATCCACTTTAAGAGACAATAAAACCAAATACAATCTAAGTGATGATTAATCAATCTTCATTATTTTCAGGCTCGTTAAGTAAATCATCAACCTCGGAAAGAACATTCTTCCATTCCTTTCTTTGTTCCTGAAGTTCTTCAAAATTCTCCCTTTCTGCTTGTTTTTTTTCTTTGACAGGCGTTTCTTCTGTATTCGTAGCAGCTTGAATACGATCTGTCAATGCTACATCCTCTCCACTCCTTTCACTTCTGTCAACTTGTTGAATTTCCCTCGAAGGTATTGTTCTTGCACCGTATTCTGAATGGTCGTTTTCTTCAAACATGCCTATCATTTCTTTTCTTTCTTCTTCAGAAGGGGCGGCATCCCTCCACTCGTTTTGATTCGCAATATCTTGGATGACGTTTGGCTTTCTCCGCTTTTTTTGTTGTTCAAAAAGCGCTTCGACATCTTCTATTGTTGTTTGAGGCACCGCCTCAGAAAGCCCAGCTGCGAGACGTTGTTGTTCAATCAGAACGGTCCCATGAATTTCATCGTGGTCGTGTTGGTGTGGTGCAGCAGCCATCATCAACATCTCTTTTGCGAATTGCGTAAACGGGTCATCATGAGAGATTGCAGCAATGCGGTCACGAACAGACGTGTGGCGGGAAATGCAACGTTTACATCGTGCTGATGCAGCAACATCGGCCGCATCACATCTAAGACAACAGGCTTGAAATCCCATTTCTTTCATCGCACGCCTCGGCATCGACATAGTTGGCCCCTTTGATGTGCAGTGCGGCTGACCCATCAAACTTCGGATGCGAGGCTTCAAATCAAAGCCACAGAAACAACAAGCATGGCTGGGAGGGATTCACGGGCAGACATTCTCGAGGATGACCCGTTTCGAAATCAAAAACCACGTGTCCACCGAGTTCATTCGCGTCAATCCGATGATGGAACTATCCATTTTGATACGGGAGCAAGTACACGAATCAATCCCCTCTTTGCACAAATGATGGGGTCCGCCCAACAACAACCCGCTCAAATGCACAAAGGGAGCATTTGGCACTTCAGTTCAGAAGAAAAAAAACATCTTCGCCTTGCTACTGCAGCCTTCACAGTTGCTTTGGGCTTCATGTATGTGGGTGGAATTTGGCGTATTGAATCACTCGGTTTCACTTCCTGGCTGATACAATTCTTTCTCTCAATGCCCGTTATGCTCTTAGCTGTAGGGCCAGCCTTTCTTTTACATGAAATTGGACACAAAGTTATTGCAAAAAAGAACGGTTGTTGGGCTGAGTTTCGAGCAGACCCCGGCGGCTTAAGGTTTGGAATTATCCTGTCCTTTTTCCTTGGAATATTATTCATGGCCCCTGGTGCAGTGATGGTTGCAGGACTTGTCACCCGACGTCAAAATGGCCATATTGCCATCGCAGGACCGCTGGTTAATTTCGGCTTATTCCTTATCGGAATTCCATTATGGGGTGTAATACTCGGATTGACAGGAGCATTTGATGCAAACGCCTCAGGAGAATTATATCTCGTAGGCGGACAACTCTTTTGGCAAAAAATGTTGATTGATGCAGGGGTCTTTTGGATTGCGGCGAATTTAATTCTCGGTCTTTTCAACATGCTCCCTTTCGGCCCACTCGATGGCCTTAAAGTCAAAGATTGGAATGAAAACGCATTCTACGCAACCATCTCCGTCTTCGCTTTTCTTGTGCTCTCTATGTATTTGGGAATGTGGTCGCCAACAATACTTCTTGAATCAATTGCAAATCTCTTTTGAAAAACCCCCGCCCCGTTTTTTATATAAAGTGGCGTCGAACCAAAGACACGGGCAATTGACTCAAGTTTAAGGGGGGGCGGAAATGAACATAGGCACTGCATCAGAAATATCTTCAAAGTTGTCTGAACTTTTACCAACAGATATTGAATTAATCCCCCGCAGAGAACAATTTTTAGCGAACGGGAAGAATATTTCAGATAACTTTCAAAAATATACCGCCAACCGCATCCTCAGAGATTTATCAAATTCAGTCGCAGGAAAAGCCCTCAACATCATGATGTATGGTCACCCTTCACTTGGGAAAACGACAGAACTGAGAAAGATCATTTCACTCCTCTGCCGCACTAAAAAATTCAAGGAAACCTTCCTCCCATTATACTCTGAACTCCAACAAGCAGAGACAAATAACACATCAACACATGGAATGTGGCCGAATATACTGTCAGGTTCAATTCTTTCAGATGAAGTATCTTCGTCCGATATTTCCTTCGAGAGATTTGTTGAAGTAGCCTCAACATCAAAGAAAGTCCCGCTCATTATTATTGATACACTTGATATTCTCTTGGTTGACGAAGTAACGGGTGAAAGGAACGCGATGGAGAAATGGGATGCATTTCTTTCACAAGCCTCGGATTTAGGTGCGGCAGTAATTTGGACCTGCCGTCCATATGAATGGAACACATTCAAAGAAAAACTTACACCAAAAACTCTCAAAAGAACGATGGACATCGAATTACCCCGGCTCCAGCACGAAAAATGCAAACCCTTTCCAATTTCTAAACACGAAGATAACGACCGATGGCAATCATGGAGTCAACACCTTCAATCATACATGCCCCTCTTTGCAGGCCGGTGGTCAGTTAAAACAAATGAAAACCACTACCTCCCCTCTCATTTCATATCGAGCCTGGACGATTATACACATTTAATTTGGAATAATCCTTTGGGCGAGCAAAACCAAACACTCCCTTCAACAATTTATTACAATGCACTTTGGATTGAATTTAATGAAATAACCTCCCGTCAAAACCAACTCGAAACTTCTACCTCTACCCGTTTTCAAGGATATTTTGAAAGGCAAATTATGGATCTCTTCAAAGGTTCACGTACCCACAGACTACGTTTTGAAACAGAGACATTCAAATCTAATCTTCACTCAAAGTTTGGTGA
>Ga0308019_10001899_pt1 | contig 12204 bp, 10 predicted proteins | sample Neamet284_FD_203135 | JGI IMG/M metagenome (GOLD analysis project Ga0308019, IMG submission 203135) | Marine microbial communities from water near the shore, Antarctic Ocean - #284 | ecosystem: Environmental > Aquatic > Marine > Unclassified | place: Southern Ocean | collected 2014-10-01 | reverse complement strand
AATTGTAAAATTATTAGAACGTGGTTCAGCATTCTATGCACCGGGTTCAGCAGCAGCAATTATGGCAGAGTCAGTCCTCAATGACCGTAAGAGAGTTATTCCAGCATCTTGCCATCTATCTGGTGAATATGGATTAGAAAATATTTACATCGGAGTTCCTTGTATTATTGGTGCTAATGGTGTTGAGAAAATATTTGAATTGGAATTGACTGAATCAGAGATGGAATCTTTGCATGGATCTGCTAACTTTTACAAGAGTCAACTTGTTGATATCCTCGGATACTGATTCAACTACGAATTATTGCCAGCGATTGTATGTCGCCCTTGGTAGTAATATTTGCAGGCTTACATGTTAGAGTGTCAACTTGGCTCAGTATTTTCCCCTGACGTCCACGGGAACGCATCCTAGCAAGTATTTCTTGTCCGATATAGCAGCCTTTTTGCTGATGGACTAATTCCTCAAGTCCACATGCAAAGGGATGGAAAGAACCTGTAATTTCATAACCATTCCAAGGAACTTTATTTGCGATTCTCCATAGATTAAATTCCTCAAAATCATCATTGCTAGATGGTCCGTTACCTTTACTGGCAACTAGTATTGAATAATTGCTGGCAATATTTCCGCGAGTAATTTCACCTTGAGATGAAAAAGTGCCTATTTCATTTGCATTGTTTTCACAATTGAACTCAATAAATAGATCATTACGTTGTGAAATATCAGTAATTTCCACATCTTGTCCAAGTATTTTCTTTGAAGTGTGCTTTAGCAATTTATCTAGGACTGGTAGATATCCAGCAGCAACAATAAAATCACCCATATGAAATAATGTAAGTGAATCAATTATTTTCGCATTAGTGTCGGTAAATACTGTCCTAATCAATTGACCTTTACTAAGTTCAGCAACCCTATTTGTAGATAATCCATCAATAAATGATAGGACATCTGCCCCTCTCCATAATGTTAGAGAAGCATCTGATAAGGCCACTATGGGCAACAAAACACCTCAGGAAAAAGATTCGCCGCATCCGCAAGCAGATTCAGCATTAGGGTTGTTTATTTTGAATCCGCCGCCCATTAATTTTTCAACATAGTCGATTTCAATTCCATCGAGCAAGTGTGAAGAAGCAGTTGGTACAAGAACTCTAAAACCATCGATTGAGATTTCCTGGCAATCTTGGTCAGTTGTTTCAACAATTTGTAAATCATACATGTATCCTGAGCATCCACCGCTCAAGACTCCTACCAGTAGTGCATGAGAGCGGTCATCGCCAAAAGCATCAGTAAGCATGTTTTTTGCAGATTCAGAGATGGTTAAAGCAACATCTACGATTTCTGGTTTGATCATTTGCACGGGGCTAACAGTGTCACAAGTTCCGCAATCCATGTTAGTGCCTCACATTCCATCTCTATGAACCTGCGCCTTGTAGAATTATACTTTTTGCTCAATACTGGACTCTATTTCATAATAGCAATCTTGGTTTGAACAATCTGTACAGACTCGTTGATTAGAACCAATTTCGACACCGTGCCTCTCTTGCATTATACCTGAAATAATTCCTTCATCAAGTAAGCAAAAGATTCCATTCTCTTCTGGTTTTCCACCGCATGCATTTCCATTAACTACTGTAATTTTAAGATTTTCAGCGTCTGTAATTATCAGTTCACCCATTCCCAAACCCTTCCACTTCTTAGCCAAACGATTCCAGAACTCACCATCATCTTCAATATCATTTAACTTCAGTGCTAATTCACGTCCAATTCTATTGCCAACAGATTGCAGTAGATCTCCTACCTCAATTCCCAGCATAGACAATGCTTGAGATTCGGAGTTTCCTTGTGGAATAAGTTTTAATCCATTTTCTCTCATCTCAAGAGTTGAATTCTTTGTTGTAATTCCACCGCTTAAGTCATTGGCCAAACTATTTCTTAGTTTAGCGTAAAAAGAACCTTCACCCAGAGAATATTGTAATGGCTCGGTTATTTCGCCATCGATTATTCTTGCTCTTGCCACTGAGTATGCAGAAGCAGCAGCCCATTGTATTTCCAGTGATTCATTTTGGGCTTTCAAAAATTCTGAACTTTCTATTAACAGTGCAGTATCTTCCTTTCCTCTTCCAGTTGGATTATCTTCACTGTTTACAAATTGGATTCCATATTCACTGTCTATGAATGCACCCTGCAAAGAAAGTTGTTCGTGATGGCGTATTTCTATTAGTGGAGATAAATCGTCAAAAAATCTAACCGTCTTTTTATCAATACATGCTACAATTTTGATTTCGACCCCGCGTTCAAGAGCTTCCTCCAAAACTTCCTTGCCGCCGACTCTTAGGAAATGTAAAATTCCCCATCTTCCGAAGAATAGCCAAACATTAGTTTCGGCTTCAGCCAACAGTGATTCAAAGGTTGCCATTATTTGATGCCTGTCTTTAATGACAGAGAATGTTGCTTCTGTGACATGATTTTCAACAGACATTATTGCCACTGTAGGACCAGTTGACAATTGTTCTAGATGTTCCTCCATCCGTTGTAAGTCTAACTTTTGCTTTTGGATTAGTAACTTGAATACTTCACTGATAGTCTTTCCAGTAAATCTCATCGGTTTGTCAAGTGTTGCTCTGACCAGACCCTGTTCCTGTAACTTGCGAAGAGAATTATACGCATCCATTCTTGATAAACCGATTCTTTTCCCAACTTCACTAGCCTTGGAAGGAGGATTAGAAGCCAAATCTACTATGATTTGAGCTTGTTTTAGTTCTAAGCCACACTCTTCGAGGCGTAGTAAAATCGATGTCATGTCGTCTCCGGACATAAAACTAGTTCTATGCTCCTAGTCTTTCAACCATTCCAATGAATAATTAAGCATTTTTCTTAATTTTCTTGATACGTTCTTTGTTTAAAATGGTGCAGCGTCTAATTTGATCTTTAGCTCTCTTGGCTTCTGCGGTTGACAGGCCACGTGGGATTGACTGCTCAAAACATTTTATTGCATCTGGATATCTTTCCATTTCTGCATATGCAGTTCCCATATTGTAAAGTGTCTGTCCTCTTACTTCTGTAGGGCGGATAAGCATTGCTTGATGATACGCTTCAACACATTTTGGATATTCTTCCATGTAATAATATGAATTACCTCGTCCATTTAGAATTCTGATTATCATTTCATCATCATCCTTAAAAGATGGCAATGCTCTATCAAAACAGGTTAATGCCTCTCTATATTTTCCATCTTCAATCAATTGAATTCCCTTGTTATACCATGCAACATCTTGATTTGAAACTGCTTTTGAAGTAGTTTCACCAATTACATTTAGTGATGCTGCATGTGTTGCATCAAGTGCTGCTTTTGCTAAATCCACTTGATGATTTTCCACAGTTTCCACATTGACAGGCCTTGGCTCAATTGGAGCCATCAGCAAGTCGTTTGCTTGGGTTGTAGCCTCATCATAGACAGGGTCTAAAACTTGAAGCGGAGCAATTGGTTGTAGTAGGATATTAGCGGGGTTTTCAGCAACTTCTACGGTTGGTTGTTCCACTACTACCGGTGCGAGTTGTTGAGGTAACAATTCAGTAACTTGAGGTGTTACTGGGTCCTCAATAGCGGGGATTTCAGTCTGCTCTACTGGCAATGCTGCTTCCACAGTTACAGATTCTCCACCATTATCCATTGCATTGGCCTTAGCATGACACTTTTGTGCCGTTGCAATATCGCCTGCTTCTTCTAGTGAGCGAGCAAGCCCTCTCCAATTAGCAGGGTTTTCACCATCGCTTTGGATTAATGCTTTCCAAGTGGTTACTGCATTGTGATGGTCTGAAATGGCAGTGTATGCTCTTGCATGCAATATTGAAACCCCTTCTCCAATAATTGCTAGGGCTTCCTGAGCCATTTCTGGTCCAACTGGTATTGTTGGTGGTAGGCCTTGGGTAGAATCTAGTACATTTGCTTCGCCTTCTGCTATTTCGATAAGTATTTCTGCCATCTCTACCACTCTAGCATCAGATGGATCGATGGTTGCGATAATACGTGTCGCAAATAGATATGATTCTACATCGCTCATCTGTTTTGATAAATCGCTTAGTTTACTTGCTGCTTTTAGATAGTCTGGTTGTGCTTCAAGCGCACTTAAATAGCATCTTTTAGCCTCTGAAAAGTTTTCTCCCCTCTGGTATATAGAACCCAAATTAAACCAACCACTTGAGTTGGATGGGTCAATCGATTGTGCGTGAGTAATTGCGGCAATTGCATGAACCTCTAAGTCAAGTCTTGCCATTGCTCCACCTGCTACTCTCCATGCATTTGCATGCCCAGCCGCGATTGTCTTTAGGTGAGGCTTTAGGATTGATAAACCGCCAGCAGCATCTCCTGAACGGATTAATAATGTAGCCTCTTCAACAAGGGAATCAATATCTACCTCTGGTTGTTGTACCAATTCCTCTTCAATTGTAATCGGTTGAGAAATAATTTCTTCTACAGGTTGTATTACTTCTTCAAAGGGTACAGCAACCTCTTCAACAGGCTGTGCTGAAACGATTGGGTTTGCTTCTAATCGTACTAGAACTTCTTCAGTCGCTGCAACTACAGTTGCTGCTGATTTCAATTCCGTATAACTAAGATCTGAATTTCCATCATGGTCGTGATATACAGCCTCTTGCAGTACTGCTTCCACATTATCAACACCAACTTCATCCATAGCGGCTACCACTGTTGATTCATCATAAGAATGAGTAGCGGCTACAATCCGAGGTATTTCGGCAATTGGGATATTAACCTCAGAATCCTTACACCTGTTTGAAATCTCCACTAAGGCCGGATGCCCAGGATAGAAGACCAGTGCTCTTTGGGCCATTTTGTATGCAGAAATCAAATCGCCCATTCGCTCTAAAATACTGGCTAGATTTGCGGTGGCAGGAGCATGGTCGGGATTTAGATCGAGGCAAATTTGGAATGCTTGCTTTGCACCTCTAGCATCTTTTTGAGCTTCTAATAAAACTCCTCGATTAAACCAAGCCATATCACATGAGGGGTCAAGGGCAATTGCTTTGTTAAAGGCTGCCAAAGCACCCGTTGCATCAGATTTTCTAGAACGTTCTTCTCCAACATTTAGTAAAACTTTAACCATTTCTTCATTATCATCAACATCTTCTAATTCAGGAAATATATCATCTTGATGAACTAAATCCTCTGCGGTGGTGTTTGTATCATCAGATTGTTGTTGCGAACTAACTTCGACTTCTTCTTCTATTGCAACTGGTGTTTCTTCGAGCATACTTCCGAGGCCGGCTGAACGCATTGCTGCGGCCATAGATGACATGTCGGAATCCGTTAACTCATCAGTTCCTTGAAGTGAATTATTTTGAGCCGAACCTTCTGCATCATCATCAGCCATCACAGTCACCATTCCCTAGGGATGACCGAACGGAGATAAGCGTTACTTCTATTTGGGCCGAAATCAATTATTTTAAATCAAAGATTAGAGTAACACAAATGACATTAACTTTGGCTCATTAGGGTGACTTAAGAAAGATTGCAGGTGTTAGAAATGTCTGAAGAAAACCCTCGTTTTGATGATGAATTCGGCTCAACTTATGTGCTGATTTCTCCAGGGACATATCAGATGGGTAACCCTACAAATAATTCTCCGAAACGAGAATTACCAAATCATGTAATTGAGATTGCACAACCTTTCTTTTTTGGAAAATTGCAGGTTACTCAAATCCAGTGGCAGTCGGTAATGGGTGATAATCCTGCAAAATTTAGTGAGGGATGGTCTGCTGGATTACGGCCAATAGAAAATGTATCATGGGATGATGTACAGTTATTCATTGAGAAATTAAATACTCTACATAATGACTCTCCTAAATTGGGATTATATGGAAAATGGAGATTACCTAGTGAATCTGAATGGGAATATGCTGCACGGGCAGGAACTTTGTCGCGTTGGTCCTTTGGTGATAAGGATGCAGAATTGGACGAATATGGCTGGCATGCTGGCAATTCAGGGGCATCAACTAGAGAGGTCGGTCAAAAGAAAGCAAATCCATGGGGTTTGCATGACCTTCATGGCAATGTAAGCGAATGGTGCCTTGATGATTGGAGTAGTAACTATGAGAACACACCTAGGGATCAATCTCCAATGTCAATAAGTGGTGAAACGCGTAAATCACATAGGGGTGGCAATTGGTTCACAGAAAGTGATTCAACAAGGTGTTCAGCCAGAGGCTCTTCACAGAAAAATATTGCTAAAGACGGAATCGGACTTAGGCTAGTATGGCAGCCTGATTGAACAGTTAAATCATTAACTTTGATTCAATGCAAATGATATGCCAACTCTTTACCATAACCCTCGCTGCTCAAAATCGAGACAAGGACTTGAATTATGCAATAGTTCTGATACAGAAGTTAAAGTTGTCAATTATCTGACACAAAATCTGACTAAAAATGAACTTGAGGGAATTATCTCGCGGTATGATGGCTGCCCTTCTAAACTTGTTAGAAATAGTGATGATATATTCAAACAATCACAATATTGCGAGTTTGATTTGACAAATCCGACAAATGTATTGACTATTTTGCAAAACTTGCCACGGGTAATGCAACGGCCACTATTGGATGATGGCAATCAAGTGATAATCGGAAGGCCGCCTCAGGATTTTGAGAAAATACTTAGTTAGTATTGTTCTCCATCAAGCAATGAACAATCTATCTTCATACGTTCATCCAATGGGGCAAGTGTTTGGCCGGGAGGTGTGATTCCAGGCCCGATGTTCCATTTTTTATCTAATGGTTCATCGATTACAAGCATCAGGTTTTTAGAAACTAATGATGCGACTCCTAGTGTAGTTCTGTTGACTACTGGGGAAATTTCTTCATGATATGTTGAATCTAATTGTTTGCAAATCTCTTGAAATGTTCTTGTCCCATCACACAATTCCCAAAGTAAACTATTCATTATGTCAAGAGGCCTTCTCAATTCTTTTGGGGCTCGTAATATTTTTGCAAATACTGATTCGATCTTCTTGAATTTCTTTTCAATACGAATCACTACTTTCCTTCCGCTGATGCCACTACCTTCAGGGTGAGGGCCAATCTCTCCATACCTGCCCCACCAAACTGGTAAACGGCAAGGATATTGGTCGTAATAGATACTGGTTGAGGAATCAATAATTTGCGCCATAACAATCACTTAAAATTCAATCAAAGTCCAACTCAATAAACTAATCATTGAGACTATTCCACTAAAAGCAACGAGTTTAGTTAACTCAACCTTAGTCGTAAAATTACGTAGATACCATGTGGTTACTCCACAAATAGAAACAACGAATAACAATCCATACCAGAGCGGTGGATATGCTACCATATACATCTCCACCATCGGTTACCACTTTGAATTATCTAAAGGGTTCCGTCCAAATATTGCTGTCCATAATGCTGCCATTGCTGTTCCGACCAACCGACTGGTAATCCCGATTCTGGTAATGCGGGTACAACAATTTGTTGAACAGGTTGAACTTGTTGTGGAGTGCTAAATGACTCAACTGATGGCGGTCCAGATGGAGCATTTGTTGGCTGATCTGTAGTACTAATTTGTGGAGGCGTCACTGTTGCTGCCGGCTGTTGAGATACTGGCGGTCCGCTCACTTGGGTAATTGGGGGGCCGATTGTAGTTGCAACGGATATTTCGGCCCTCTCTTCAACGACCTCTTCATATGTCTCTGTTTCAGTCGAACGTTTTCTAATCAATACTGCTATCAGTGCAATGAAAACTAATATTGCAAGACCACCTGCTGCCATCAAATCGGTGCCAACTGAAAAAGAATCATCCTTTTGTGATTGAAAGTATATTGATTGCTTATCTTGCCAAGTAAGTGCTCCATCTTGGCTGCTAACTGTTATTTCTATTTGCCCTTCCAAGGGGCCGCTGAGTCGATGAATGTCGCATGAGACAAACTTTTCCTGCCCATCGATATGTCCGGCAGGAGTCAAAACAGGGTATCCACTTTCATTCATCAATATCCCAAGACAAACTACTTGCCATCCATCGGGGACCTTGCTGGTAATGATATAATTCTCTTCCATCGTCGAAGAACTGGTCAGATTTATCCATAATGGCACTGAGATACCAAATTCATTTGTTTGATTACTTATCGGGCTTGTAGTGGATGTCATCGTACGCCTTGAGTCAACTAATATCATCGCTTCGTGTTCCAATTCATATGGGCGTAATTCTTCATCCAATCCACCAGCAACTTCGAATCTAACAATTATTCTCGTATTGAGTGGAATCCCTTCCGGAAGTATCATTTCAACATTAAGAGTTGTTTGCTCTCCACCGTTGAGCGTAATATCGGACCACCCATCTATAGGAAGAGCGCCACCATTTGAGCCTACAGAAAAGAATCCAATTATCCCTGACACTGGTGGTGATGAAGAAATAATAACTCGTACTGCGATCTGATTATCTACCGCGTTTCCAATATTTTGGATGGTTATACTAGCCGATGTAGTAGAACCTGCCATCGCACCGATTTGGCTTGATGAATTGGTAATTTTTGGTTGCTTATGTGATGCTGTAATCGCATTGATTTCAATGAGGTTATCTAAAGGATTTATGTCTGAACCCATCGAATTAGACATTGCAGTAATTTCTATTGAGTGCATTATACCCGCGGATTCATCCATTGAAATCAAGATCCATAATTCGACAATTTTAATGTCTTCTAAGTCGTATGACGCTGATAAGTCAATCGGGCCAGTATGGTTTTGGTCGGATAGTCTCATCCACCATTGCCATGAATCAGGTAAATTGGGCAAGTCAATTACTACCTGTGTTGGCCCATTGCCGTCGTTTTCTATTTCTATTTCTATTTTGTTTCCAATTCCTGGTATTAATTTTAGTGGAGAATCTACTAATCGTATGATGATGTCTTCAATAGATTCTACTTCTAACTCATTAAAATCTTCACCCATAAAAGTCATACCACTCCTCGTAGAAGTAATAATTGGAATAATACTCGGTCCATTATCGCCTGATTGCGCATTTGCTGGTGCTGTAACTTCAATTGTAAAGGTAGTAGAAGCGCCAGAATTAATCACTGCATTTGGTCTAGTTGGTTGCTCAACAACCCAAAACATGGCACCACTTGACTGTACTGACATTTCAAAAATATCTTGTCTTGCAGCATGATTGGTAATTGTGAATGAAATTGTTTCAGTCTCTCCAGCATCAACTACCCAGTCATCTATTGATTGGGTATTAGTCACTTCAACACTAGCATTGGAAATCATTGAAGCTGAAATATCGATTTCGATTTCATGGAACCTTCGAGTGTCGTTCTGTGAAGTCGCTGTTAATTTGAATGTTGAAATGGTATCGGGGGCGCAATCATTTGGAAGGGTCATTGTCAAATATACTTGCACGGGAGTATCTGGCCTTACCAAAATACTAGTCGCTTGTGTCCATTCTAGTCCCACTTGCCATCCACTGGCTAATGATGCTTGATCGATGGTTAAATCAAAGACATCGGTTGCAGCGCCAATATTTTCGACAAGAACCGCGAAAGTACAGGTATTTCCGGGAGGGCAATTCGGACGTTGTTCGGGCCCAGTAATCAATGGCACTCTATCGGCAAGTACTTGGAATTGAACCGGCAACGTAGTATTTACTTCATTGTAATAACTAGAATAGGCCTTGAAGGTCATTTGATTGAAACCAGTTGATTCATTTTGACCAGGCATTATTTTCAAATCAATTTGTTTAGATTCACCTGGATAAAGTGTTACTCCACTCAATGGATTTAGAGTGATTCCATTTGTATGAGCGTAATATATTTGCCAATCAGTTGGCAAACCAATAATGGATGGTATGAACGAATCTGTAATATTGCCATCATTGCTTACTTCAACACGTACAGAACCCCAGTCACCAGGTAGTGAGCCAGTAGTGATGACGCCAGTAGAACTCAAACTATATTCTGAGTGCTTAACTTTTTGATCGTATAATATTACTAAATCATCCAACCAATATCCGATATCGACTCCCGATGCATCACTATAAAATTCAAACTTAAATTGTGATTGAGAGTGGAAATCTGCTTGTGGCACTGGAATTAAAGGCGAAGCAAATCCTTTATTGCTAACAGAAAAGGTTTGCCAGTTACTACCATCGGCGAAATTGTTATCGACTGTGCCACTGATGGTTGCTAATTCATTCCAACCTCCAATAGTATTTTTTGAATATATTTTCAAATAATCATTTACCGCAGCACTACCTGAATAAAAGAAAGAGATTCCATTGGTTCGAGTCGGAGCCTCAACAGCATCAGACATATCGATGACAGGAGTGATTAGAGATGTTTGCATGCCATTATTGTATGTTGAACTTGAACCAGCACCAACATGGCAGGACTTTCCATTAGATATCGATGCATCTGTATTTGAAGACCATAAAGTTCCAACAGTCCATGAAGTCAACATATCGCAATTATAGTATTGATAGCCAACAGCAATCCCCCTTGACCAAATATCATTATTGGTATTATCATCTGCAATACTGGATGTTGCCGTAATCCAAATAGTGTGATTGCCTGAATATGCAGATGTGAATTGGTGTTGGATATTATTGGATGAACCACCATTCAAAGATGCCATTTGTATTGTATCATTGACAATTTCAAATTGAGTATATTCATCGTGTAGTAGTTTGATATTAATATCGATAGTCCCCGATGGGTTGGTGCCAAAATTTTCCACCTCTATAGTTACTTTAGTAGGGGCATTGACCATGGTATCTATCACATATAGGTTGTATGGTTTGTTGAAACCTATTATGGGGAAGTTGGATGAAAACATCCTATATTTTGCTTCATCGCCTGAATTGACGTAACTATATGTGGAATTCGTTACCGACAAATCAACACCAGTCGCTCTAGCAGAAGTATTTTCGACTATATTAGGGACAAAACTAGATTCCTCTAATGATATATTTGAAGATAATAAAATCATCAAAACGAATATCAGTGGTATCTGTCGCATGCCCCTCATGTGGGCACAATGATTCAATCTATATGAGGGCAATGTAGAATGAGATGACACTTCCGATTAACAAAATAAACTTCAACTATCACTGGCAATAACTGAATCTTCATCTTGTTTTTGTTGCTGTATTAGTTTCAAGTTATCTCTTTTTTCTTTAGCTCTTGCAGCAAAGAACACAGTAAACGATGGAACCAATATAACTGCAAAACATCCAACAACCGAGGCTAAGGCCCACAAGAACTCCGTCGCAGCATCAACTGAAAATACTGAGATTGAATTAAATTCCTCATTAACACCAGTCAGCAATACATTTGGGCTAGTACTTCTATTTCCTTGCTCAATAATTTCAATAAGAATTAGTGATGGAGAATGGAAGTACTCAATTTCTATTCGCGCTTTTTCCTCAGCATCACCAATATCTTGGGCATAAACTGAACCATTGTTTCTTCTAGCAGGATCTAATTCCGTCAGAGAGATTATTGAAACATCTTCACCATCTTCAGATATTCGCTGGTGTGTTATATTTTGTTGGCACTGTTCTTTGCATGAAAAGTCCCTAGCGTCAACCACGCCCAATGAGTGATGACTAAACAAGCCTGCACCATTTGATAATTTTACAATAGCGCCATCTGAAAGTTCCATTGCAGTTAGATTTACCCATGTCAAATTTTTACCATCGAGGGCAAATTCCCACGACCAAGTAGTGGTGTTAGTACCTTCATCATAGCGTTGTTGAGGTTGACTATTTTGCATTTCAGTCATGGTCGCCTCGGTATCGTAAACGTAGTATGAAGGGGCTATAGTGGCGCCATATACCGCGTATGATAGCAAAAAAATAAGTGTAAATGAAAGCCCCAAAAGTGTCCTGAGAAGGTTTGGATTTTGGGCCAATGCTTTCTTCATCAAGTAAGGCCAAAAGTACCCACTTCATCAACACTTGCACCGTTAGCAAATACATATCATTTTGATGACAGATGGCCAATCAGTACCCCGCCCTCACCCGTTTCATTGATATAGGGGTGATAAGTCGGCAAATTGCTTGGTGTCCTGTCATGACCACGTTCTATGATATCCCTTCTGAACTACTCATCCCAGCTCTTGCTGAGAGAATGGCTGCAACCGATGGAATCGATACCCCTGATTGGGCCGGATTCGTCAAGACTGCGGTATC
>Ga0308019_10001898_pt1 | contig 12205 bp, 12 predicted proteins | sample Neamet284_FD_203135 | JGI IMG/M metagenome (GOLD analysis project Ga0308019, IMG submission 203135) | Marine microbial communities from water near the shore, Antarctic Ocean - #284 | ecosystem: Environmental > Aquatic > Marine > Unclassified | place: Southern Ocean | collected 2014-10-01 | reverse complement strand
TTGTTAGCGTAGTAATTTCAATTACTAAATTTCACAGTTTATTTTCCAATGATGCTGATCATATATTTTTTTTAAATCCAGAAAATAGTAAAAGAAAGTTTTATGATGATCGTATTTTCCCCCCTAGTATAGCGGTTGTTTTAAGTCAAATTCTTCAATCTAAGGTACATGACAGTATGAAATCTTTATATTTTAAAGGAAAGGTATACGAATTGCTTAGTCTGTATTTTAATAAAAGTGATGATACTGACCTTGAGCAATGTCCTTTTTTGGTTGACGAAGAAAATGTAAGAAAAATTAGACATGCTAAAGAAATTATTTTAGAAAGAATGTCTGAACCCCCAACTTTACATGAATTATCACAAGAAATCGGTTTAAGTTTAAAGAAATTAAAAGAGGGCTTTAAACAATTATATGGGGATACTGTATATGGATATTTACTTGAGCATAAAATGACAGAAGCCCAAAGAATGCTAGAGTCAAAAAGTTATAATGTAAATGAAGTTGGACTTAGACTGGGTTATAGTACAGCTAGTCATTTTATAGTTGCCTTTAAAAAGAAATATGGGACAACCCCAAAAAAATATTTAATGTCAGTATCTTCGTAAAAAAAAATAATGAAGGGTGTACTTTTAGTTAATTTGGGCTCTCCTGAAAGTCCAAACACTAAAGATGTTAGGAATTATTTAGATCAATTTTTAATGGACGAAAGAGTAATTGATTTACCTAAATGGCTTAGAACGTTTTTAGTGAAAGGAATCATTTTAAACACGAGGCCAAAAAAATCTGCAGAAGCATATAAAAAAATATGGTGGAAAGAAGGTTCACCTTTAATTGTTCTTTCTCAAAAATTAAAAGATAAAGTACAAACAAATGTATCTGTACCAATAGTACTTGCAATGCGATATGGAAACCCCTCTATTAAAAGTGGACTTGAATTATTAAATAAAAAAGGGGTCAGTGAAGTTTTAATTGTTCCGCTGTATCCTCAATTTGCTATGGCTACCACCGAAACTATTTTGGTTTTGGCTGAAAAAATAAGAATTAATTTTTTTCCTAAAATGAAATTCACGTCACTACCATCATTTTATGGTCATCCAGACTATATAAGAGTTCTTGGAAATTCTATTCAAGAATCTTTACAGGGAAAAAATTGGGAACATCTTTTGTTTTCCTATCACGGTGTTCCAGAAAGACATATTCGAAAATCAGATATAACAAAATCACACTGTAAAATTGATGGTAAATGCTGTTTTACAAAATCATCTGCACATCAATATTGTTATAGACATCAATGCGAAATTACTTCTATAAAAGTTGCAGAATATTTAGATTTAAAAAAAGGAACCTACTCTACATCTTTTCAATCAAGGGTTTCTATAATAGGGTCTTGGCTAAAACCTTATACTGATAAGACAGTTTCTTCTTTTGCCAAAAAGGGAACTAAAGAACTTGCAATTGTAACTCCAGCTTTTATTTCAGACTGTTTGGAAACTTTAGAAGAAATCAGAATGGAAGCTGCTGAGGATTTTGAAGAAAAAGGAGGAAAAAAACTTCATGTGATTCCATGTATAAATGATCGTGATGATTGGGTTAAAGTTTTAAGTAGGTGGATTGATGAATGGGCTTTAACTGCTGTTGAAATATAATATGAAAAACAATATATCTGGGCGTTTAGGTACTGACCCGATATTTAGACTACTAATTCGACAGGGAGTCCCTGCATCAATTGGAATCTTAGTTATGTCTTTGAATATCCTAATTGACACTGTCTTTGTTGGCCAATGGATTGGTCCAAATGCAATTGCAGCAATAAATGTTGTATTACCAGTCTCTTTTTTCATTGCAGCTCTTGGAATGGCTATTGGTATTGGTGGAGGTTCAATTATTTCAAGAGCTCTTGGCAATAAAAATATTTCTAAAGCAAATCAAACTTTTGGAAATCAAATTACCCTAACATTTATTGTAACATTATCTCTAGTATTTTTAGGACTATTATTTTTAGAATATTTAATACCTGCATTTGGCGGTAAAGGAGATTTATATGAATTAGCTAAAATATATTATGAAATAGTTCTTTATGGGGTTCCTCTTTTAGGTTTTTGTATGATGGGAAACAACACAATGAGGGCTGAAGGAAAGCCTGAATATGCTATGTATGCAATGATGATACCGTCAATTACCAACTTATTTTTAGATTATATTTTAATTTTTTATTTTGACTATGGCATGTATGGAGCTGCATGGGCAACTACTATTTCTTATGCTGTTACAGCAATCTATATTTTATATTATTTTACATCTAGTAAATCAGAGTTTAAGCTTAAAATAAATGATTTTTATTTATCATCCTCCTTAGTTAAAGAAATATCATCTTTAGGCTCAGTTACACTTGCTAGACAAGCAATGGTTAGTGTTGTTGTCTTATTAGTCAATAATATTTTATTCAGTGCAGCAGGAGAAATGACGGTAGCTGTTTATGCTATAATTAGCAGAATGTTAATGTTTGCTCTTTTTCCTGTTATAGGAATTACACAAGGATTTATTCCAATTGCAGCATTTAATTATGGCGCTAATAATCCTGTTAGAGTTTATGATGTAGTTGTTAAGGCAATTATATTTTCTACTGTTTTAGCGAGTATTGTTTTTGCTCTAATATTTATTTTCTCTGAAGATATCGTTAAAGTCTTTACTAACGATTTATATATTTTAAATCAAACCCCAATTGCTCTTAGGTGGGTTTTTGCAGCAACTCCAATTATTGGAATCCAATTTATTGGAGCTGCATACTTTCAAGCTATTGGTAAAGCATTACCTGCTTTGCTTTTAACTCTTACACGTCAAGGATTTTTCTTCATTCCTTTTTTATTTATTTTATCAAATAAAATGGGAGTAATAGGGGTTTGGATTGCATTCCCATTAGGAGAACTAATTTCAACAATAGTTACAGGATACTTTTTATTTAAAAACTTAAAAAAAGATATTATTTAAACGATTATAAATTTTGATTTTGAAGGATCAAAATTTGTTTTGTAATTTGTTCTAATAAAATATAATAAATGAAAAATTTTAGTCATTCAGTATTAAGAGGGATTAGTCAGATTTTTATATTTCTTTTGGTTGCAAATATTTTTGGTCAGAGAAAAAAACAACACTCTAGAACAGTTTCATACAACTCAAGTATACACGAAAGTCTTAAATTTCGAGAAATTGGACCTTTTAGGGGTGGTCGGTCAGCTGCTGTAACTGGCGTTAAAGACAATCCCAATTTATATTATTTTGGAGCAACTGGAGGTGGAGTTTGGAAGACTGAAGATGCAGGTAAAACATATGAAAATATTTCAGATGGATATTTTGGAGGAAGCATAGGCTCTATAGCAATTGCTCCAAATGATTCTAATGTTATATATGTTGGAGGAGGAGAAGTTACAGTTAGAGGAAATGTTTCTTCTGGAAGTGGTATATGGAAATCGGTTGATGCTGGAAAGACATGGAGTTTTTCAGGACTTCCTGAATCAAGACATGTACCAAGAATTGTTATAGATTCAAAAAACTCTAATATAGTCTATGCTGCTGTATTAGGGAATATTTATAAGCCTACAAAAGAAAGGGGAGTCTATAAATCTATTAATGGTGGAAAAACATGGAAGAAAGTATTATTTGTTAATGAGCAATCTGGAGCTGTTGAATTACAAATGGATCCAAAGAATTCAAGAATTTTATATGCTTCAACTTGGAATTTGAAAAGAACCCCATATAGTCTTGTTAGTGGCGGTCCAGGCTCTTTGTTGTGGAAAAGTACAGATAGCGGAAATACTTGGTCCAAAATATCTGATAATAAAGGTTTTGCTAAAGGTGTATTGGGAATTATTGGTGTTACAGTTTCTCCTGTTAATCCTGAGAGAGTTTTTGCGATTGTTGAAAATAAAGAAAAAGGTGGTGTTTACAGGTCTGACGATGGAGGAAAAACATGGAAATATGTTAACTCAAGTAGAGCTTTAAGACAACGAGCATGGTACTATTCTAAAATTTATGCTGACACTCAAAATCAAGATATTGTTTATATAATGAACGTTTCATATCACAAATCAATTGATGGAGGAAAAACATTTAAGAGTAATAGGGCGCCCCATGGAGATCACCATGATTTATGGATAGCTCCAGAAAATAATCAACGAATGATAATTGCTGATGATGGAGGAGCCCAAATTAGCAATAATGGAGGGTTAGATTGGAGTACATATTACAATCAACCAACTGCTCAGTTTTACAGAGTAACTACTGACAACTCATTTCCTTATCGGATATATGTAGCACAGCAGGATAACTCAACCATCAGGGTTAAACATAGATCAGACGGAAGGTTCATTACTGAGGATGACTGGGAGTCAACGGCAGGAGGAGAATCTGCTCATATTGCTGTAGATCCAGAAAATAATGATATAGTTTATGGAGGAAGTTATGGCGGATTTTTAACCAGAGTTAATCACAAAACAGGAAGTGTAAGGGGTATAAATGTATGGCCAGATAACCCAATGGGGTATGGAGCTGAGGGAATGAAATATAGATTTCAATGGAACTTTCCTATTTTCTTTAGTCATCATAATACTAAAAAATTATTTACATTATCGAATCATGTTCATGTTTCGGAAAATGAAGGTCAGTCATGGAGAATTATAAGCCCAGACCTAACTAGAAACGATCCTAAAAAATTAAAGTCTTCAGGAGGTCCAATTACTCAAGACAATACTGGAGTTGAATATTATAGTACGCTTTTTGCAGCGAGTGAATCAAAACTAAGTGATGGCGAGATTTGGGTCGGTAGTGATGATGGGCTAGTTCATTTAACTAAAAATGGTGGAGATAGTTGGGATGATATAACTCCAATTCAAGCACCTAAGTCACTTATGCTAAATAGTATAGAGACAGCATATTTTGTTTCTGGAAAAGCATATATAGCTGGAACTTCATATAAGACAGGTGATTTTAATCCATATCTTTATAAAACAAATGATTATGGGAAATCATGGAAAAAAATAGTAAACGGAATTAAGCCTGAACATTTCACCAGAGTGTTGAGGTCAGATCCTGCTAGAGATGGGTTGCTTTATGCTGGAACTGAATCAGGTATTTATATTTCTTATGATGACGGTGATTCTTGGAATTCATTTCAGAAAAACTTACCAATAGTTCCGGTCACTGATATTACAATTAAAGATAATAGCTTAATTGTAGCTACTCAAGGAAGAGGTATTTGGATGATTGATGATTTAACAGTATTACATCAATTAAACTCTGAAAATATAAATAATGAAATAAACCTATTTTCACCAAAAGACAGTTATAGGACAAGGGGTTACGGCGGGAATACAAGTAAAACTGAAGGGACTAATATTGAAAATGGAGTTATAGTTTATTACAATTTAAAAAATTATGATTCGTCAAAAGATTCCATTTCAATTAGTTTTTCAGATATAGATGGAAAAATAATTAAAACCTTTAGTAATAATAATAAAAATAATAATTTATTAGCTAAAGAAGGAAGCAACAAATTTGTCTGGGACACAAAATATGATGGAGCAGAGGTGTTAGATGGAATGATTTTTTGGTCGGCTTCGTTTTCTGGAGCAAAATCTGTTCCTGGAAAATATAAAGTAACATTAAGTAAAAACGGAATTAAAAGCAGTAAACCATTTGAAATTTTAATTGATCCTAGATCTGAGGTTGACGCAACAGATATTCAAAAGCAATTAGATTTTGTTAATTCAATTAATAAGACAGTAGATGATGCTCACAAAACAATAAAAGAAATTAGAATAATTAATTCAAAACTAAACGAATTTGAGTCAAACTTTAGTAAATTGAATTTAGTTGCTGATCTTATTTTAAAATCAAAAAGACTTAGAGAGAAATTATCTAATATAGAAAAAACATTATATCAAACCCAAAACCAAAGTAATCAAGATCCACTTAATTTTCCAATTAAGCTCACCAATAAGTTGGGACATTTAAATAGACTTGTTACACTAAATGATTTTCCTCCAACTGATCAGGATAAAGTTGTTAAATTAGAACTTACAGAGAAAGTAGAAAACCAATTAAAAACTTTTAGTTTTTTAATAAAAAATGATGTAAAAGATTTCAATAAAGAGTTTGCAAAACTTGAATTGGATTATTTAAAACTAGATTAATATTTTGATAGAATATTACGATTATTTTAAAGCTTTACATTTGATTTTTATAATCACATGGTTTGCTGGTTTGTTTTACATTCCAAGACTATTTATATATATTATCGAAGCTCAAAAAAAGTCAGAAATTGAAAAAAAAATCCTAACTACTCAGCTTAATATAATGACAAAAAGATTATGGTACATTATTACATGGCCTTCTGCGATTCTTGCTATTTTTTTTGCACTAATTTTGATTTTTCTTGTTCCCATCTGGTTAACTCAGCAATGGATGGTTGTGAAAATTATTTTTGCAGGATTATTATTAATTTATCATTTCAAAACTCATTTAATGTATGTTGATTTTAAAAATGAAATATATAATTACTCAGGTACTTTTATGCGATTCTGGAATGAGGGAGCTACTTTAATTCTTTTTTCAATAGTTTTTTTAGTGTCAATCAAAAATAGTTTTAATTGGATTTTTGGTGTATTAGGTTTGGTTGGATTGGGTATCCTTTTAGTATTGGGAATACGTTTTTATAAAAATCTAAAAAATAAAAACGATGCAAATAATTAAAGGTAAAATCTCATTAAGAACACGGCTTTTCTTGGCCATGGTCCTTTTAGTGTTTACGGCTTGTTTAATGATTTTAGGAGCAACATACTTTCAATATGATGCGGAATCTGAATCATACAATCAATTCAGAATGCAAAGAAAAGAAAAACAGTTGCTTTCTCAGATAAATTACTTGGTTTCTAAAAATGATTTGAATATTCCTTCTCAAGAAAAATGGATGAGTTTTAAAAATGATTTTGAAGCAGTAAGAACTATTCTTAGTGTTGATTATTCTGTTTTTGACTTGGAAGGAAACTCTTTATATATAAATTTTTTACCATTAAAAATTATTGCTAATAACTATAAAATTGACAAACAAACTATTCAAAACATAAAATTAAATAGTTCAAATCGTTTTGTGGAGAATAATATTGATGAAATAGGAAAGTTTCAATCTTCGTATAGATATCTTGTGGATTCATCAGGCTTAGAATATGCAATTTTATTTTTTCCGTATTTTGAGGATGTTTCCTTTTCTGAAAACGAATTAAACACCTTTTTACAGAGCCTTTATCAAGTATATCTTTTAATGCTTGTTATATCAATTGGCATTGCTTATTTCATCTCTAAATACGTAACAAGATCCTTAGAGACCTTGAGGCTTCAAATCAATTCAACTGGATTGCTTAAGCGTAATAAAAGAATTCATCTAAAAAATCCTTCAAGAGAAATTGATAGCTTGGTTAATTCATATAATAAAATGATAGATGACTTAGAAAAAAGTGCTCGGAAGCTTGCTAAAACCGAACGCGAACAGGCTTGGCAAGAAATGGCCAGGCAGGTAGCTCATGAGATTAAAAACCCTTTAACACCCATGAGGCTTTCTATTCAAAATTTTCAAAGAAGATATGATCCTTTAGATGAAAATAACAAGAATAAGATTGAAGAATTTTCTAAATTATTAATTGAGCAAATAGATATAATGAGCGATGTCGCAAGCGCTTTTTCAGATTTTGCAACTCTTCCAAAAGCTCAATTAACTTCATCAGATATTGTAGACGCTACTAAAAAAGCTTTAGAAATATTTAAATATGAGAATGTAAGTTTCTCTTCAAATAAAAATAAGATTTTATTTCCTTTAGATAGAACTCAGTGGATTCGTGTGATGACAAATCTTATTCAAAATGGATTACAATCTGTTAATTCAAAAAAACAAGCTAAAATAGAAGTCAATTTAAAAGCTGATTCCAATAAAATAATTATATCTGTCAAAGATAATGGTCAAGGGGTTGACCCGAATTTGAAAGAAAAAATATTTGAACCAAAATTCACCACTAAAACTAAAGGTATGGGATTAGGCTTGGGAATAGTAAAAAATATAATTGACTCTCATAAAGGGAAGATAACTTATCAAACAGATAATAAGTTTGGAACTACTTTTATTATAGAGTTGAAAGTAAAAAAATATAAAACTTGATTAGCAATATTCATTGTAAGCCGAGACAAGATTGTCTGCGATAACATCTGCAGGTCTTCCTTCAATATGATGTCTTTCGATCATATGGATTAATTTTCCATCTTTAAAAAGAGCAATACTGGGAGAAGACGGTGGGAATGGCACCATATGGGATCTAGCTAGATCTGTGGCTTCACTATCTACTCCTGCAAAAACAGTAACTAAATTATTAGGTTTTACCTCATTTAATAATGATATACGAACTGCAGGCCTAGCATTCGCAGCCGCACACCCACAGACTGAATTTACAACTACTAAAGTTGTGCCACTTTTTTTTAAAGCATCTTCAACATCAGAAGTAGTTGCCAAATCATCAAAGCCTAATACAGTTAACTCGGCCTTCATCGGCTCATAAATTTCTTTTGGATACATATATTTTTTTTATAAAGATAATAAAGAAACTCTTATTGACATCGTTATATTTGATCTCAAATTTAACTTTTATGATAAAATGGATTTCTGCTTTTATTGGCTTTAGTTATTTTCGTTTTCCGGGAGCAATTTTAGGATTTGTTATTGGGAAACTTTTAGAGAATGTTTTTTATAAGTCAAATTTTAATGGCCAAAACAAATTCACCTATTCTATTAAAAACGTAATGCAGGTTAAATTACTGACACTAGCAGCAATAGTTATCAAAGCTGACGGAAAAGTTGATTCTAAAGAGCTTGAGTATGTTAGACGGTTTTTTATAAGTCATTATGGGAAGCATCAGTCTGATGAGATTTTTAAAATATTTAATAAAGAAATTAAAAATCAAAATCAATCTTTAGAAGAAATAACTAGGTCTTTCTCCCTAAATTCTAGATACGAAACAAGACTTCAATTAATTCACTTTTTATTTGGTATTGCAAAAGCTGATGGCAGTATATCTAAACCAGAATTAATTAAAATAAGTCAAATAGCTTCAAACTTAAAAATCAACTCTGTCGATTTTGAAAGTATCCAAGCTATGTTTGTTAAAGAAGAAAACAGTGCTTATAAAATACTTGAGATAGGCCCAAAATCATCTATTGAAGAGATAAAAAAAGCATACCGTATAATGGTGAAAAAATACCACCCTGATAAACTTCAAACTAAAGATCCTTATCTTTTAAAAGGGGCTGAAGAAAAGTTTATACAAGTCCAGAATGCATACGAGACTTTAAAAAACAAACATAAAGTTTGATTAATGCTAGAAACATTTTTATTCTTTCTGGAATTAGGTAGCCGTCACGTTTTAGATTTTAATGGATTAGATCATTTTTATTTTTTTATCACCATAGCCTTACCTTTTACTTTTGACAAATGGTTGAAGCTATTAAAATGGGTAACACTTTTCACCTTAGGACATTGTTTAACACTTTTTATAAATTATTATTTTAAACTATCCGTTGACTATTATTGGATTGAAATATTAATTCCTCTAACCATAGTATATAGTTGTGTGGTAATTTTTTTCAAAAAATATGGAAATTGGAAACAAAATATTTTTAAATATTTCTCACTATTAACTTTTCTTTTTGGCTTAATTCATGGAATGGGATTTGGCAGATATTTTAGCTTAATAGTTCAAGAGGACTCATCATTAATTTCTTTATTAGGATTTGCTTTTGGCATTGAATTTGCTCAATTGACAATAGTTTCTACTGTTCTAATTTTCAATTCTTTAATCATAAATTTTTTTAACAATAAATTTAAAATTTGGATCTATGGAGGCTCTTTTTTAATTTTAATTTTATCATTAAAAATGGTTTTTGAAAGACTTTAGGTGTTAGATTAAGATTTTTGTAGTTTCGTTAAATATGACAGAAAAAAAACAAAAAACATATGATGAGGCCTATCTAGACATGGCCAATAGATGGGGTAGATTGTCTCATTGTAAAAGAAAGCAAGTTGGGGCTTTGATTGTTAAAGGCAGAATGATCATTTCCGATGGATACAATGGGACTCCATCTGGTTTTGAAAATATTTGTGAAGATGAAGAACACTCTACAAAATGGTATGTGTTACATGCAGAAGCAAATGCAATTCTTAAAGTTGCCTCATCAACACAGTCATGTAAAGGCTCAACTTTATACATAACACTTTCTCCATGTAAAGAGTGTAGTAAACTTATACACCAATCGGGAATTGTTAGAGTAGTTTATTCTGTCGAATATAAAGATATTTCTGGTGTTAATTTTTTAAAAAGAGCAGGAGTTCAGGTAGATTTTCTTCCATAAAAAATCATTTTTCTTTTTTTGAAATTTTAATAGAAAGTCTTAAAATAACGATGAGTAAAATTGCACACCCTGATGCTAAAACACCTATTAGCGCAATTGAGTTTTCGTCAAATAATGACTTGTTCCAATCAATTTTATAAAAATTAAAAAGCATACTGCTGATTGCTAATACCAAAAACACTAAAATAGATTTTTTCATAATATTAATTAATTATTTGCCCAACATTAGTAGCAAAAAGCTTAACGGCTATTGATAATAGTATTATTCCAAACACTTTTTGGATAACAGCAATTCCTGATTTTCCTAAAATTTTTGACATTAAGTTAGTAGACTTGAGTATTAGATAAACTACTATAATATTACATATTACCGCCATAATTATATTGACAAGTTCAAACTCAGCTCTCAATGAAAGTAAGGTTGTTAAACTTCCAGGCCCAGCAATAATTGGAAATGCAATTGGAACAATTGATGCTGTTTCTGGAACATCATTTTTATATATAGATATTCCCATTATCATTTCTAGCGCAATAAAGAAAATTATTAATGAACCAGCTACAGCAAATGAATTAACATCAATGCCGATTAGATTTAAAATATTTTTACCAACAAATAAAAATCCAATCATTATCACACCAGCCACTATCGACGCCTTTTCTGATTGTATATGGCCTACTTTCTCCCTGAGAGAAATAATTATTGGAATGCTTCCAATCATATTAATTACAGCAAAGAGAACAAGACTAGCCGTGAAAATTTCTTTAGAATCAAAATTCATTTTTTTTTTAAAAGTACTCAACTTAATAATATTTGAAAGAGATAATAATAGTTAATTTAGCCTCAAACAATGAAATTTTATAAATGTTTCAGATAGAAAACACTATAGTTTCAGAATCTATTATTTCTGAAGACTTTGTTTGTAATATAGCAAAGTGCAAAGGAGAGTGTTGCGTTGCAGGGTCGGCAGGTGCTCCACTTGAAAAAGAAGAGACTAAAATTTTGGATGATTTAAACGAAAAAATTCTTCCTTTTTTGTCAGATAAGGGTAGAAAGTCATTAATAAAACAAGGGAATTATGTAAAAGGGGATGACGGTGAGTGGGAAACTCCATTAATAGAGGGAAAAGAATGTGCATATACTGTTTTTGATGTTAGAGGTCAAGCTCAATGTGGAATTGAGAAAGCTTATAGTGCTGGAGCTATCAACTGGTATAAGCCAATCTCGTGTCACTTATATCCAATTAGAATTCAAAAGTATTCTGAATTTACAGCAGTAAATTATCATGAATGGTCTGTTTGTGATTCAGCTTGTAGCTTGGGTTCAGAGCTAAAGGTTCCAGTTTATAAATTTGTTAAAAACGCATTAATTAGAAAATTTGGAGAACCTTGGTACAGAAAATTATCAGTAACCGCCAAAAAATGGCTTAAGTCGCGCTCTCAGTAAAGAAGGGGTTTAACAGAGAAAATAATTTTTAAAATACTGAAGATCATGTATTTAAAACTTTATTGATTTTTATTCAAAACAAGATTTATCACCCTTTTTGTTAAAAACTAAGCCTCTTTGTGAATAAGTACCCCTTTCAATTGTTATTACATTTTTAAATCTTTGTTAGAAGCAAAAGAAAAGCAAAATTAATTTATTAAAAAGCAGAAAATGACGAAAGAAATTGAACCTATACTCCAAAAAAATGCAAATAGATTTGTAATATTTCCAATTCAACACCATGATATATGGGAATGGTATAAAAAAATGGAGGC
>Ga0308019_10001897_pt1 | contig 12210 bp, 11 predicted proteins | sample Neamet284_FD_203135 | JGI IMG/M metagenome (GOLD analysis project Ga0308019, IMG submission 203135) | Marine microbial communities from water near the shore, Antarctic Ocean - #284 | ecosystem: Environmental > Aquatic > Marine > Unclassified | place: Southern Ocean | collected 2014-10-01 | reverse complement strand
AATGGTACAGAGACAGAATTCAAAAGAAATACTCTATCACTGTTGAGGAATGGGAAGAACGTGAAGGTGTAAAACTTGAAGATGGTCTATACAGAGGACTCATGAGACGTGGAGCCGGTGACGAACTTGCTGCTGGCTGTGCAAAGAGTGAGATGTTCCATGCTGCTGAACAAGCAACAATGTAATAGAGTTCATTCAAAAGAATAATAACAGTTCAAACTATAATTTTGTTGTTGAATTTTGAAACTAAACTATTTCATGCTGGCAGTTTTAATGTCAAATTAAATCATCTTGTTATAATTGGAGTACTAGTTTTAGCTTTTTCAATCTCATTTTTAATTAGATCTCAACCTGCTGAATATGGCAATGAATTAATGGAATTTGATCCATTTTTTAATTTTCGTGCTACTGAATATATTGTAGAAAATGGGTTTTCAGAATATTTTGAATGGCATGATACTAAAAGTTGGTACTTATCATCTGATTATGCAGAATCAATGGGTATAGAAGATCCATTATCTGGTAGAGATATTTCTGCCACTTCCCAAGTTATGCTTCATGTTACAGCAGCTATTACTTATCAAATATTTGGAGGAAATTCCTCACTATATGATTTTACTATATTATTTCCAGCAGTAATTGGTTCGTTAACTGTAATTGTTATTTTTGGATTAGTACGAGTATTTGCTGGAACTACTGCTGGATTATTTGCTTCATTACTTTTTGCAATATCATTTCCAATTATTCTACGAGGTACAGTTGGATGGTTTAAATCAGAACCACTAGGAATTTTTTATGCTTTATTGGGGTTGTACTTCTTTTTTAGTGGAATAAGATCTAAAAATAAAAAAATTGCATTTTCAAAAATTATTTTTGGAGGAATTATTATGACTTTTGGAATGGCATCTTGGGGTGGAGTTCAATTTTTTATAATTCCATTAGGATTATTTATTTTAGCATTACCTTTTGTTAGAAAAGATCATAAATTTTTACTCTGGAGTATTCCACTATTTGTAGGAACTTTTCTTTTATCTGCACTTATGTTTGAACGACCTGGAATTGATTTTGTATTTGGATTCGGAGGAATTTTATTAATGATTCCTACATTATTTTTAGTACTTTGTATATTTATTCAAAAAATAACTAAAGATCAACATAAAATAAGAAATGGATTAATTTTATTATTTTCAATTCTAATTATTGGATTCTTTTTAGTAATAATAAATGAAGAATCTATTTCATTACAATGTAGTGCTGATGGATATAATTGGATTAATGATCAATGTGTAGTTCCTACTAATATTGATAATTCTGAAACTTCTACTGAACAAGAAATAGATAATGCAAAACATGAATGTGAATCTATTGATCATGTTTACAAGAAGATTTTGCAAAATAAAATAATTACTTATAATGGCCAATGGAATGTTGATCAAGAATTATGTACACTCGATTACAAACAACTTTTACCTGTTCCCAGTTTTAGATATCTTAATGCACTTAATCCATTTTTAACAACTTTAAATCCTTTAGTTGACTCAGTTGCAGAACATTCAACTACAAATATTCACTTATCATTCTTTTTTCATTCCATTTTACTAATTTTCTCTTCCCTTGGCGCTTGGTTTCTTTTATCTAAAAAAATATCTTCATCTATAATTTTTGAAAGAAATGATATGCGTGTATTTGTACTCATTATAGGAATAACTGGTGTTTATGTTAGTTCTGCATTTGTTAGATTGGAGGTATTTGCATCTATATCATTAATTTTTCTTACATCCATTGGATTATCTATTTTAATAAAAGAAATTTTTAAAATTAATTTATCTAAGAAAAAAAATTATTCATTAAAGATCTCATCTGTCCTAATTCTTTTTATTTTATTTACAATCCCCCTTGTTTATCCTAGTACTAATTGGATTAGTGCTGTAGATTTCCCACCAACAATACTTAATGGTGGAACTACATATCCTCCTAGCAATGATTGGATAGAAACTCTCGAATGGATGAAAATCAATACACCTGAAGATTCAATTGTTGCATCTTGGTGGGATTATGGATATTGGATTCAAACTGTGGCTGACAGAACTACATTAATTGATAATGCCACTCTTAATGGTAGAACTATAGAAAGATTTGCTTCATTAATTCTTAGTACTCCTAATGAAGCTTGGAATTCACTTACAAACATGAATGTTGATTATGTAGTTGTATTTGTTGCTGCACAGAAATTAGATGGGAGTTGGGACGGTAATTCCATTTATTCTTTAGAAGGTGGAGGTGATGAATCTAAAAAACCCTGGTTTATGCGTATAGGGGGTGTTGAACTTTCAAAATATTTAGAATCTGATGGTAGAACTGGTACTAGTTATTTTTGGAATGAAACATTACTAGGTAAAATGATTCCATATAATATATTATTATATTATGATACAGAATCTGAAAAATCTTCTGAAACTTTTCAAAATGGATTTATTCCAATTAGTATTTTAGAAATTAATTATGATGAAGAAGGTAACTATCCGTTAAAATTAGTTCATACTTCACCTAGTTTTACTAATACCGATATTGGTGTATTTGGTGCTGTATTTGTATATGAAGTAAATAAAAATTATATTCCAATTGAACCGATTACATAATTTTTTTAATAAATGGTATATTTCAATTCATTCTTAAAACTGGAAAAGCATTTAAGACCAAAAAACCAATACGTCATAATGTTGAATCTAAAAAATATTTGGATTGGGATGATATGAAAATTTTAATTACTGGCGGTGCTGGATTTATTGGAAGTCATGTGGTAGATAGATTACTAGAAGATAAACATGAAGTAACTGTTTTAGATTTATGGGAAAGTCCTGAAATGACATCTCATCAAAATAATGCCAACTTTACTTTTGTTAAAGGTTCTATTTTAGATGAAAATATTATTCCTTCACTAGTTGAAGGTAAAGATAGAATAATTCACATGGCGGCAATTTTAGGAACAAGTGAAACTATTACAACATATGATGTTGAGGATGTAGCTTCAGTTAATGTTATTGGAACAATTAGAATTTTGAAAGCCGCAAGAAAATTTAATGTTTCAAGAGTACTTATTCCTACAACACCCGATGTTCCTTGGATTAATCCATATAAAATAACTAAAAATGCTATTGAAAAATTTTGCCAGTTATTTTCTAAAGAATATGGTGTTGAAACTGTTGCTATGAAACTAGGAAATATTTATGGTTCACGAGAACGCTGGTTAAATGCATCAAAAGATGCCCCATTTAATTATCAAAAAATTATTCCAACTTTTATTATAGAAACCCTTCGTGGAAACACTGTACCTGTTTATGGTGATGGAGAACAAAAATCAGAATATATTTTTGTACAAGATGTAGTTGAATCATTTGTACGAGCACTTGAAAGTAAGAAAGATCTTAGTGGTGAAATTATTCATATTGGTCAAGGTATAAGCCATTCTGTAAATGATATTATTGATGCTTTAGAAAAAGTATGGGGTCATAAAATTAGTAGAGATTACCAAAAAATGCGTCCTGGTGAAATTAAAATTGAAATTGATTTAAAACCAACAAAATTGAAAGAACTGCTTGATTATGAATTACAATGGGATCTTGAAAAAGGATTAAAAGAAACAATTCCTTACTATGAAGATGCTTTTACAAAAATGTCTAATTAACTAAATTATTTATTAAAAACTTCTTCTTCAAACCATTTTTCTAATTTGTATGTTGGATTCCATTGTAATTTTTTAATTGCTAAAGTAATATCAGCTAAACTAGTTTTTGCATCTCCTTGAAGTGATTCCTTAAATTCTGGCTTTAAATCTAAACCTGAATTTTTAATTATAATTTGAGCTAATTCTAAAATTGAAATTGATTTTTGACTCCCTATATTAAAAAATTCAAAATTAATTTTACTCATCATGGCTGATAAATTTGCATTTGCAACATCTTTTACAAAAATAAAATCTCTAGTTTGTAATCCATCTCCAAAAATCTCTGGAGATTTATTTTCTTTAATTTTATTTAAAAATTTTGTAATTACGCCTGCATATGCATCATTTTGTCCTAATCCATATACGTTGAAATATCTTAATCCGATTACCTTCAATCCTTCTTTTGAAAATTTTTCAGCAAGAAATTCACAATCTAATTTTGTTTGACCATAAGGATGAATTGGTTTTCTATTGATATTTTCAGTAATTGGCATTGTTTTTACTTCACCATAAATACTGGAACTACTAGCAAAAACAACTTTTATTTCATTTTCTTTTGCTATTTCAAAAATATTTTTTGTACCTTTAACATTTACATCAAAATATTCTTTCGATTTTGAAAATGATTCATAAACATTTGCTAATGCAGCCTGATGAAAAATTCCATCTGAATTATTAATTATTTCATTAACTATTTTTTTATCTCTAATATCTACAACATGTAGATCAATTTTATCCTTAATTGATTCTAAATTTTCTTTTCTACCTGTATTAAAATTATCTAAAATTATTACATCATGACCTTTTTTGACAAGTAATTTTGCAATATTACTTCCAATAAATCCTGCACCACCTGTAACAACAAATTTCATATTTTTCTCTATTTTACCACATGTTTAAGTTTCTCTACTATTAATCTAGAAATTCATTATAAATTTTAACTATTTTTTTAGATTCTTTTTGTGCATTATGATTTTTTTCAATCTCACATCTTAATTGATTTCCTAACTCCTTACGTATATTTTCATTTTTTAAATAAAGAATTTTCTCAATTAATTGATCTGCACTTTCACCTATTAGTAATAATTTATCATTAAAATCAATTGCACCTCTTTTACTAGTTATAATTGGAATTTTACATGCAGCAGCTTCTAAAATTTTATTTTTTGAACCTAAATAATGTGCATATTCTGGATATGGAGCTAATAATACACTACAACTTCGGAGTGTTTCTAAATAATTTAATGTTTCACCCGTGAATTTTACATTTTTAAAATTTAATGTTTCTCTAAAAAATTTATCTGTTTTACCAATAATTATAAAATTAATTTCTGGAAGTTTCTTAAAAATTTCTTTCATTATGTTGATTGATAAATAATTAATTTTACCTGGAATAAACGGTCCAACTAGTCCAACATTCATTTCTTTACATATTGTAGGTAGAAAATTTTCAACATCTAATGCATTTCTTACTAAAGTTGCATTTTGAATTTTTTGTACTTTCTCTAAAATACTTTCTCCTGCACAAATTAGATGCAAAGATTTTTTGAATACATTTAATTCTATTTTTTTCCAATGTCTAGATTTATTTTTAAATCTCCATTTTCTCCATGAAAAATTTGAATACCCTCTTGCTAAATTTTCTGATTGAAAATATTCTAAACCATGAACATCTGTTATAAATTTTGAATTTTTTAATATATTCCCTGAAAGTTGCTGTGCATGAATTAGATCATCTTTTATTTCATTTTCTATTTTTTGAGAAAAATTTTCTACTAGTTGGATATTATTAAATCCATTTTTTTTAATAGATTCAAATTCCCATTTTGGTCTTGCTACATTACCATTTAATTTATTTAAAGAACTTTCAGTAATTATTGATACACGTTTCATTGATGATCATCATGTTTATTTTTGACTATATCAAGTGTTATTTTTATAATTTGATCCAATAGCTTTTAAGAATGATTGATGTATTTTTTTATGTGAAGTTTTTATTTATTTCTCCTAGATATGCTGGTGGAATTGGTGGTCATGCCTTTATGTTATCTGAACAACTAAAAAAACAAGGCCATGAAGTTGATTTGTTACATTCACCTCATTTACCAATCAAAAATCTAAAAAATCCTAGTTTTGCTTTTTTTAGTACAATTAAATCATTTTGTAATCAAAAAAATTATGATATTGTACATGGATTTAATGCACCTTCTGCTTTTGCAATGAAATTTTCTAAAGCTCGAAAAAAAGTTTTATCAATACACGGTGCTTACTCTGATGCCATTAAATTAATTCATTCAAAACCTTATGGGGTAATTGGTAATTTTGTAGAATCAAAAGCATTGAAATATGCTGATAAAATTACTACTGATTCAAAATATATAAAAAAAATGTATAAAGAAAATAATGATGTGGATTTAGAATATTTACCTTCTCCTATAGATGCCACTACATTCCCTAATTTTAATTCTAAAAAAATTATAAATCAAGTTGCTTATGTTGCTCGTGCAGATTATGGAAAAGGAATAGATATTTTAGAAAATGCTGAATCTAAAATTAACGGAAAAGTTGTTTATTGTACAAATCTTCCATGGCAAGATGCAATGGAAACTCTAAATTCATCTTCAGTATTGGCTCAACCTTCACGAATGGAAAGTTTAGCTACTAGCATCAAAGAATCTTTCTTTCTTAAAGTACCTGTTGTTGCAACAAATGTTGGAGGAAATCCTGAATTAGTTCAAGATAATATTACTGGACTTTTAGTACCTCCAGATGATCCTATTTCTTTAGCTAATGCAATTAATCGTTTATTGGAAGATGAAAATCTAAGAAAAAAATTATCTGATAATGCTTATGAATTTGTAGTAAATAATATGATTTGGGAAAAAGTAATTCCAAAATATATTGAATTTTATAATAAATTATTAGAATAAGTACTAATAATTTTAAATCATGATTTATACTTGTAAATTATGAAATAAACTTATAACAATCTAAAATTTTAGGTAAGTAAAATTTGAATAATTCTGATTCTAAAAATTTATTTTTGTCCTCTATGGATTACCTATTACAAAATATATCTACAAATAATTTAACAATTGGTGTTGTTGGAATTGGGAGAATAGGATTACCTACTGCCTTATGTTTTGCTGATAAAGGATTTTTAACAATAGGAATAGACATTAATACAAAATTAATTGATGAAATTAATTCTGGCAATTACCCATTAAAAGATGAACCTGAATTTGATAAAATTTTTGATAAAGTTATTACAAATAAACAGTTTTCTGCAACAGATAATGTTTCATCATCTTTATCTGAATGTGATATAATTATTCTATCTTTACCTACCCCCATGGACACTAATTACGTTCCAAATTATTCTGCTTTACTTTCTGTTGGAAAAAATTTACATGATTTTATTAAATCTGGTGCGCTTGTAATTGTTGAAAGTACTGTTGAACCTGGTTTTATAGAAGATCAATTAATTGCAGTTATAGAAGGAATTGATAATAAACATGAAATGAATATTGATTTTTCAATAGTTGCATGTCCAGAAACTGCAAATCCTGGTGAAATTTTAACTGATTTTAAAAAATTACCTCGTTTAATTGGAGGAATTAGTAATATTGCTTCTGAAATTACTTCAAATCTTTACAAACATGTATTTGGTGTAGATACAATACTGCTTCCTAATTGTAAAACCGCAAATGCAGCAAAATTAACTGCAAATGTTTTTCGTGATGTTAACATTGCATTTGTAAATGAATTAGCTTTATTATTTGAAAAAATGGATATCGATATTTTACAGGTACTAGATGCATGTGACAAAAAATATAATTTCCAAGTCCATTATCCTGGTGCAGGTGTAGGTGGACCGTGCTTACCTGTAAATTCATATCAGTATCTTAATACTGCACGTAAAACATTTGATGGTGTTTTAAGACTTATTGAAGTTGCTAGAGAAATCAATGAACACATGCCTCGCCATACAGTTGAATTAGTTATTGATGCTTTGAATGAAACTGGAAAATCAGTAAAAAATTCTTCAATTGCAATTCTTGGCATATCTTACAAACCTAATATTGCAGATATTCAATTATCACCTGCTAAGGAAATAATTGAAATTTTAGCAAATTTAGGTGCAAAAATTAAAATTTATGATCCTTTTTACAAATCAAAAAATTGTTTTTCATATATTGTTGATGATAATATGTCTGATACTGTAGAAAATTCTGATGCTGTAATTCTTGTAACTGCACATGATGAATTTAAAAATATAGACATAAAATCTCTGACACAAAAAATGAAAACTCCTATTTTCATAGATACGCGTGGCATGATTGATATGGATTTGGCAAAAAATGCTGGTGTAATTTTTAGAGGAATTGGACGTGGATTCTCTAAAAAATAAAAATTTATCATTTGATAAAATATCTAATATCTTAACTTTAAGATATGATCCAAATAATCAATCTACACTGAAGAAAATAAATGGGAATGATTTTCTACCCAAAAGTTCTGTTAATTTAAATAAAATTAAAGATATTTTAAAAAATTCAATTCAAACAAAACTAAATTCACAATCTAATCTAACTGTTGCTTTAAGTGGTGGAGTTGATTCTACACTACTTTTATCATTAACAAAAGAACTCTTCCCAGATATCCATATTACTGCTATTACCATAACATTTCCTTATAGTGATGATGAATCTGAATCCGCAGCAAATATTGCACACCATTTTGATATAGATCATAAAATAATCCATGTTGATAATTTTCTAAAAGAATTACCTACTGCAATTTCAATTTTAAAAGAACCATACTATGATGTAATGAATTGGTATTACCTTGTAAAAAATACATCATCTGCATCTAATATTTTATTAACTGGTGATGGCGCAGATGAAATCTTTGGAGGGTATACTTTTAGGTATTCAAAATTTTTAGAAAAAATTACTGATAATTCATCTCCTATTGAAAAAGTTAAAGCATATCTCGAATGTCATGAACGTGATTGGGTCCCTGACCAAGAAAATATTTTTGAAAAAAAATTAGGATTTTCATGGAATAAAATTTATGATACCTTAGAACCTTTTTTTAATAATAATCTTTCTACTTTAGATCAGCTCTTTTTAGCAGATTCCAATGGAAAATTAATGCATAATTTTGTACCTAATTATAAGAAATTTTATGATTTTTTCCAAATTTCTTATGTGTCTCCATTTTTAGATAAATCTGTTATTGAACATGGTTTACATTTACATCCTGAAGAGAAGTATGATTCTTCAAACAATATTGGTAAATTACCACTTCGCAGTTTATTATCTAAGGATGTTTATTCATTATTATTTCCAAAACTAAAACAAGGATTTGCAGTGAATACTTCATCATTATGGGATAGTTATGGAAAAGAAATTTGTAAACAATATCTATTTGATTCAAGAATTGTTAAAGATGGATGGATTTCGGAAGAATGGATTCAGAAAAATTTTCAAAAAGCTGATTCTGATAAAAATATTAGATATATTAATAAATTTTTTTCATTATTGGCATATGAAGTCTGGTATAGATTGTTTATTACAAAAGAAATGTCTTCATCTGAAACATTATAGTTTATTTTAAATTCATTACATGTGAGATTAATTATGGATAAAAAATTTCAAATTTTCAAATATGCAGAAAAATATGAACAAGACATCACTAAATTATATTTTGAATCTTATGGAAGAAAAAAATCTCAAAAATATTTTAGATATAGGCTGAAAAATAATGGTTTTGGAACTCCTATTGCATATGTAATGAAATTTAACTCCAAAATCGTGGGATTTTACGCTTTAACTCCAATTTCATTGATAATTAATAATGTAAATTATTTGGGTGGTTATTCTTTTCTTACGATGACTGACAAAAAATTTTCTGGACAAGGAATTTTTTCAAAATTAGCCTCTAAAACATTTGAAAAGGCAAATGAAAAAAAATATAATTTTATTATTGGATTTGCAAATAATAATTCATTTCCTTTATTTATTAATAAATTTGGATTTACAGAATTAAAACCAATTAATTATGTGAAACTTAATTTAACTAAAGTAATTGGAAATAAAGATTTTAAATTTAATCGTAGTATTTTTAAAAAAAATAATTTTTCTAAATTAAATTTCACTGCAAATAATTATTTTTCTGTTTATTTAGATAAAAATTTTAAATCTTTAGATAATCGAATCAATCAACATCCATTAAATAAATATTATATTTTTCAAAATGATACTTTACTTTTTATTTTTAAAAAATATCAAAATGAATTACAAATTTTAGATTTTTTTGGTCACGATGAAGTTGATCTATATTCAAAATTATCTCTAGTTGCAACAAATCTTTCAAAAAAGTTAAAATGTGATTATGTAACCTTGTGGATTCCAAAACAACATCCATTAAATAAACATGTAAAATCTACAGAAAATCTTTCATCTGATTCTCATTTTATTGTAAAATCTTTCAATCCAAAAATCAAAAATCAAATTTGTAAGATAAATAATTGGTATTATTCCATGAGTGACTCTGATGTATTCTAAAAAATTATGGAAACTGGTTTAAAAATTTCACAAAAATTTAATTCTTGTTTAATTCCACCTGATTGTGCAATTGAAGTAATTGCTTGTTTTTTAAAATAATTTCTTTTTGAATGAGTCTTATATTGTTCTAAGGCTTTTATTTTTAAATCTAATTCTTTTTTGGTTAATTCAACAAATATTGAATGATTTCTATCTAACGAACTTCTAACTAAATCATATTCTAAAATTGACTTTTCTCTAAATACTCTTTTTGATTCTATGTTACATACTTGATGATCTTGATGTAGATCAAATGGAGTAGTAAAAATACATGTAGGTTTGATTTTCTTTTTTATTTGCCATAAATAATCTGTAATTTCTTGTCTTTGATATGAAAATTCTCTTGATTTAAAATCTCCAAATATGATGTTGTTTTCTTCAATACCTAAAATTTTTAAACTTTTTCTTGATTCAGTTACTAAATTCTTATGTTCAGGTTGATCAAGATTCTTTGAAAGAATTAATGCATACATTTTATGTTCATTTTTTAATTTATTAATTAGACCTCCACAACCTAATTCTATATCATCTGGATGACATCCTATGAACAAAATTGGTCCTTTTTTTATAAAATCTAGATTCAAAACTATTTTATCACATTTTTACATTAATATAACAATTTCATCAATTATTTACTTTCTATTTTCATCAAAAATGCTCTAAACTCTTTAATTTCTTGATCACTTGCTTGACCTGTTTGTACATCTAAAATAGTTCTAAACATTTTTGCATTTAGCGGATTTTCCATCATTTTTAATGCTAATTCAACTTTCCATTGAGTTTTTCTATGCCAATAACCGATTAGTATTGAAATTGGTATGTACGTAATAATGAAAATAATTGAAAAGATTGTTAAATCTGATACTAAATTCGCAAATAATGGACTTTCTTCAATTAAGAATCTATATGAAATTAAAATGAAATTCATTAATGTTAATGCAAATAATAGATACATTGTAGTGCCTGTTCTCCCATCAAACCACCGTCTTTTTATAAAAGTTTTTCTAAATCCCATTTTCTAAAAATCCAATTTCTTTTCTATTTTCATCAACAATGCTCTAAACTCTTTAATTTCTTGATCACTTGCTTGACCTGTTTGTACATCTAAAATAGTTCTAAACATTTTTGCCAAAACTGGATTTTGTTGCATAGTTAATGTCGTTTCAACTTTCAACTGAGTTTTTCTATGCCAGAATCCTATGATAATTGCTGTTGGAATATAAAATAATAAAAATAATAAAATAAAGATCGATAAATTAGGAAATAGATCCTGAAACATTGGAATTTTTTCAATTAATAATCTATATGAAATTAAAATAAAATTAATAAATGTTAGAACAAAAATTAAGTATACACTATGACCTGCTCGAAATTCCCACCAACGACTTCTAATCCACCCATTACTCATGTTTCAATCATTATTCCTTGACTGTTTAAATCTTTTATAAAAAATATCATTTATTCAATAATTCCATATAGCTTTGTTTTAATGTTTGACCAAAAAATTCAAATGTAAATTTTTTTAAAATATTTTCATTTGAATTTATATATTTTTTTCTATTCTCAATTATTTCAATTACTGCTTTTTCAAGTTCCAATTCATTTGTTGAATTAATCAAAATCCCATTATTGAATTTCTCTCCAACATAATCTTTTGATGCACCTACATTGGTTGCTATAATTGGTAATTTTGATGCAATTGCTTCAATGATCACATTTGCTAATCCTCCTGATGCACCAATATTTAGTAGAACTGAGCTTATGTTGTAATAATAACAAGTAATTTCATGTGTTAATCTTCCTGGTAAAATTACATAATTTTCTAAATGATTTTGTTTAATAAATTTTTTAATTTCATCAAGTAATGGTCCATTC
>Ga0308019_10001896_pt1 | contig 12217 bp, 8 predicted proteins | sample Neamet284_FD_203135 | JGI IMG/M metagenome (GOLD analysis project Ga0308019, IMG submission 203135) | Marine microbial communities from water near the shore, Antarctic Ocean - #284 | ecosystem: Environmental > Aquatic > Marine > Unclassified | place: Southern Ocean | collected 2014-10-01 | reverse complement strand
GTTGGAAAGCTTTGTGAATAATAATGGAAAGAATTCAGTTGATTATTACCATAAGAAATTAGGTAAAATAATGTGGGACAAATGTGGTATGTCTCGTAATAAAAAAGAGTTAACAGAAGCCATTGCTGAAATTAGTGCATTACGTAAAGATTTTTATAAAAATGTAAATGTTCCTGGAACAACTAAAGAGTTTAATGAGCAACTTGCTAAAGCAGGACGTGTTGCTGATTTTTTAGAGTTGGGCGAATTGTTTGCGAAAGATGCACTGGAACGAAATGAATCTTGTGGCGGTCACTTTAGAGAAGAATCACAGACTCCTGAGGGAGAAGCGCTGAGAAATGATAAAGATTTCACCTTTGTTTCTGCGTGGGAATATAAAGGAGAACCTTCTAAAGCGAAATTGCATAAAGAGGAATTGAAATATGAAGAGATTGAAGTAAAAACGAGATCATATAAATAGTTATTAGATAATTTAGATTATGAATTTGACATTAAAAGTTTGGAGACAAGCAAATGCGAAAGCAAAAGGGAACATGGAAAACTATTCAATTGCGGATGTTTCCCCTGATATGTCCTTTTTAGAAATGATGGATGTTTTAAATGAACAATTAATTGGACAAGGAATTGATCCAATTGCTTTTGATCATGATTGTCGTGAAGGAATTTGCGGAATGTGTTCTATGTTTATTAACGGAGAAGCTCATGGCCCAGACCGTTTAGTTACGACATGTCAATTACACATGCGTAAATTTAAAGATGGTGATACTATAACAATTGAGCCTTTTCGCGCTCAAGCATTTCCTGTCATTAAAGATTTAACTGTAGACCGTTCAGCATTTGATCGTGTCCAACAAGCTGGAGGATTTGTAAGTGTAAATACATCTGGAAATACTCAAGATGCAAACGCGATTCCAATTGGTAAGCACGATGCAGATAAAGCTTTTGATGCAGCTGCCTGTATTGGGTGTGGTGCTTGTGTAGCTAGTTGTAAAAATGCTTCGGCAATGTTATTTGTATCTGCAAAAGTATCCCAATATGCTTTACTCCCTCAAGGTAAAGTTGAAGCAACTGACCGTGTAATGAACATGGTAAAACAAATGGATGAAGAAGGTTTTGGGAACTGTACTAACACTGGTGCATGTGAAGTAGAATGTCCAAAAGGAATTTCTTTAGAAAATATTGCAAGAATGAATCGTGAATACTTGTTTGCTAGCTTGAAAGGATAATGAAATTTTTCACAGCATTAAATTAATTTGTGATCTCAACAAATTTAGCGTGTGTTGATTTAGGGGACTTAGCTACCCTTCAATTATTGTTGCCAAATGACTACTTTTTTTTATCTGCAACATAGTATTCTGTCGTTCCCTCCCAATCTGGATCTGCAGCACCCTTCCACGAATTATTTAAAGAATCAAATGAAACAGCATGTACTCTTCCAAATCTAGCAATTGAATTAATCATTTTAGTTCTAAAAATAGTTGCATTTAAGACCGCATTTATATCTTTTACAGAATCATGATCTTCAATCCAAAGGGTATCCTCAAAAGGATAAGCTCTAGGAAGCATTAGTGAGCGCTCTAAAGTGTGTTTTTGATCAATGTGCCTGCTAACAACCTGAGTTATAGCTGGAACTATTCTACTCCCCCCAGCTGCTCCTATTGCAAGCATTAATTCACCATCTTTAGTTATCATTGTTGGTGAAATATGGGAATTGGCTCGATCACCTGGCTTATAATCTCCTAGGTATCCGCCTAAAGTAACCGCATAAAGAAATCCAAGACCTTTAGTCGCTACTTTTGAACCCATATTAGGTCCAATAGTTTGGGTTAAAGAAACAGCATTTCCAAAATGATCTACAGCTGTCAAATGAGTTGTGTGTCCGTCGATAGAGCCAAAAGAAATGGGGTATTCAGAGGCATCTTTTTTTTGGATATTTGAGTATGGTGAGTTTATTTTGGCTGCAAGTTTTCCTGCTTTTTCATAGGACAATATAAGGCTTAGTGAATCCAAATTTTCTTGTTTTTTTCTATATTCATAGGCTATTTCAGTTGCTTTACCATTACTAAGCGTCCAATCTTCTTCGGAGTTAAAAGTCGGCAAATGATCTAGAATTTGAAGTATTTGAATTGTAATTGCTCCGAAAGAAGGCAAGTATAGAGAGTGAACCTTATGATCTTTGAAAACCCCACTAACTATTTTTGAAGATAATGCTCTATAGTTTTTTAAATCTTCAAGTGTTATGATTCCGCCATTTGCTTGAATGTCTTCTATTATTTTACGAGCTATCTCACCTTCATAAAATCCTTTTCTACCCTCTTCAGATATCACTTTTAGAACCTCTGCTAAATCTTTTTGAATAATTAAATCACCTGAATTATTTACAGCACCATTTTCTTTTAGGAAATGGTGACTTGAGCCCTTGAATTCTAGAATTTTTTCTCTAGCCATTTGTTGTCTTAGGGCTTCTCCTGGGAGCATTTTATATCCATTTTCCGCATAGTCGATAGCTGGAGCTAGCACTGCATTTAGTTCTAAAACGCCATGATCTTCCTGTAACTTTATTAATCCTGCAACAACCCCTGGAATTCCAATGGTTTCGTATCCATAGGAATATTTTTGCTGAAGAGGAGTGTAATTTATAGGCACTTCAGTAGATGCATCTACTCCGGCTATCGAACCGTCTGAGGTTCTATATATTGCTTGTAATCTTCCACCTATTCCACTCATACTAGATTCCACAACAGATAAAGAGAACGCTGCCGCAACTGCAGCATCAAATGCATTTCCTCCTTGAGCATACATGGCTTTTCCAGCTAATGATGCTAATGGATGAGCCGCCGAAATAACATTATTGTTAAAAACTGTTTTTGGAGTTTGGCTAAATGCATAATTAAGCATTAAGCAAAAACAGCTCAATATTAAATTAAAATTTTTCATTAATAATTATTTTTATTATTATGTACTAAAAATAAAAAATGTTTACACTTCTTCGTAAACATTTTATTCTAAAATTAAAACTCTTCAAAAGCACTTATTTTATGTAAGCTAATTAAGGTAGTAAAACAAATAGAAAATAAGTTAAATGGATTGAAATATCGATTTTAAAGTTGCTTTAATTTATTATTTATCACAGTCACATGAAATATAATCTGAATAAACTTGATTTTTAAATGAAAATGTTTTGGTGTAGGGATAGCCACCCTCTAATCCTAAATTTTCCTCTCCTATTGTATATAAACATTTGAAAGATAACTGACTTCCTTCAGACAAGTTATTCGGATCACAATAGGGATTGTAAATTGTCTCACATTGTGTTTTAATTAAATCGCCTAGAATATTTTTTGTGATATATGCAATGTCAATAGTATATTCTTGAGCTAATTCATCATTAACATCTAAAGAGAGTCGGCCGGTGAGTTCTGCTCTTCGAGTTATAGAATCTCCACTTATTTCAAACATATTTACATTAAATCCTGAGAGATCAGCAACTTTGACAAATCTTTTTTCATTTTCAAAGATTAATTCATCAAATTTATTTGTAAATTTTTTTAGATCTGAATTAAAGTATTTGGGAACTATATTTTCTTCTTGGGTATCAATCCATATTTCACTTTTAACGTGCTCATAACCAATTAACGCATTTCCGTTATCAATATGGCTATCAAAAAGATTTGAGCAACGTAAAATTAGATCAGCAAATCTACCCTGGTAATATAGACCGGGCTTTTTAGTGCCTGGCAAAGGAAGTTTAAAAGGCTTGTATAAAGACCATCTTCCTTCAAAACCTGCACATGGGCAATTATCTAAAACATCGGAATTATTCAAAAAAGGAGAATCAAAATACTTTGTCGATGAAGGATAAAAGTATTCTTCAAGAGGGTGATCACTATAGGGTGGTTTATTACTTGTAGGATTAATTAATTTGAAATAATAGCTGAATGCTATTCCTAAAAAGAAAAAAATAAGAGAAAAAATTAAAATTCTTTTTTTATTATTTACGGATAACTTCGAAAGAGTTTTTTGACTTTTGTTGTAAGCAGATTCAATCGCCTGCCTTTCAATCAGCCTATTTATATTTTTAAGTGTTCTTTCATACATCCCCAATGTACCAGTACCATACAAAAGTTTTGAAAATTGACTATTGCTTATACTTAGATCACTAGCTATTTTTCCATAGGGAGTATAGCCAAAGAGGGCTTTAGATCTATTCCATGAACCATATTTTTCCTCTAACGAGTTTATAAATAAAGCAACTTGTTTTTCCATAATTATCTACCAATCTATCTACTAGATAGTGTGAAAAGGTGTAAAAAGGTAGAATTATTTTAGTTTACACCAATTTTTTTTAGAATTTCTTTTTCACATTGCAAAATAAAACAAATTTAAATCAAAAAAAACATGAAAAATTTTTTTAGAATTTCTTTGATTCTTTTAAGTTTCATTACTTATGGACAAAACAAAATAACAGGTACGGTTTTTGATTCTGATGGTTTGGCTCTTCCAGGTGCAACTGTAATTATTGAGAATACCAACACTGGTGTTTCAACTGATTTTGATGGAAATTTTGAAATTGAAGTTGATCAAGGTCAAGTACTTCAATTCAGTTATATAGGATATTTGACTCAAGATGTAACTGTCAGTGGACAAGATGCTATAAGTGTATCGCTTCAGTCCGACAACCAATTAGATGAAGTTGTAGTAACTTCTTTAGGGTTTACTGAAAAAAGAGATCAGCAAGGATCAACATACTCTGTTGTAAGCACTAGAGCTGTTCAAAGATCTGGAGAAGCTACATTTGCAAATTCTTTAAGTGGAAAGGCTGCTGGTGTAAGTATAACAAGAACAAGTGGTGATCCAGGAGCTGGAAGTAGAATTCGTATTCGTGGGGCTAATACTATCTTAGGTAGCAGTTCTCCTCTTATAATAGTAGATGGATCTCCTATGAATAGTGAAACTACTAAAATTGTTAATGGTGGAAGTTCTAATACTGGAGCAGTTAATTTCGGCTCGAGATTGAATGACATTAATCCATCGGATATAGCTTCTGTTCAGGTTTTAAAAGGGGCCTCTGCCGCTGCTCTTTGGGGAAGTAGAGCAGCAAATGGTGTAATTGTTATTACAACCAAGCAAGGGCAATCTGGAGATGCTAAAATTACCTTTTCTTCAACCTATTCTTTTGATGAAATTTCAGAACGTATCCCAAGACAAAACGTTTGGGGTCAGGGACAAAATGGAGTTTATTCACCAACAAAAGCAGAATCGTGGGGTGATTATATTCCTGATCGTTCCGGAGGAGCAGATACTGTTGACACTTCAGGAGGCTATTTTACCTCTCAAAATGGGACCGCCTATTATCCCATAATTACAAAGAATTCTCGAGAGACATTTGTTGAAGATAACTTTAATGCTGCTTTCCAGACCGGAACTTTTTGGCAAAATGATTTAAATATAAGTGGGGGAAATGATAAAAACACCTATTTTTTTAGCTTATCAAATATTCAGCAGGAGGGAATCATACGTGGATCAGATTATGATAGAACAAATATCCGGTTTAATTATAATGCAGAACTTAATGACTGGATGAGTTTATCCAACAAAGTTGCATATACATATACAAATTCTAACTTGACACAAGGAAATTCAAATGTTGGTGGTATTCAATTAGGTCATCTAAGAACACCGGCAGACTTTGATAATAGAGATTATATAGGAACTTATACGAGTTCCTCAGGGGAAGAATTTCCAAGAAGACACCGTTCTTACAGGAGATATCTTGGGAATAATGAAAACCCGATCTATAACAATCCTCTATGGACGACCAAAGAACAACTTTCTTTAAATCAAGTTAATAGAGTGATGGTTACCCCTGAACTTAGAATAAAACCTAATGATTGGTTGCAGTTAATTGCTAGAGCTAATGTTGACTTTGCTGACGATCGAAGAACTTTCTTTTTTCCAAGGGGAAGTGCAGGATCTTCAATAACCATAAAAAGAAGATTAGGGGAATATTTAGAAGATGAAATAGCCACACGTAATACTAATTATGATTTTATTGGGCGGGGAGAATTTGATTTATCTGAAAATATAAATTTAATATCTACTGTTGGTTGGAGTTTAAATGATAGAAAATATAACAGAAGTTCTGGTAGCGTATCTGACTTTCTAGTAAATGTTACTAAAGTGACAACTTCACTTAATGGATCGCAAGAGGCGTCTTCTTTTGAAAATGCTAAATCATTTAGCAGATCTAATAGAGGATATGCAATCTTTAATCTTGGAGTTTCAGATGAATTATTTATTAATTTGACAGGTGCAATTGAAGCATCATCTACCATGAGTGATTCATTCTTTTATCCTGCAGCAGACGTTGCTTGGAATTTTACAAATACTGCTATAAATTCTGATGTTATTTCATTTGGAAAACTAAGAGCTTCATATGGAATTGTAGGTGTACAGCCTTCACCTCACAGATTTGATACTTTGGCAGAAGGAGGGTTTTCTTACTCTACCTACTCTGATCCGATTTCAATTGATTCTTTTGGAGGAGGGTTTAGATTAGATAATAATCTTGGAAATCCTAATTTGAAACCTGAATTGAAAACAGAATGGGAAATTGGAACTGATTTAAGGTTTTTTAATAATGATTTGACGTTTTCGTTTACGTATTATAACAATAAAATTGAAGACATTTTATTAAATGTTAGTTTATCTCCATCTTCAGGTTTCTCAACACAATATGGAAACTTTGGTGCGATGGAAAATCAAGGATATGAAATTGATTTAGGGTGGAATGCGATACAAAAGGATGATCTAACTTTAAATGCAAGCCTTAACTGGTCTAAAAATCAAAACGAAGTAACTGACTTATATGGTACAACCTTTGTAGACATGTCTTCTGGTGCATCAGTTAAGTCTGTTGCTATTGTTGGCTATCCTCTTGGTGCTTTATTTGGTACAGGTTCACGAACTAACCCTGATGGAAGTTTTGATCTTGATCAAAACGGTTTTCCTCAGCTTACATCAGAATTCGTAGTCTTGGGGGATCCAAACCCAGATTGGAGAGGTGCTTTAGGACTTAATTTAATTTATAAAAAATTTAACCTTAATCTTGTTGTGGAGCACTCTCAAGGAGGAGATTTTGCACCTCGTACACTTCATGTTCTCAAGCGTTTTGGGACAACCGAAGAAACTAATAATAGGGTAACTTTAACAGAGCCACTAGTAAATGTTAAAGGAACTACTTTTCCAACTGGAAGTGTTATCCGTGGAAATATAGAAGACTTTGGAGGTGGAGATGTTCTTCTCGAAGAGCAGTGGTATCGAAGAGATATTGGGGGTGGATTTGGTGATAACCAAGCCTATAATTTCTCAATATATGACGCAACCTGGACTAAGGTAAGAGAACTATCTTTGAGCTATACTTTAGACTCTCCTAGCTTAAAAACGAGTGTAGGACTTAATAGTATTAGATTTACACTAACAGGAAGAAATCTAATAAATATTAACAACATCCCAGGTATTGATCCAGAAGTGAACCAATTTGGGACAGGGAATGCACTTGGACTGGATTATTTTACTAATCCACAAACCAAATCAACACTTTTAGGTGTAACGTTTAATTTTTAAAAATATAAAAATGAAAAATATTTATAAATTTTTAGTTTTTTCTTCTCTGATATTTACTGCTTATTCTTGTGAAGATATCGTTGATGATATTAATGAAAACCCAAATGATTTAACAGTTTCCGATGTTGGAGAGAACCTATTTTTGACTGGTGGTCAGCTAGCAAATATTCAACTTCAATGTGGCCATTTAAATCGAGTAAGCGGTATGTACTCAGGACAACTAATCGGTTTTGGAGCTTTATATTCAAATATTTACGGTTACAATTTTTCAACTGGTGAGTCAAACGATGAGTGGAGAGCCTTATATGGAGGTGTTATGACTAATATGCGTCATATTATTGATAATTCAGATAGTGCATTACTTCGCGGGATTGCTATGATTATTCAAGGTCATGCCTTTGGTACAGGAGCATCACTTTGGGGAGGTATTCCTTACTCGGAAGCAGGTAATTCAGAAATTGAAGATCCTATTTTTGATTCACAGGTTAACGTATACAGCGCTGCTATTTCGCTTTTGGATGAAGGAATTAATACATTGAGTGGTGCAAATTCAGAACCAGTTGATGAAGACATTTATTTTAATGGAGATAAGAATAAATGGATTGCAGCAGCAAACACTTTAAAAGCTCGTTTTTATCTTCATCAAAAAGACTATTCTAACGCATTATCGGCTGCTCAAAATGGGATTTCTTCTGCAGGTGGCGATATGAAATACAAGCCAGGAAATGCTGTTTCAGGTGATACAAATCTTTTTTGGACAATCCTTGCAGGTTCAAGATCAGGAGATTTAGGAAATAATTCAGATGACGGTATTGAAAGTTATTTACTTCAAATCTTAGATGCTTCTAATACGTTGTCTCGAAATCATGCAAAAACAGATGAAACTGCCCGTAGAGAGTATTATACTATTGATGCTGCTGGAAGTGGAAATAATGGAATAATTCAAGAGCGTGAGCCTCAGAATATGGTAACCTTTTTTGAAAATAAACTTATCATGGCTGAAGCTGCAGGAAGATCTGGAGGAGCTGCCACTGGACTGACCCATCTTAATGAAGTACGAGAATGGTTGAATACTGGTGGAAACCTCAATACATCCTTTGCTGGAGAAGCTTACAACTATTCTCCATTTGTAGTATCTGATTTTGATACAGGTGGAATTGAAAATCCAGATAATATAAGTGCTATTAATGCTTTTTTACGAGAAGTAATTGAAGAAAGATATGTATCAGGTTTTGGAATGCACATGCCTTACAACGATGCTCGGCGCTTACGTAAATCAGACAATACTATTGCTGTCCCCTTCGTAATGGTTGATGCAGATAATACTCGTAAGCCAGAAAGAATGCCTTATGCTCAAAACGAGTTAAATTCTAATTCAAATGCACCAGATGAAGATCCGGGTATATTTGCTAAAACAGAAGTTAATCAGTGAAATAGTTAGTTGTTTACAGAAGGGGCTATGTCATTAATATAGGCCCTTTCTTTTTTATAATTCCATAATTAATTCTGGGTTAGCTAAATATTAGATTTATTAAAAAAATGAATTCAAAAAAAATAGGGCTTTATATGGGCCCGGTATTATTTATACTAACAAGACTTTTTTTTGAACCAGAAGGGCTTTCAGATCAGGCTAATGCAGTTTTGGCATCTACACTATGGATAGCTATTTGGTGGACAACAGAAGCCATTCCCATCGCCGTAACGTCCTTGTTACCCATTATACTGTTTCCTCTTTCAGGAGCATTGCCGCTTGAAGACACTTCTTCTTCTTTTGGTCACCGTTATATTTTTCTCTATATGGGAGGGTTTATTCTTGCATTGGCCATTGAAAAGTGGAATTTACACAAGCGAATAGCTCTTAATATCATCAAGCTAATTGGTACAGATGTTAGAAAAATAATTTTAGGTTTTATGATTGCTACTGCCTTTTTGTCTATGTGGATTTCCAACACTGCTACGGCAGTAATGATGCTCCCCATTGGGATTGCTATCATCAAGCAAATGGGGGATTTAAAAAACACTTCACATGATGAAAATTCTATTTTTGGAAAAGCTTTAATGCTCTCCATTGCATATAGTGCTTCTATTGGGGGTTTAGCTACCTTAATAGGAACTCCCCCTAACTTAGTCTTTGCTGGAATTGTTCAGGAATTATATGATATAGAAATCAGTTTTTTAAAATGGTTAATTTTTGGGCTTCCCATTTCTATTATTTTATTGACTCTTTCTTGGTTTTATTTGACACGGATAGCCTTTAAGTTTACCCAAACTAATTTTGAAGAAGCTAAAACAGAGATTAACAGACAGCTTATAGCATTGGGTAAAATCAGTTATGAAGAAAAAATAGTTTTAATTGTTTTTTCTTTAACTGGATTGGCATGGATTTCAAGAACATTCCTATTGAACTTATTTTTACCGAATCTCGATGACTCGATCATTGCTTTGATTGCCGGTATATGCTTGTTCTTAATTAATGCTGGACCTGATAGAAATGAAAAAATCATGTTTTGGGAAGATGCAGTCAAATTACCTTGGGGTATATTATTACTCTTTGGTGGTGGTCTGGCTATCGCTGTAGGTTTTCAAGAAAGCGGTTTAGCTACGTGGATTGCTGAGAGTATGGTAAACCTCAATGGCTACTCTGTTATTATTATTCTACTGGTGGTGGTGGTAGCAGTGAACTTTCTTACTGAAATTACATCAAATCTGGCCACGATTGCCATGTTATTGCCAATTTTGGCCCCAACAGCGATAATGTTGGATGTACACCCTTATTTATTAATGGTAGGCGCAACCCTTTCGGCTTCTTGTGCCTTTATGTTACCTGTTGCAACGCCGCCCAATGCAGTCGTATTTGGATCTAAATACCTAAAAATATCGGATATGGTTCGCGTTGGGTTTTTGATGAATATAGTATCAATAATAGTCATTTTTCTGATGGTCTATTTTGTTCTTCCTAGACTTTGGGACTTGAATTTATTTAAATTTCCCTTCTAAATATTCAATTTATTTATTCAATTCTTTAAAAAATATATTTTTAAATTAGCTAAAACCTACCCTTGCTGCTGAATATATTGACAGGTAAGGAATCATATAAAATCACCATTTAAATGAAATATTTAATCGTCTCAATCATTCTTTTATCACAAGTGACTAATGCCCAAAAAAAAGAAAAAATTCTTTTCGTTGGAAACAGTTTTACTTTCTATTGGAACCTTCCAAGCCAGGTGGAAAAAATGGCATTAGAGCAAAACTTGTCTTGGGATGTTTACCAGTCTACCTCAGGGGGAGCTTCATTAAGAGACCATTGGCAAGGGAATAAAGAGCTGAAAACAAAAGAACTTTTGTCTGAAATTACTTTTGATCGAGTCATATTTCAAGATCACAGTACTTATCCGATAAAGCATATTGACACTACAGAATATTATTTTTCAAAGTTAAGATCACTCATTTCTGAGCATACAAAGATATATTTATACGCAACGTGGGCTTATCCTAAGTTCCCTGTTGAAGAAGTAGTTGTTAATGATTCTAAAGGAATTGAATCAAATTTAAGGGCAGTTTCAAGGAAATATTCAAATGTTGATATTATTCCTGTAGGCAGAGCTTTTGATTTGTTTTCTTCCAAATATCCTGAGATAAAACTTTTGACTGACGACGAAAAACATCCAAGTCATAATGGAACCTATTTAGCCGCCTGTGTATTTTATGCCTCATTGAGCGGGAGCACTTCTAAAGGTCTAGATAGACGTTATGAAGGTAAAGATTCTAATGGTAAAAAAATTTTCTACAATATTGTAGAAAAATCTGTAGTTTCAAAGTGTCAAGAAATAGCAAACGAAATTGTATTTCAAAAATGATTATAAAAAAATTTAAACCTGGATTATCTAGAAAAATCCTCTGTGTAATTATCAATTGCTCTTTTACAGCCCATTTTAATTAGAGTTTTTTTATCAAACATAGTTGTTAGTCCAATTACATCCATTCCTGCTGCTTTAGCTGAAAGTATCCCAGATGCGGTATCTTCAAAAGCAAGGCAATCGAAGGGATCAACACAAATTTTTTCAGCAGCTTTCAAAAAAATTTCAGGATGTGGCTTGCCTTTTTTCACTTCATGACCACCAGTTGTGGAATGAAAAAAGTTAGTCAAATTTAATGCGTTAAAAGTAAAATCAATATTATGTTGATCTCCCATCGTTGCTAATCCCATTGGAATTTTTTCTTGAAATATTTTTTCTAAAAACAACATCAAACCAGGAATTGATTTTACGTGAGGACGGTATAATTCTCGGTAGAGTTCTTCTTTATAACTTCCGATTTTCCGAAGTGTTTCTATGTCTGAAATTTCAGGAAAAAGCCGAGCCATAATTTCTACCAAAGACCCTTTATGATATTTTTTATCAAAAGTGTCATAGTCTAAATCTAATTTATGGTATTTAAATAACTCGATCCAAGATTGTTAATGATATGACATGTTATCCATAAGAGTTCCATCCATATCAAAAACAAGTGCTTTATAATGCATCAATTACTTTTTTAACCAAAAGGCCAATTTGACTAGGTTCTAACCAACGAGTAATAATAACAATAT
>Ga0308019_10001895_pt1 | contig 12230 bp, 11 predicted proteins | sample Neamet284_FD_203135 | JGI IMG/M metagenome (GOLD analysis project Ga0308019, IMG submission 203135) | Marine microbial communities from water near the shore, Antarctic Ocean - #284 | ecosystem: Environmental > Aquatic > Marine > Unclassified | place: Southern Ocean | collected 2014-10-01 | reverse complement strand
TTTTTTTAATAGCATTCGCCATGCTTTCAACTGCAATCGATAAAAATCCTTGTGCAACTTCTACTGGAGTAACTGGTTTATTTGTTGATTTAGAGATTTCATTTGCTAGAGTAATAAATTTTTCTTCGACAATGTTTGAGTCAAGCTTTTGATTTGCATTTGGTCCAAAGACTTGAGGAAAAAAATCTGGGTCTAATTTTCCTATCATCACATTGCAATCTGTAACAGTTAAAGGCCCTCCATTTCTATAACAAGCTGGACCAGGGTTTGCACCTGCAGAATCTGGGCCAACCCGATATCTTGAGCCGTCAAAGTGAAGAATTGAACCACCTCCAGCAGCAACAGTATTTATTAACATCATTGGCGACCTTAACCTTACTCCGGCAACCTCAGTCTCAAGTGTTCTCTCATAATCGCCGTTATAGTGACAGACGTCGGTTGAGGTTCCACCCATATCAAAACCAATAAGTTTTTTTAGCCCTATCTTCTCACCAGTTTTAACCATGCCAACTACGCCGCCAGCTGGACCTGAGAGAATCGCATCCTTTCCTTGAAAATAATTTGCATCTGTTAAGCCTCCATTGGACTGCATAAACATCAATTTTCCAGAGTCTAGTTGAGTTGATCCAAGGGCATTTTTAACCTGAGAAACATAACGACGTAAAATTGGAGAGAGATAAGCATCTACAACAGTAGTATCACCTCTTGGAATAATTTTCATTAGGGGGCTCACCCTATGGCTTACTGAAATTTGCTTAAACCCAATGTTTTTTGCAATAACACTTATTTTTTGCTCGTGATCTTTATATCGATAACCATGAAGTAAAACAATTGCTATTGAATTGAATCCTTCATTAAAAGCTTTTTTCAGACTTTTTTCAGTCTTTTGTGTATTTAGTTTTGTGAGTATTTTTCCATTGATATCGACCCTTTCTTCAATTTCAACAATTTTTGAATAAAGCATATCTGGAAGCTTAATATCCAATGAGAATAATTTTGGTCTTTGTTGATAACCAATACGTAAGACGTCTCCAAACCCACTTGTAATTGCTAGTAAAGTATTTTCGCCTTTACGCTCTAAAAGGGCATTAGTGGCAACAGTTGTTCCCATTTTTATTGCGTCAATTTTATGCATTGGAATTGTTTCGCTGTCTTTCAAACTTAACAGATCTCGCATTCCTTGAATGGCAGCATCTGGATATTGCCTTGAATTCTCAGATAATAACTTATGAGTTAAGATTTTCCCCGATGGATTTCTTCCAATAACATCAGTAAATGTACCTCCCCTATCTATCCAAAATTGCCATTTAGAATCTTTAGTAATTTCTTTGGTATTCATTAGTTATATTTATACATAAATTATATATAAATTATATATAAGATTTTTTTTTGAGTAGATACTGATAAATAATTATTAAAGAAAAGTCATTTTTTATAATTCTTAAATAATAACAATGTGAATTATCAGAGAGGACTTTAACTTTTACTAAGTAAGAATAAATATAACTCAATCTAATGGGCTATTAATATTAAATAATAATATTGCATATCTTTATGATTCATTGTAATCTTTTGAATAACATTAACAAACAAACAAACTATGCAAATTTGTATTCTCCATATTGGGACAAAAGATTTAAAGCATAAAAGCATCCACAAGCCATCTCCAGAAAGATTTATAAACTTGCTCGATCCATTTCTAAATAACTCAAGCTGGGTAACCATTAATTGCATTAAAGATGACCTGCCAATACAGGTTAAAAGCTTTGATGCATATTTAATAACTGGTGGTAAATACTCGGTGTTTGAAAGCCTTGAATGGCAAGACAACTTATTTAACTTTATTCATAAAATTTATAATGCTAATATCCCATTAATAGGGGTCTGTTATGGTCATCAAGCTATTGCACATGCCTTAGGTGGAAATGTTGAACGATTTAATAATGGATGGGGCATTGGTTTAACAACACTCGATGTAGTAGAAAGGGCTGAATGGATGGAGCCAATGGTTGAAACAGTAAATTTATTGTCTATGCACCAAGATCAAGTTACAAAAAATCCACCCTTAGCAACTCGTTTTTTAAGTAGTAACTTTTGTTGTAACTCTGGTTTTTATATTGACAATAAAGTTCTAGCAATCCAGCAACATCCAGAATTCACTCCTGAGCTTTGTCGAGATCTTATTACTAAGAGAAAAGATCGAATTGGTGATAACTATACTGAAGCGCTTGAATCCTTAAACACCAAACATCAAGGAAAAATTATAGGCAAATGGATGGCTAAATTTTTAACACTGCATAAAAGTAATTGAAAATTAACTATAAGCTTCCTAGTTAGATGTTCAGGCTAATTTATCCTTAACTAGATAGTGTTTATATTGAGTTTTTGCGTAATGACTTTCAAAGATTCTCTAAAACTAGCTAAAAATAAACCTTCAGTAGGAGATTCATTAAGCCATGGTGGCATTGAAAGGTAAAAATCAGTGCAATCAATAAACTCATCAACATAGCGCCAAGTTAAAAGATTATTATGTTGGCAAACTAATTCAGCAATTAATACATTGTTAATTGATAGTGCATTTAAGTCTGGAATCATTGCCATGGATAATGTTGAAAAAGGAGATTCTAAAATCTTTTGATAACGAATTTTATGTTTATATAGGAGTGCCCTATGGGTCTCATATGATGGATCAGTTCTTGATGCCATAATCATTTTTTCATTATGAATATCATAGACTGACAAAGTTGATTTAGCAGCCAATCGATGCTTTTTAGGCATTACACAGACTTCTCGTGCTGATAATAATTTTTTGCTTATAATACTAGCGTGTTGAATTTCTCTTATGCTTAAGGCAAAGTCAACATTGCCACTTCTTATAGCCTGACTCATGTTTGCAATTGGAAGAGAGTTTACATAAAAAAGCATGTCTGGCTTTTTGTTATGCATAGTTGAAATAACCCTTGGTAAAATTTCATTAACAACTGAGAGGCTGGCTGAAAATCTCAGCGGGCTTAGTATCAACCCCTCACCTCGTCCAAAATTAAGTTGCATTTGAATTTTATCTAACTGCATCAATAATTGCTCTACATCATCCCGCAAACTATTGGCTCTATCTGTAGGGAAAATTAAACCATTACGCCTTACAAAAAGTGGAACCCCTACTGATTCTTCAAGTTTTTTAATTAATTGGCTAACCGCAGGCTGAGAAACACCCAGCTTCTTTGCAGCTGCTGAAACACTTCCATGAGACACCACCTCTGAAAAGGCTTCAATATATTTAAAACGGTTAATTTTTGGATTTTCATTCATATTACTGCAAAAAAATTAGTTATATATAGTTTAATACCTTTTTGAGCCATAACTTAATCTTATATGTTAAAAATTACATTTAATAAGGTTGTAACCATCCAGTTGAGTAGGTTAATCTATGTAAATTACTATTAATTATCAATTAAATGACCACAATACAAGTCAATGGAGAAAATTATCCATCCACTATTGTCGAGAATAACTCTGAATCTTTAGATGGGAAAATACAGACTCCCTTGCTTCTTAGCTTTCCCCATAGTGGTGAGAATTATCCTGATGACTTTGGTACTAATCCTGAACTGGAATTTAATGTTCTTGACTTTCCAAATGATAAATATGTAAACGAGCTTTACATAGAGCGTAAGAATTTAAACTTGACATCAGTTCATGCAAACTTTCCAAGGTCGTATATTGATGTTAATCGTCACCAACACAATATAGATGTAAATATGCTCAAGGATGGTGAAAGCTGGTATGGTCGAATTCATCCAGCAGGGCTTGAAACTGGAACCACTCTATTTTGGTCTAAAACAAAAGAAATATTCGAAATCTATTCACGCAAACTGAGTCATAACGAATTAAAGCAGCGATTGGCTAAATGCTTTGTACCCTATCATCAGCTCATGACTTATCACACCCAAAAAATGCACCAAAACCATGGTAAGGCATTTATCCTTGACTGCCATTCAATGACTCAATTTGATAGCAAAAAACGTGGTCGTAAGGAACGACCTCAAATTGATATAGGAGATAGAAATGGTCAAGGCTGTAGCTTAGAATACTCAGAGTGCGTAGCAGACACCTTCAGCAGCCTAGGATACGATGTAACAATTAATGGTCGCTTCGTTGGAGGGGAAATAATTTTGCGATATGGTTGGCCAGAGATTAACCAACATATACTTCAAATCGAGATTCGACGAGACTTGTATATGGATGAGGATACTAGAGAAAGAAATGAGCATTTTACAAAAATGCAGCATGATTGTAGTTCTGCACTTAGAGAAATAAAAGTTTTTGTGGATCAAGCATGATTGACAACGTCAAACTTCTTTTTATATAAATTTTGGTTTATCTAAACGGAAGTTATATTCAAAAAAATAAAGCATTTATCTCCGTAATGGATCGAGGCTTCCTTTTTGGTGATGGTATTTATGAAGTTTTCCCAGTCTACAACAACTTTATATTTGGCTTAGATTCCCACCTAAACCGTCTTCAGAAAGGTTTAGACACAATTAATATTCAAAATCCTCATTCTAAAGATGAGTGGGTAAAATTAATTAACAAAATAATTTTAATTAATAAAGATAGTGATAACCAAGCAATCTACTTACAAATTTCTCGTGGATGTGACGAGGATAGAAAGCATACACATGCTGAACTGATTCCGACTGTTTATATCCAATCTAGTAATATTAGGCCCTCTTCAAAGGATCACTTGCTAAATGGTAGAGCCGCGCTTTGTCGTGATGACATAAGGTGGTCAAAATGCAATACCAAAGCAACATCTCTCTTAGCCAATACAATGTACGCTCAAGAAGCAAAAGAAAATGGCGCCGAAGAGACAATTCTTTGTCGTAATGGCGTAATCACTGAAGGTTCAAGTTCAAATGTCTTTATTGTTAAAAATAATTACATATACACCCACCCAAAAGGAACCTTAATATTACCAGGAATAACAAGAGAGTTCATTATTGAGTGTGCTAAACAATGTGAAATACAGCTTCATGAAGAATCTTTTAGTGAAGAAGAATTATTTAATGCAGATGAAGTATGGGTAAGCAGTTCTACTCGTGAAGTGATACCCATTACCAGTATAAATGGTAAACAAATAAAGGATGGACTAGTGGGCCCAGTTTGGTCATTAATTTATGATCAATACCAAATTTTAAAAACTTCAAGTGATAACTTACTATAACTACAACTTATACCTATAAAGCTTGAATTAATAAGATTGTGCTAAACTAGAAATATACCTATGATGAATTGTAATGTTTTTTAAATGACTTGCTAAAAAATAAAAAGGAGAAAAATACTATGAAATATATTAACTTTAAAACTGCCTGTTTTGTTGCGATCAGCGCCAGCATGATGGGCTCTGTGTCCGCAGATACACTGCGAATGGCATTTTCAGTCGCACCGTCGACGATAGATCCATTTAAGAGCAGTGCCTCTGGAACCGCTTCATTGAATGAGCATCTTTATGAAGCACTTGTTTCGCGTACCAATGACAAACTTTTGGCTACATCTTACGGCTGGACTGACGATACAACTCTTGTAGTTAATCTCAGAGAAGGTGTTAAATTCCATAATGGTGCTGACTTTACAGCTCAGGATGTGGTTTATAGCTCATGTCGAATGATGTACAGAGTTGGTGGCAAGAAAAACATGCTCACAAGTGCGATGGGTCCAGTGACTGATGTGGTAGCGATTGATGACTATACCGTCGCATTCAAAACTGTAGGTCTTTACCCAATACTCATTCAAAAACTTAAATCTTTATCTATATTAGATAGTGGTGATGCTGATCTAGGGTCAACACTTAAGTTTGATAATACTGGTGACTGTGGCATAACACGTTACCCAACTAAAGATGAGTTTGCAACCGGGAAATATGCAAACGGAACGGGTAAGTACAAATACGAGTCTTTCTCCAATACCGGCGACGCCGTTTTGGTTCGTAACGATGACTATTGGGGCAACCCAGGTAACTGGGAACGCGTAGAAATTAGTTCGGTAGGAAATTCTGGTGCACGTATGGCTGGACTACTTGCTGGAGATTATGATTTGATTGAGAACCCTACTGGTGAAGATCTACTGGCTTTGGAAGGTAACTCTGCCTATAGCTTCTCAACCGAGCCTTCATGGCGCACCATCTTCTTAGTATTAGATGTTGGTAGTGATGTCGCACCAGGTGTGACAGCTGCAGACGGAACAAACCCACTAAAAGATATAAGAGTGAGACAGGCGCTTTCATTATCTATCAATAGAGATGCAATTGTAGATAAACTGATGGGTGGTAATGCAACCGTTGCTAGCCAGTTTGCACCTAGCTATCAAAATGGTGCTGATTCGTCAATGCCAGAGTTAGCTTACGATGCTGATAAGGCAAGACAATTACTCGCTGAAGCGGGTTACTCTGATAGTATTACTATCAATCTCAGAATGCCAACTAATAAGTATCAAAATGGTAAACGAGTTGGTCAAGCTATTGCTCAATACTGGTCTCGTATCGGTATTAAGGTCAATCTAGTTGCCGAGCCTTGGTCTGTATTTAGAAAGGGTCGTTCAGCTCGTGAGTTGGGTGTGTTTATGTACGGATGGGGTCACCCTCAAGGTCCTGCCCAGATGATTTCATATGCATTTGGAACTAGGAATAAACCTCTCAATCTAGGTGGTAGTAACTACTCTAACTACTCTAGTCCAGACTTTGATGCGGCAATGACGGCTTGGGCAGTAGAAACGGACGAAGCTAAGGCCTTTGAATATAATCAAGCGGCCATGCGTGTAGCTGTTGAGGATTTACCAGGAATACCTCTATACTACCAGCATAGTATCTGGGCTCACACAAGCGATATAAGCGTTAGTGGTCGACCAGACGAGCGTACCTTTGCTGACATGGCGAGTAAAAATTAGAAACCTGTAAAGGCACTAAAAATTAGCCCCTCACACAAGTAGTTTGATACACTTGTGTGAGGGGTTTTTTTATGAACTTCTTGTATCTAAAGCTTAATATAAAAATTATAACTACCCTTTTATAAGATTAACGCATAATGGACTCCTCCACCCAGCCAGAACGTTTTTAGAGCCTAATTATTATGAAAACTACAAAATAGAGATGCACAATTCATGATTAATTTCATTTTAAAACGTCTTTGGCACAGCGGCATACTAGCAATCACCATGTCGTTAATCGTTTTTTTTGGCATGTACGTGGTTGGTGACCCAGTTGAAATGTTATCGGATGACGAGTTTACCGAACAGGACAAAATCGACTTAGCCATTGAACTTGGACTTGATAAGCCACTTTATGAGCAATACTTTACCTTTACAGGTGATATGCTTCAAGGAGACTTTGGCACCTCATTTGTCTACAATAGACCAGTACTTGATCTCATTATTGAGCGCCTTCCAGCCACATTAGAAATCTCTCTCTTAGCGATGGTTATTGGCCTTTCTATTGGTATCCCTCTCGGAATATTTTCCGGTATAAAAAACAATTCTAGAGCTTCGAAAATAATAAGCTTTTTCACAACTGTAGGCTACTCGACGCCCAATTTTTGGCAAGCCATAATTTTGATTATGGTATTTGCGGTTTTTTTGCAATGGCTTCCAGCCTCTGGTAGAGGTCTTACCAACTCAATGTTTGGTGTCGAGTGGTCCTTGCTATCCATTGATGGCTTACGGCACATGGCTCTCCCAGCGGTTAACCTCGCGATTTACAAAATTTGCATGCAGCAAAGGCTTGCTAAGTCTGGAACTCAAGAAATTTTGTATCAAGAATACATGACATATGCCCGAGCCAAAGGCATAAGCAGGTATCGAATCATTAGACGACACTTATTGCGTAATATTTTAATTCCAATTGTTACCATTACTGGCCTTGAAGTTGGAGGGCTTATAGCATTCTCTACCGTGACCGAGTCAATCTTTTCTTGGCCAGGTATTGGTAAATTATTACTAGATTCCATCCATATGATTGATAGGCCAGTTGTTGTTGCTTATCTCATCTTGATTACTCTGATGTTTGTCTTTATTAATTTTGTTGTGGATGTTATGTATGCAATTTTAGACCCACGTATTCGGCACCAAAAATAACTACCTATGATTGATTACAAAAAAAAATTAGCAACATTAAGCATTGAAATAAAATCCATTTTCTCTGGCCATCCAATAGCAATTGCTGGCTTGATTGGCTTTATTGTGTTTGTCTTAACCGCACTTTTAGCTCCATGGATTGCACCACAAAATCCCTACGACTTGATGATTTTAGACATTATGGATGGATTATTACCTCCATTATCTAAGCTTGGTAATGGAACCACCTCTTGGCTTGGCACCGATGCTCTTGGTCGTGACATATTATCCGCAGTTATGTACGGATTACGACTAAGTCTTTTTGTTGCGTTTGTAGCTGTTAGTATTGGTACAACAATTGGTGTGTTTCTTGGTCTGTTAGCTGCAACTAAAGGTGGCTGGGTAGAGAGTGTCATTATGCGTGCCGTTGATTTAAAAGTAAGCTTTCCTGGGATTCTATTAGCGCTCATGCTGCTAGCAGTATTTGGAACCGGAGTTGATAAAATTATTTACGCTCTCATTATCGGTGTCTGGGCTAGCAAAGCAAGGCTTACTAGATCCTCCGCCCTATCAGAGATGCAAAAGGAATATATTGATGCAGCAAAAATATCCGGTATCCCTAACTGGCGAATTATGCTTAAATTTTTGCTACCTAATAGTATTGCTCCTGTATTAGTAATGGTTCCAATGGCTCTATCTGGAGCTATTGGTGCAGAAGCTACGCTGTCATTTCTGGGTGTGGGTGTTCCAATCACCGAACCCTCATTGGGATTATTGATCGCCAATGGTAATGACTACCTTCTTTCAGGAAAATGGTGGATTAGTATCTTTCCTGGTGTTGTTCTAGTGTCTCTGGTTTTGTGTATTAATGTTGTTGCAGACAGAATTCGTGAACATAATAATCCCTATTTAAAATCAATGGATAAGCAGTGAATAATATTCCACTCCTTAAAATAAATAACTTAACAGTCACCTACCCTTTGAATTCTGAAGGAAGTGATGTACTCAAGGCCCTTGATAATATCTCTCTTAATGTAAATTCAGGGCAAATCATAGGAATAGTAGGTGAAAGTGGTGCTGGAAAATCAACTATTGGAAAAGCCATCTTAGGACTTCTTGATCCTCCAGCAAAAATTGTATCTGGCGTAATTACATTAACAGATACATCAATGATTGGCTTAAGCGAATCGCAATATGAGTCTTTTCGTGGAAACCAAATTGGATATATATACCAAAATCCAATGACAGCGCTTAATCCGGTCTTAAAAATTGGTGAACAAGTCATCGAGGCAATACTAGCCAATACTGCGATGACTGGAAAAGAGGCTTATAATTATGCTATTCAGCTGCTGGAAAGAGCTGACGTAAGTTTTGCCAAAGATCGACTTCAAAAATACCCTCATCAACTGTCAGGCGGCTTATGTCAACGTATTGTTTTTGCAATTGCAATTGCTGCAAAACCTAAGCTGATTATCGCTGATGAGCCAACAACTGCGTTGGATGTAACCGTTCAAAGTTCTGTTCTTCAAACCCTTATTAAACTTAGCCAAGAAGAAGATATTGCTATTATTCTAATTACTCATGACATAGGCGTTGTATCAGAAACCTGTGATTATGTGTATGTACTTAGAAATGGAAAACATATCGAACAAGGAGAAACTGTTCAGGTTTTAGAAAAGCCGACACAAGAATATACAAGATCTTTAATGGCATCCGTGCCGCTTATAGAGAAGCGACTTCATCGATTTGCTCTGCCTAATGAAGCCAAGATGGAGGGTATGACTAGCCACCTTGGCTACTTAGAAGAAGAAAGAAAAGAGAATTTATATTTAAACAAAACGATTCTAAAAGTCACTAATATTTCAAAAATTTTTTATACGTCTTCCACTTTATTCAAAAGAAAAGAAGCCTTTAAAGCAGTTAAAAATGTAAGTTTCTCTGTGAATCGTGGGGAAACTGTAGGAATCGTTGGAGAGTCTGGATCTGGAAAATCAACCATTGGAAGAATGATATTAGGATTAGAAGATATAACTGAAGGTAGTATAATTTATAATGGTAGAGACCTTAAAAGCATTACTAGTCCCGAAGATCGTCTTGCACATTGTCTTTCAATTCAATGTATCTTTCAAGACCCCTACTCTTCACTTAATCCTCGTATGACTGCAGGAGAAAATATCACTTATGGTTTGAAAGTACATAAACTGATTGACTCTAAGAATGCAAAATCTTTAGCTCAAGACCTCATGACTCTTGTTGGGCTGCAGCGGCATGATGCAGATAAATTACCACATGCTTTTTCGGGTGGCGAACGCCAGAGAATTGGAATTGCAAGAGCATTAGGGTATCGACCAGATTTTATTTTCTGTGATGAGCCAACCTCTGCATTGGATGTTTCTGTTCAAGCTAATTTACTTAATTTATTAAAAGACTTACAAGAACAATTTTCATTAACTCTACTTTTTGTTAGTCATGATTTAGCAGTCATTCGGCAGATGTGTGATCAAGTTATTGTGATGAAAGATGGAGAGGCTCTAGAAAATGGAAGTAACGATAGTATTTTTGAGCATCCAAAACATCTTTATACTAAGTCATTACTTAAGGCTATGCCTAAATTTAAGGGCATTGCAAAACAAGTAGGTTTTAATGATAGTAAATAATTAATCGTTTAATAAAAATTATGGCTACTCAAAAAAACTATTACTTCGCCTATGGGTCAAACTTATCAAAGGCGCAAATGTCTCTTCGTTGTCCAGACTCAGATTATCTAATTTCGGGTAGGTTATCGGGCTATTCTTGGTTGATTAATAATAGGGGTTATGCGAGCGTAAAGCTTTCACCGAATGCCTTTGTTTTGGGGGAAATATTCACCTTAAGTGAACAAGATATTTCATATTTAGACCTCTATGAACATGTAGCTGAAGGCATGTATAGTAAGTATATTTTGAACATTGAAACGGAAGAAGGTGTTTATGATTGTTTGGTTTATGTTGCCTCCAGTAATGATATTGGCAAACCTCAAACTGAGTATATTGAAAGAATGAATATAGGCATTAAAAGTGCCAACCTTCCTGATGATTATGTCAACCAATGCATTAGGCCCTTCATACCAGAAAATTAATGTATTAATTTTCTAACATTTTTCTTAAAGCCAACTTCATTGTCTTCTTAATTAAACACCCATCAATTAAACTTTAACTCTCTTCTTTAAGAGCCTTATCTAACCTCTTTAAAGAGCCTGGATTCCAGTCAGAATTATGAATATCTGATTCTTCAGACCTTGCATTAGTCGCTTTTATTGCTTTTTCTTGTAATGATAGTTCTTTCTTCTTTGTTTTTGGCTCTACATTTTGTTTTTTCATAGTTCTCTCCGTTAGTTGAAGTAAAGCTATTTCAAGTTAATTGTACTCTTTTTATTATTACCGAAACTATTAGAGCATGTTTAGCAGCTTTGGTCTTAAATCGACATCAAGAAGCGTTACACAAAAAATAGTTTTTACAATTATCATATTCCATGTTTTTATCCTTTATATAATGTCTTCTAATTAACCTAGAAATATATTTTTCTGTTTCTAATATTGGATGAAACCAAATGGCCTATGTAGTAACAGATGGTTGTATCAAATGTAAGCACTTAGATTGTGTTGAAGTGTGCCCAGTAGATTGCTTTTACGAAGGTGAAAACACACTAGTTATCAACCCAGATGAATGTATTGATTGTGATGTATGTGTGCCAGAATGTCCAGTTGAGGCAATATTGCCTGATACTGACCCTGTTGGCGTTAAATGGTTAGAGTTCAACAGAAAATATAGTACTGAGATGATGTGGCCAGTTATTACTGAAAATAGTGGCCCAGACCCAGAGCATGAAAAATATCACCCAGATAATTTTCCAGATGGAAAGATGCATTTATTTTCTGAAAAGCCTGGTAAAGGTGATTAAGATTAGGATTATAAGCCTTAGACTCAGTCTCGTTCTACCGTAAAAAACTCAAATTTTTTGTTCATAAAAACCAGGGATCATATTATGAAAGCATTAGTTAAAAGTCACTCAGAGAAAGGGATTTGGCTTGAAGACGTTCCCATGCCAGAGGTAAGTAGTAACGATGTGCTTGTCAAAGTTCAGAAAA
>Ga0308019_10001893_pt1 | contig 12240 bp, 9 predicted proteins | sample Neamet284_FD_203135 | JGI IMG/M metagenome (GOLD analysis project Ga0308019, IMG submission 203135) | Marine microbial communities from water near the shore, Antarctic Ocean - #284 | ecosystem: Environmental > Aquatic > Marine > Unclassified | place: Southern Ocean | collected 2014-10-01 | reverse complement strand
TGATGCAGTTGCTTGCCGTTGTATTCATCGGCAATGACTTCAATTTCACCTGTGTCCATATTGGTTCGGGTGACGCGTGGTAGCACTGTATCGCCATCACCCCCTTCGCAGGCTAGCAAGCGCCACTCACTGTCGAATAGTAGACCATTCGCACGGTGACTAGGCTGGCGAAATACAGAGACCGTCCCAGTAGTTGATAGCCGCATTATTCGGCTGCTGTAAAGGTCAGTGAAATACACCGTACCGTCTTCTGCCACGGTTGGCCCTTCAGTGAAGGCAACAGTCGCTGCGATCGATACAGATCGTTCAGGTGTTAGCTCTACACAGGCAGACAACAGAGGCAACAAGATGATCATCATCAAAACGGTAAGTCTCTTCATTTTTATTTTCCAATTATTAATGGATTTTCAATAATTTCAAGTAACGGTAGTTATGCTAGCTAGTGTTTCCCAGAAAATTTAGAACTAATCGAGCAACAACTTCGGCTTGCTCCTGCTGCACCCAATGTCCGGCACCGTCGATAAGGTGCACAGCTCGCATATCCGTGCAGGCTCGCTCCTGCATACGCTCGAACGACCCCGGACTTTGATAAGTCCCCCAGTCACTCGCACCACTGATAAACATGGAAGGCTGATCAATCGTTTTACCGGAATATAGCTCCACCTCCGCCCGGCCAAACGTGGTGCCGCCCATGCGATAGCCATTTAAGCCACCTTGAAAGCTGGTGCGTCCATACTCCTGCGCATAGACCGCAAGCGCATCTTGCGGAAACCAGGCGTTAGCGGCAATTTCTGCGGTAGAAGGCATTTTCGCCGCCACTGTTTCTGCCATGCCTTCATTGAGGTTCATAATATAGTACTCAGGCATCAACGCCCATTGCTGCGCTGTGCGCCCGGCGAGTCTATGCGGTTGGTTTCCTTCCCAGTCGGCACTCTTAAAATGGTAGTAACCACGAATAAAATCAGCAATGCCTTGCTCGGCATGCCACATGTTTTCATTCGCTTCACGAGTTCTGTAATAACGCTGATAGTGCTTTCGGGGCCGTGGCAAGTTGGCCAAATCGGCATAAACATCGGACGCAGCAGGTGTCGCTGATCGAGGAGAATCATCAACTGTATCAAAAGGCAAAGTTGAGGTTCCACCAAATGGCGCACTCATCATGACCACAGATTTAAAAATGTCAGGACGGGTAAGTGCGCACCAGCCGGCAAGCGGCGCACCTGCATCGTGGCCAATAACAGCTGCCACCGACTTATAGCCAAAGGCAGCAACCAGACCCAATGCATCACGAACTTTGTTGAGGCGACGAAAGGGGTTCAGATCTGTGTCGTAATTAGCGCTCCACCCGGTAGTACGCCCATAACCACGCACGTCAGGCGCGATAACATGATAGCCAGCCTCTGCCAAGGGCAACATGATGCGTCGCCAGCTGTAGGCGAGTTCAGGAAAGCCGTGCAGCAACAACAGGGCTGGTTTGTCGCTAGATTCATAGCCCGCTTCCAGCACATGTATTCGCAGACCATTCACATCGTTGACGAAACGGGAGCGAATTCCTGCAGGCAACCATGTAGCAGGATACGACTGTAGTTTTACGCTAGCGCCAGTTGCTTGGCCGACCACGGCGCCAGAGGCAAGCACAGCAGGGACAAGTACTGAGGATGCTAACAAAAATTTTCTACGCGAATAGTCTCTCATCAGTGCTTGCCTGATCCATTTTTGAGGCAGAGGCTAGATAGAATACTGTATTTTTACTCCTACCCCAATTTTACCGTAATGCCCCAACAGCTACATGTGCCCTATCGCTTCGAGACTCGATTGAGAGTTAGCTTGTCAGTAAGCCGCAAAAGATAAATAATCAGTACTTGTTTGAGTTCTAATTCCTTACTATTGACTCGACCTATAAGTAACAAACAGCCTACCGGAGATACTGCGATGAGCAAGATCACACGACGCGACTTCATTAATAATGCAGGTTTGTACACAGCGGGAGGCATTGCCCTCTGCGCTAGCTCATCAAGGTTCATGGCAGGGGCAGCGCACGCGCAACCAATGCCCGGCTGGCTTTCGCTAACAGACGAAGCTGCGCTTGAGCCGGACCTCCCCATAATCGATCCCCACCACCATCTATGGGACAGACCTGGCAATCGTTACATGCTCGAAGACCTGCTCCTTGATACCGCCGCACATAATGTTCGGCAAACTGTTTTTGTAGAATGCACGTCGATGTACCGCGCAGACGGGCCAGAAGAGCTGAAAGTTGTTGGCGAAACCGAATTCGTGCAAGGCGTTGCCGCTAAAAGTGCCAGTGGTGCCTATGGTGAAACACGCGTGGCGACAGGCATTGTCGGCTCGGCCGACCTGCGCTTGGGAGATCGAGTCGCACCTGTGTTGGAAGCACAGATTGCAGCCAGCCCACAGCGCTTCCGCGGTATTCGCCATCGAGCCGCTTGGGCGGACCTCTCCGTGACCCCGAACCGGGCCGCCGACGCGCCCAATCATATTCTATTGGACACAGATTTCCGGAGGGGCTACGCGCATCTTCGTACCCATGGGCTTACATTCGAAGCCTGGCTCTATCACACGCATATTGCCGATCTTACCGATTTAGCTAAGGCCTTCCCGGATACAACTATTATATTTAACCACCTCGGCGGCCCTATCGGAATTGGTAGTTATGCGGGCCGACGTGACGAAGTATTCGCAGCATGGAAGCCTGCCGTTGCCGAACTGGCTAAATGCCCTAACGTTGTAGCGAAAGTTGGTGGAATTCAGATGGTGGTTAATGGCTACGGTTGGCATGAACAAGACAGACCGCCAACGTCGGACCAATTGCTGCAGACCAATCAGGACTGGTATCACTACATAATCGAACAGTTTGGACCAGAGCGCTGCATGTTCGAGAGCAATTTTCCTGTCGACAAACTCTCATGCTCGTACACCGTATTGTGGAATCAATTTAAGAAATTGACGATAGGTTATTCTGCTGACGAGCGGGCAGCAATGTTTCACGATACTGCACAGCGGGTGTATAGACTACCGAAGGTGTAAATAGGTTCGGCGAAAATCCACTTCTGTCTTTTCCCTCGGCCTAAATTTCAACATTTCTAACACCCTTTATTTGGAAAGAGGAATTTTCATGTTCAGAATTTTTTCAGTGCTAATTTTACTCGCTTCAAGTTATGCGCACGCCGACTTGAAACTTACAGTATTTGATTGCGGTCAACTAATTTTTTCTGATGTCAGTGCATTCGGGATAAGTAATGAGGAAACAACCGTACGCGAACTATTCGTGCCCTGTTATCTGATTCAGCATGACGAACATCTCATGGTTTGGGATGCAGGCTTACCACTGGCTGATGTCGGAAAGACTGATGGAAATTCACGCTACGAGGAATCGTTTCTCGACCAACTCGCAGACATGGATATTACACCTTCTACTATCGACCTGGTGGCTTTCTCCCACATGCACTACGACCATGTCGGTGCCGCCAACGCTTTCACAAATTCTACGCTGCTTATTCAGGAGACAGAGGCTGTAGCAGCATTTGAACACCCGGAAGATAACCCGGTGTTTCGAGCGGAACTCTATAATGAGCTTATGACTGTTAATAGGCGTAGCTTAAACGGCGATTACGATGTTTTTGGCGACGGCAGCGTTAGAATCATTTCCGCCCCAGGACATACACCGGGGCATCAAGTCTTGTACTTGGAGCTCAGCAACTATGGTCCACTCATTTTGTCCGGCGACCTATATCATTTCGAGGTGAGCAGGACCTTGCGTCGAGTACCTGTATTCAATACCAACGTCGAGGAAACATTAAATTCGATGGATAAAATTGAAGAACTGTTGGTGACAAGCGGAGCGACTTTCTGGATTGAGCACAGCAACCAACTTGCCGAAAGTTTAAATTTAGCGCCTGCGTTTTACGACTAAGTCGATACTAACTTAGCGAACAGGGACTAAGGCTGATTTTCCGCCTCAATCTTCCGCTCCTGCCGATCTTTCTCTTCTTCAATAGCGGACTCTATTATCTCCAACACACCGTCCACATCAGCGGCCTGCGTGTTCTCAGCGAAAAGTCCAGTAAGTAAAGTATCTGGGCGCAAGTCGCCTTCTTCATACAATTTCCAAATTTCCTTGGCGAATCCGGTCTGCAGCAACTCCGGAGCGAATTGACCGTAGTAGCTGCTAATCTTATTAACATCACGCTCCAGCATTACTTCCGCATTGTTATTCGCAGCAGCATCTACCGCCTGCGGGAGGTCGATAATCACTGGCCCGTGCTCATCTACTAAGATATTGAATTCGGACAGGTCACCGTGAACCAGACCAGCACAAAGCATTTGCACCACGAACCGCATGACTGCCGCATGGCCTTGAACGGCCTCTTCGGCTGACATAGACACTTCGCTAAGGCGTGGTGCCACAAGACCCTCATGGTCGGTAACCAGCTCCATTATCAAGACACCATCAACACAGGTGTAAGGCTCCGGAACTCGCACGCCGGCAGCGGCAAGTTTACGCAGCGCATCTACTTCTGCGTTGTGCCAAGTCTGTTCCTGCTGCTCGCGGCCAAATTTAGAACCTTTATCCATGGCACGGCTACGGCGACTATTGCGTGACTTTCGGCCCTCTGTATACTTTACCGCCTGCTTGAAGCCGCGCTTAGCTGCTTCTTTGTAGACCTTGGCGCAGCGAATGTCAGTATTGCAGCGGACGACATAGACATCGGCCTCTTTACCACTCATCAGCCTGCTGATGACCTCATCAATTAGGCCTTCTTCTATAAGAGGCTGGATTCGCTTAGGTATTTTCATGGCGTCTTTTTACAGCACTTGAGGATAGGAAGCTAGCAATCAAAGCCCTTGGACCTCTTTGATAATTCAGTAGTTAATCAAAGCCAACAAAATTAACAAAGTCCGGAGCATCCGCTCGACGCGATTTTACACTATTCGCCGAAAACTCATCATTTGGATAACCCATCGCGATGCAGGTAAGAATACTCTGATCATCTGGAATTCCAGCATGCTCTCTAACAACCGGTGTCTGCATCACCCCCTGCCCATTGATGACCGTTCCCAAGCCTCTCTCCCAAGCAGCAAGACAGATACCGTAGGAGATTGCTCCAAGATCAAACTGCGCAATCGCAGCAGGTTCTAGAACCTTGTCATAGGTGAGCACTATAGATACGGGCGCATCGAATTGACGAAAGCCCCGCATTACCCAATCGGTGCGCTTTGCTTTGTCATCACGCTCAATGCCCATAGCCTCGAATAGTTGTACGGCGATCTCGATCTGCCGCTGGCGGTGAATTCCCTCGTAGGCTTCCTTGGTGGGGAAATCGCGCTGCGGCTTTACCCCTGCCACCATATTCTCCGTGTTGCCTTTGCGAATTCTATTTAGAGGTTCTCCGGTGACGACATACAGATTCCAAGGTTGGGTATTCATGGAGGACGGTGCCCCCTTTGCAACTTGGATTATTTCTTCGATGAGCTCTCGTGCTACAGGTTTATCTTGATAACCACGCACGCTTCGCCTCGTCTGTACCAGTGTTTCAAATTCCAAGCTTCCTACTCCTATCCTAGTAAAGTCACGCCAGCCAGCGGCGCTGCCTATTATGCATAGGATTAAGGAAATGGAAACTATTTAAGAATAGATTACGGGCAATAATTGGGATTTTACGAAACTGCACTAAAACGTGGCTCGGACCTTGGCCGTAAAGCGAGGCCCGGTTGTAGTACAGAAACGTTCGATCTCTCTGATATCTCCATTGATCAGACGGCCGTTGAAACGTCTTCGCTCTCGGCAAGCGTCTTGATTCAGAAGATTGTCCGCTTCGAACCTGAATGTAAACCTACCGACACTATTCTTCTCAGCGAACAAACTTAGATTGCTGGCTATACCCGAGCCTATCCAGATAACATTATCGATATCATAGAAGGGCCGATTGCCGTCGAATCCGTCTCGATAATTGAGGCCATAATTGAAATTTTGTGATGGAATATCGTGACGAAAACCTAAGCTAAAATTCCCCCTGTCGAATGGCACGACCTTTCTATTCTTGCCAATTAACGGCGCAAATATTTTCGAATCCTGTATCAATACACCTGCAGTAACTACCGCCTGCGGGAGATTCAAAAATCCCAAGCGGATGCTGGCATTGAGATTGAGACCATAGACTGTGCCGTCACCCACATTTCCGTTGGTTGTCGCTAGATTGGTTTCGTTTTTAGAAACATCGATACGGTCAATCGAATTGCCGACATCGTAGTAGAACAGTCTGGAATTGAGCACGCCGCCATCATTAGGAAGCCGATAGTCAAGATTGACGTTATAACGCCAAACTTCTTCTTGTTCTAACTCCGGATTCCCAGCAAGAATATCTTGAGTCTCATCTCGGTCATTAGCGGCGGCCGAAAAATCTGAGAAGCGCAGTTGTGACACATCGAGTTCAGCTGACATGCGAAGCTGAAAGCTGCTACTCATATTAAATCTTAGATCGAATTTAGGCTTTAGGAAGTCAAAACTTCGACTTACATTTACATCACCGGACTGCGATATCTCAGAGTCCTCATAGAACAGACTGCTCTCCAAAGACAGTCGCTGATTGATCTGCCAATTATGTATGGCGAATCCTTCGTAACGAATCTCTTCTACTGTAGACACTGCATTTGGCAGAGCGACTGGGGTTAAGTCACCATGATCTGGGGAGGCAATTCCACCAAGGGGTAAACCAATTTTCAATGAAGAGTCGAGTATGGTCTGTGCTCTCTCTATACCCAGCTCCAAGTTCTGATTATCTGCCGGATCAAACGTGTAGGAGGTACGTACTATGCGTTCGCGCTCACGGCGGCTGGTATCTAGAAATAGGTTCTTGGTTTCCGGCCCATCTAGGCCGAAAGAAAAAAATCGCTCACGGGTAACGGCGTTATTATCCTCATTTACGATGAAGAGGACTTTGTATTTTCCGCCACTATTAAAACTGTATTCATAGTCGCCACCAAACTCCCAGTTATCAGAACTGGCAGGAAGCTCCTCGCGCTCTACTCGGATAGACGGTGGTGAGTTCTGAAAATTGGTAATGGTCCGCACTAAATTCGCAGGCGGATCGTTCTCTCGATAGAGACCATTGAAGGCAATTCTGCTTCCATCTGATATCTGATAGGCGATATTGGAATTTAGCGTGTATGTAGTCTGATCTTGGATACGCTCGATCTCGCGAACATCATTCAGGCCAAGTCCAGGAGGTAATACGCTGATTTCATAGCTTTCCAAATCCTGATAACCCGACGCAACTTGAGCGCTTAAGAGATAGTCAAACTGCCCTGTCTGTCCACTGAAGGAAAAAGTCCCTATAGGCTCGACTTGGCCATCACGGAAATGTGTCGCACCTAGTTCGGTCGAAAGGCTAGAACTCGATTGCGACTCAAGCAAAACGATATTGACTAACTGACCACTGTTCCGAACATCGAGGTCGCCCGAGGTGCCACGAATAATTTCAATGTACTGAACTTGGTCTGCAGAAATTCTATCGAGCTGGCTACTGGCCTCATTCGCCTTGCCAGCCATGCGTTTGCCATTGATAAGGATCTGTTCACTGGCACCGAGACCGCGATCGGCACCATTGAAGGTTTGAACCTCATTGCCTTCAAGCGCCACGCTGATACCAGGGATAACATTCAGCATGTCATTGACTGACACAGGACCGTATTGCGCAAAGAAAGAGGCTGGATAGGTAACCGTGGACTCGTCTTGGGTGGCTTCTTGCGCTATTCCTGAGCCGGCAATTCCAAAAAGTAGTACTGTTGTTATTATTCTTGAGTGCCGCATTATAATCTCTAAGGGGGATTCAGTGTTCGGCGGGCATATTAACAAGAGTCAGAGTATACATACAGTTCATGCTAATCCCCTCACCTCTTCTTACTGCGCTTAATCTCATTAGATCTCGAACCTAAGACAAACTAACCACAGACTACTGATTCGTTGTTAGACATAGCCTACCTAGTGATTGCCGAGTATGATTGTTAATCGATATTCCAATTGAGCGCAGCGAGGCCTCTATGACTAGTAATTTCATCTCTCGACGTCGTTTCCTTCAAGCTAGTGGCGCAGCCGCTATTGGATTACCCTCACTTGCTCGCGGCTATACAGCCTCGGAGATGCGGGGCTTCTATGCTAATGGCGAGATGTCGACCAATGTCTCTAAATGGGAGCTAGACACGCCGGCTCTATGCGTCGATCTAGATCTCCTAGAAGCCAATCTCGACCACATGGCGTCCACTGTAGCCGCCAATGGCATCGCAAGCCGTCCTCACGCAAAGACCCATAAGTGCCCCACTATCGCTCATATGCAGATGGACCGAGGCTCGGTCGGAATATGCACAGCTAAGGTCAGCGAAGCAGAAGCGATGTTCCAGAATGGGATAGACCAGATCCTGAATACCACAGGAAACGTAACTCCGACAAAGATAAGCCGCGCAATGAACCTTCGAGCTCAGTGCCCGGGCTTCATTCAGGCGACCGATTCTGAGCCTAATGCACGATTGCTCTCTGAGGCAGCCACGGCGATGGGCATCGTTGCCGACGTTGTAGTCGATGTAGACCCAGGCATTCGCCGCACCGGCACGCCCTTCGGGCAACCTGCCCTAAGGCTGGCACAGCTCATTGATCAGCTACCGGGCCTGAATTTTCGCGGCATGCTTTGCTACGACGCGGCGGCACAGCACGTCGTCGGTTTCCAGACTCGTAAGGCGCAAACGCTCGAGCGCATGGTGCAGGCAACAGACACCCTCGAGCTCATGCAGCGCTCTGGACTTAATACTGAGATATTCAGTGGCGGTGGTACCGGCACCTACAATATTGACCATGAGACGAAGGGAATGACGGATGTGCAGGTTGGTAGTTACGTGTTCATGGATGCGCAATATATTTCGATAGGCGGCGAGGAAGATATAGAAGTGTATTCCGACTTCGCCACTTCACTAACGGTGATGACGACTGTCTTGAACGATCAATACGAAGGTCGCGCCACCTCCGATGCTGGCGCCAAGGCCTGCACCATCAATCAGCCCTGGCCTATAGTGAAGGGCGAATCCAATATTACCTATCGATCTGGCTCCGATGAATTTGGCACTATCATCTATGGCGACGACCCATCGCGTAACTACAAGGTTGGAGACAAGCTCGAAGTGATCGTCTCGCACTGCGATCCAGTGGTGAACCTATACGATCAGATGTATGCAATTCGTGGAGACAAGGTCGAAGCAGTATGGCCAATTTCGGCGAGAGGTATGTCAGCCTAAGAGGGCTTCTTAAGAATAATAAAAGGGAGCTTTCGCTCCCTTTTATTATTCGTCAAATAAGGCTCGCAGGTGCGGGTTCAACATTCTTCCCTGCGGATCTAGCTCACGTCGCAGCTCCATAAAATCTTTGAAGCGCGGATACAGCTCGGCCAGCTCAAGATGGGTGAGGCTGTGAACTTTTCCCCAGTGTGGCCTGCCGCCGTACTTCCAGAAGATAGGTTCAATAATGTTAAAGTAGGGTCGATAGTCTTCGCTAGCCGCTCGGTGAATCGAAATCGTCGCATGAGGATGATCTCCGTAAGCCATGCTTAGCCAGTCATCATCGGCGCCGACATAACGGTACTCCAACACGAAGTTCACATCGATCGCTCGATCATAGATTGTCTTAAGAATCTCTCGCAGACATTCAGCTCCCACTTCCGCGGGCACCGAATACTCCATTTCATTGAAGCGACTATTGCGGATATTGGAAAGTATCTTATGAGATATATCTACAGACTCACTTGGTTGAATACGTGATGCTGTCTCATTTGATTGCCTAAGACGTTCTGCTGGAGTTGGGTTTTCGCTTAGCCCTAGAGACTCAGCTATCGACGAATCGCTAGTAGGCTCCGCATCCAATTCCACCTCCCCGATGGGTTCATCTGTCTCATCGATAGACAGCACCAATGAATAATCAGAATAAACCAGTGGAAAAATTTCAAAGTGTCGATGATTCGCAGCGAGTTCATCGAAATTTGCGAGGATGTCTTCAGTTGGCGCTGCCCATTCGCGCTTCTTTAATTTATAAGCTTCTCTGTTCTGCATTGTTACCTGAGTAACGATGCCAAGCGCTCCTAAGTTCACGCGAGCAGCGTGCAATAAATCTTCATCGTTGCTGTCGATGTCCATGATGCTACCGTTCGGAGTCACGAGCCGGAGCGACGTAATAAACGAAGATAAAGCCTGGAGAGTCACCCCAGTACCATGGGTGCCGGTCGCTATTGCACCTGCTACAGTCTGCCTGTCTATGTCGGGCAAATTGATCATGCCTTGGCCGATCTTGTCAAACTGCGCTCCGAGATCACCAAGACGAGACCCAGCACCCAAGGTCACCTGATTTTTCTCACTATCTGAACTTAGGATGCCGTTAAGCTGATCGATAACGACGAGATGCCCATCGGTTGGCACCAGAGGACTAAATGAGTGACCTGATCCCACAGGGCGAATCGGCCCCAGCGTATTTCTCAATAGACTCGTTAGTTCTTCTTCGCTGCCTATGTCGTACCGGCCAGCAGGCTGACAGGTCTGACCACCAGACCAGTTATTCCAGGATGCCGACTTTGCGAACGCTGCGCCTGAGCCTGCGTAGGCTCCAAACAAGGCCGCTCTGACGCTGGAGGCTAGAAATGTACGTCTTGATATTTGCTTCATTGGTTGAGCCCAGCCATGTAGGCAATCATCGCTCTAAAATCAGAGACCTCGCAGGCCATACAATAGCCAAGTGGCGGCATGGAGTTAATGCCTTCCGCTACATTGTTGAGAATAGCCTCTTCACCCTTCTGCAACCTTCGTTGCCATTCGACCGTGTCTCCTACAACTGGGGCTCCTGCTTCGCCAGTGATATGGCATAGAGCGCAGCTACGAGACCACTTACCCATTACTTCTTCATCAACGATCGCCGTGCTCAGGGTGGGCGGCATGAACTGCTCGCCGGATTCCGGATTTCGGCTTGCAATACTTGAGCAAGCACTCAGCAGCAACGCGATGAGCGCAAGGATAAATAAATGGGAGATAGGTTTTTTCATATTCTGCCAAAGGTTGAACAATAATCCACTTTAACCAGAGAGCCGGAAGCTGTCAATTGAGGATTACTTGGGAAAATATGGACTGACTTACCCTTCATAACGCTTGGTCTTCGCCTGTGTATTTAAGGAACGAAATGCCTCTAATTTTTCCTTGATGCTAGCTTCTAATCCAATGTTTTTAGGGTGATAAAACTGTTCATCCTTTAATTCGGGCGGCAGATAATTTTCACCAGCTGCGAAACTATTCTCTTCGTCATGGGCATAGCGGTAGTCTTCGCCATAGCCTAGTGATTTATTTAGGGAGTTGCTGGCGTTTCTTAGGTGCAGTGGAACTTCCAAACTACCATTTTGATTCACGGCGTCCTTTGCTGCATTAAACGCGGCATAGACTGCATTGCTTTTTGGTGCGCTGGCAAGATACACCGCTGCCTGGGCTAACGCTAGGTCGCCTTCTGGACTTCCTAGACGGGTATAGGTGTCCCAACAACTAAGTGTAAGAGGAAGGGCTCTAGGGTCTGCGATGCCAATATCTTCCGACGCCATTCGCACTAGACGGCGTGCCAGGTAGATCGGATCGCAGCCGCCGTCTAACATCCTCGCCAACCAATACAATGCAGCATCGGGTGATGAGCCTCTCACCGCTTTATGGAGAGCGGAAATCTGTTCATAAAAACTATCTCCGCCTTTATCGAAGCGTCGACTACCCTCTTCTAGTACCTGCTGCACATGACCGTCGGCAATCGCCCTGCGTCCACCCTCGACCTCTGCCATGTCGCTTAGTACTTCGAGATAGTTTAGGACACGACGTGCATCACCATCGCCTGCTCGGGCCAACATCTGTCTCTGCGACTTGCCCAGTTCTAGATTGAGTTCAGCTAATCCTCTCTGTTCGTCTTGCAGGGCATTTTCGATGACTCCCAATAGATCATCTTCGGTCAAGGGCTTGAGCAGATAGACCCGCGCTCGCGAGAGCAAGGCATTGTTCAACTCAAAGGATGGATTCTCTGTAGTAGCACCGATAAACAACACCGTACCGTTCTCTATATGAGGAAGAAACGCATCTTGCTGTGCCTTGTTGAAGCGATGGACCTCATCCACAAACAGAATGGTTTGACTGGAACCACCGGCCTGATGATATTTGGCGCGCTCG
>Ga0308019_10001888_pt1 | contig 12284 bp, 8 predicted proteins | sample Neamet284_FD_203135 | JGI IMG/M metagenome (GOLD analysis project Ga0308019, IMG submission 203135) | Marine microbial communities from water near the shore, Antarctic Ocean - #284 | ecosystem: Environmental > Aquatic > Marine > Unclassified | place: Southern Ocean | collected 2014-10-01 | reverse complement strand
CACACTGGCTAGCATTGTGCCAGAGGATATTAGTGATGCATTTAATAATGCAAAAACAACCCAAATAATAGCTGCTAAGCGTGCAAATTTAGCCATACTAGCTGGCGCCCATGTAGGTACCATCCATTGTATGCTGGCAACAGCTGCTGCAGCTGTTGCCGTAAATTGCATTTGTGCATGAAGTGGTGCAGTTAACTCAACGCCAAATAGATCACCAGCGACCATTGCTGGAGTTAACGCCATCATTAAAACCCATAGGCCGGTATAGCCAGCACTGATTCGCATTATTAAAGACAAACTCACTATTATTCTCCTCACTAAACAGATAGTTCATGCCTAAGACGATGAGCTTTATTACGCCCTCTTGGCAAAGTTGATTTTATTCAGCATAAGAGCATCCAGAGGTTTCACAAGCTGCTTATAAATACTGGTCATGCTGACACTTCTAGTATCAAACCATAAACGGTCTGACTATTGACTACCTATGCGTTAATAACGCTTAGATGGTCCTTTTGCTGTGCTGAAAAAAGCAATACTATTTAATACGCTTAACTGGAAACCTTAAACTTTTAAGAGAGCGTTTAATCGTCTTGAGATGCGTCATGGTTTCTTCACCAAGCTTCATAGTAACGCCTACAGCAAGAACGTCTATCACCACCATTTGGGTAATACGGGAGGACATGAGTGTGTTGAGTTCTTTGTCTTCATCTAAATCGATATACAAAGGAATCTGCACTTGCTCAGCTAGAGGGGTATCACTTGGGCACAAGGCAATAACTGTTGCACCAGCATCCATCGCCAGTTGTGTAGTGTGAAGTAGATCTTTAGTACGGCCCGTTTGAGAGACTGCGATTACTACATCGCCAGGCTGCAAGGTAACAGCCGCCATCGTTTGCAAGTGAGGGTCTGAATAGGCCGCAGCCGAGATATTGAGGCGGAAGAACTTATGCTGTGCATCACTACAGATAGGGGCAGAAGCGCCAAAGCCATAACAATCAACACGCTTAGACTGAGCTAAAGCAACGATCGCTTGCTCTAAGTTAGCGGCATCTAAATCAGATTTTACTCGCATTAGATTACCCATCGTGGAATCAAAAATCTTTTCTTTAAACTGCTCCACTGAATCACGACTATCTAGACGAAATTGCTGATAAGAGGTATTAGCACCTACAAACTGAGCAAGTTTAAGCTTAAAATCTTGGAACCCATCAAAGTCTAGTGCCCTGCAAAAGCGCACTACAGTGGGCTCACTTACTGCTGCCGCCGCCGCTAAATCGACAATACGCATTTGTACAATCTTGGCACGATGTTCTAGCACATAGTCTGCCACCTTACGCTCAGACTTGCGTAACTGCGGGTGGGCTTGTGCGATAGTTTTAAATAAATCGAGGTTAGATGTAGACATGGGTTGAGCCGAAGCAATAAGCAATTGGTAACATTCTACCCTATTCGCTTCAGCTCAATCCACCGCCTATACTCAAAATTGTAAGGAGATATCCTTATGGCTAGCCATACACGCAGAGATTGTGGTGGCAACATCATCACTCATACGTTCTTGTAGACGCAATCCGATGCTATCTTTAATCGCCAGGTCGTAGCTCACCAGAGCTGGAACCATGTCAGTTAGTGCACGTTTTCTCCATATGATTTCTGCTGATAGCAAAGCCATAGCTTCACTATGGTAGCCCATGGCTTTTTCTGGATTATATTTACTGCCCTTTAGCGCCCTTCGTGCTTTAGAGAGTTTAGACTTGATGCTGCTCACACCAGCAAACTCCCCCAATTTTCGCTCTTGTAGCTTAATCGCTGACATCGCATCCTTGGCGTCTAATTGGTCAATGTTAGCAGCAAGTTCGGCCACACCAGGTTCAAGCTCAGCTAACTTAGGGGCTTGGGTTATCCACAAACGCATCTCAGTTATGCCTTCATAAGCTTCATCAGCGTTGCGGCGATATTGATTACGAGACTGCTTTTCTGCCTTGTTGAGTTTCTCAAAAATAGGCCTTTGGGTTGCCCATACTGCAGGAATGCTAGCTTCTAAACGCTGATTCAACAGCCCCAGTTCATCAATACGTAAGGCTAAACTAGATCTACGATCAGCATTTAATTCAATATCATCAAGTCGGCGTAATTGTAACTTAGCGTCTTCGACCAAGCGTTTATTGCGACGCACATTAAGCTGGATCTCACGCACTTGCTGATGCAATGGCTCATAGTTTTGTTCGAAGTCTGTGAGTTCAGCCTTAGCCTGATAAATGCTTTCTACTTTAACAAATGTCTGGCGTGCCTTAGTTAAACTGTCGCCTAACATCTGTGCTGCCGCGGAAGACACATAGCTTGTATCTGCCGCCGCCATCGAATCTATGGCCGCTACCAAACTAACTTTTTGATTGGCGTAAAGAGTAAGCACTTGCTCCTCTAAACACGGCTGAATGCGGGGATTCATAGGTGGTGGTGCTGATTCAGAAGTAAGGTAGGTGCGATTGGGAAGGTAGTTAACTAAACTGGGGAAAAAACCAGTGATGATTAACGCCAATATCTGCAGCCCAATAAATGGTACCACGCCTTTGTAGATCGACAGCGTCTTCACTACTTGGTCCGCCACACCCCGTAAGTAAAAGAGTGCAAAACCAAAAGGAGGCGTGAGGAATGAAGTTTGAATATTTAAACCAATCATTACCCCAAGCCATACAGCAGTAACATTTGCGCTAGGATCGGCCAACAATATTGGCGCCACAATGGGCACCACTACTACGGCAATTTCAATAAAGTCTAAGAAGAAACCCAATACAAAGATGACGACCATGACTACGAAGAACTGCACCCAAAAACCACCAGGAAGACTTGTTAGCATGTGTTTCACTAACTCTTCTCCACCAAAGGCGCGGAAGGCAGACGTGAGCATCGCAGCACCAATAAGAATGATAAATACCATAGAAGTGGTTTTAGCTGTTTCTCCCATTACTTCATGCAAGGTAGTGCCTGTTTTAAATACCCGCCAGCCACTCCAAGCAATGGCCATGAGCAATGCTGCTGAAGCAATCAAACCCAGTGTAACTCCAAGGCGGTCTTCATCAGTATTTATGCTTTTTATATTAAGGTTAAAATTAGCAACAATAAACCCTAAGCAAATGACCGCTGAAATTGCTATAAATGCTGGCCAATAGCGTTTTTCGTCACGGTCATGCAACCGGTAACCAGCCATCAACATAGCGCCTACAGCACCTACAGCACCTGCCTGATTAACCGTTGCGACTCCCATTAAGATGGATCCCAGAACCACAAAAATCAAAGTAAGAGGTGGTAATAGTGCCATTAATACTTTGACTAAGAATTGACGGTCATAAGCACCAGAATAGCCAATTGGTGGCGCCATTTTAGGACGGATGATAGCCGTGAAAAGAATATACAATATATACAAAGCAACCAATAAGAGGCCTGGGATAAAGGCCCCCATAAACATATCTCCAGCACTGGCAGAAGTTATATCCAGCACTGAGGGCATGGAAAATTCACCCGTGATTTCACGATAGGCAGCCTTGCGCATAGCACTGGCTTGATCAGCTGCGTTGCTGAGTTGGTCGGCTAATATAATAAGCACGATCGACGGAGGGATAATCTGGCCTAAGGTGCCAGAGGCACATATCGTTCCTGTGGCCAATGAGTGTGAATACTTATTACGCAACATGGCCGGCAAAGAGATCATGCCCATGGCAATCACCGTTGCGCCAACAATACCCGTGGTAGCGGCAAGCAATGCCCCCACGATAACGACAGAAATGCCCAAACCACCAGGTACTGGGCCAAACAACTGAGCCATGGTGACTAACAAATCTTCTGCTACTTTAGAGCGTTGTAGCATAATGCCCATAAAAATAAATAACGGAATAGCGATCAGAGTATCCCGCTCAACGTTCCAGTAAAGACTTCTAAAATTTGTCACCCCAGCACTAAGCCATTGCACTGGGCCACCTTCATGAAAGTAAGCGTCTGGATTGTCAGCAAAAATCCATCCCGCTAGGGCAGCTAAACCAATCGTAATAATGGAGGATCCTGGCAAAGAGAATGCCACCGGAAAGCCAGAAATAAGTGCCGTAATCATTAGTAGGACTAAGATTCCTAAAAACAGAAGTTCCATAACCGAGTGTCCTAGGGGTTAGCCGTAGTTGTCGCTGTTTCACCACGAAGCACACCAAAGTGCTTGAGCAAATAACTTGAAAATTGAATAACCATAGAAAAAGCAAAGATGGCTAAAAAACCTACCATGATGTATTTCACATACATACCATAGCCACTTTGAGACACTTCTACGCTAAGTAACGGGCTGTTAATGCTACTAGTTCTATCCCACATGCCCAGCGTGAGAATAGTAAAACAAAGGGGTAACCCAAGTAAGCTCACCCCAAATATATTAACCCAAGCTTTGGTGCGTGCCTTAAAGTGGGTATAGGCCACATCAACACGGATATGCCCTTCAACCAGCAAGGTATTGGCAGCCGCAAATAAGAATAACGCAGCATACCAAAACCGGACTAGATCACCCATAAAAGCCTGTTCGTATGAGAAAACAAAACGTGTGATAACGATCAAAAATTCAGCCACAACCACTAACAGTGAAAGCCAAATAAAGCCTAACCCTTTAGTGCGCAGGGCAATGAAACAGGCCAATAGCATTAACGGGAGGTGTACATAAGCACCACGAAACTTGGGTTTGCCTAATTCACTGGTGAGGCCTTTACCAACAATAGGCTCTAGCATCAGCTCAATTCGCAAGAAAGACACTAACATGTCAGCCATGCCTACCAACAATACCATCCAAAAAGCAGCTTTTATACTTGTGGCTGCCCAATCTGAGACCCGAACTGAAAGATTATGATAACTTTCGGCACGTAATTTAGAGACATGAATGGCTGCTAAAATTGGTGCTGCCAAATAGCTCAATACCTGAAGCCATCCGAGGCCCGTGGCCGGACCCGTAGGTGATTTACCGAGTAGGGTATTCACTGCTCCTGGCCATAATGCCCAGAAGTTTAAAAAATTATTAAGCACAAAAATAACCGTGGCATAAACCACAGTAAAAGCTAGACTGCGAAGCAGCAAATCTTGCTTAAGTAAAACGCTAGGAGAGCTCAATGAGCTAGGCGAGTGTTGCATGGTTAAAACCATTAACTTAGGGGGATGTAAGAATAAATAGGGCATACCCGCGCACCTAGTGTGCGCAGGGTATGCCCAGAGCCAACGATTAACCGCCTAGTGCGCGGTTACGCTGAGTTAGATACGCTTGATCAGAAATTTCTGCCCATGCACCGATATCGGTACGTGCAGTAACAAAGCTCTGATGAATACGATTAGCCAAATCACTATGCTCTTGAACTTCGGCAAACACTTCTTCAGAAGCTTCAGCAAAGCCATCGTAAATGTCATCGTTGAACTGGCGAAGCTTCACACCTTGATCATTCACTAAACGCTTAAGCGCCGCACCGTTCTTGGCATTGTACTCTGACATCATCACGTCATTTTCCATAGAAGACGCTGCTTCAATCATGAGTTGATCAGATTTGCTCAACCCATCCCACCAAGTCTTATTCATGCCACAGGCTAGCATAGCACCTGGCTCATGCATTCCTGGGTAATAGTAGTACTTAGCAGCTTCGTAGAACTTCATTAACTCATCGTTCCAAGGACCAACCCACTCGGTTGCATCAATAGAACCAGAGATTAGGTTTTCATAAATCTGACCCCCTGGTAAGGAAACAGGAGAACCACCTAACTTAGCCAATACGTCGCCACCAAGACCAGGCATACGCATCTTCAAGCCTTTAAAGTCATCTACACTGTTCATTTCCTTGCGGAACCAACCACCCATTTGGACGCCAGTGTTGCCACACATTAGGCCTTTAAGGCCGTAATCTGCACCCAACTCATCCCATAATTCTTGGCCACCACCAAAACGAATCCAAGCGTTCATCTCTGTGTAGGTTAGGCCAAAAGGAACAGAGGTAAAGTAAGCCCAACCTGGGTGTTTACCTTTCCAGTAGTACTCAGCACCGTGGTACATTTGAGCATTGCCTGAAGCTACCTCATCGAATGAGTCAAACGCTTTTACACGTTCATTGGCAGCATAATATGTTACTTGTATACGGCCATCACTCATATCATTTAAACGTTGCGCAAAACGCTGAGCACCGGTACCTAAACCTGGGAAATCTCGGCCCCAAGTTGCTACCATAGCAATTTCTACGCGTTCTTTGGCAATAGCTGGTGCAGCAATAGTAGAAGCAACTGCTGCTCCACCTAGACCAACCAAGCCTTTCTTTAATATTTCACGTCTTTCCATTTCTAAGTTCTCCAGTATTATTTTTTTTTAGTCAACACAATAGAAAAGTAACTCACTCACAATCGTGATATTTACCTTATCTGAAGTTACAATAGGTGTTAAGTTAATGCCCTAACTAACCCAAAAATTATCGTAGCTTCAGTAAACATACGCTTTTAGCTCTAGGCTGGCAACTAGACTTAAGTGTAATGGTCAGATCAGTTGGGCAACGCGCTATAGATTTGATTTAGGTGATATATAAACGCTTACTTGCCACACTCACACGGATACAATAATGGATGTTTCTCGCCTTTTAGATGAACTCAACAGCTCACAACGTGAGGCTGTTGCTGCGCCTGAAGAAAACTTACTAATATTGGCAGGCGCTGGCAGTGGTAAAACCCGTGTGCTGGTACATCGGATTGCATGGCTAATTGAAGCAGAGAACATTTCTCCTTGGTCCATTATGGCAGTTACCTTCACCAATAAAGCGGCACGAGAAATGCGTGCTCGTATCGAAAGCCTCATGGGCCTAGATACACAGCAATTGTGGGTGGGTACATTCCATGGTCTGGCTCATCGACTTCTGCGGCGCCACTGGCAAGAAGCCGGCTTACAAAAAGAATTTCAAATTTTAGATAGCGATGACCAGCTCAGCATCCTTAAAAGGCTGTGCAAAGAAATGCAGTTAGACGAAAGCCGCTGGCCTGTTCGCCAGTTTCAGCAATTTATTAATGGCTGTAAAGATGAAGGCAAGCGGGCACAGCACATAGAAACCCATGGTGACTTTCAACTGGATACGCAGGTAAAAGTGTATGCAGCCTACCATCAGGCTTGCGAGCGTGCTGGATTAGTAGATTTTGGCGAGCTCCTGCTTCGTAGCCACGAATTATGGCTCAATAACAGTGCTTTATTGGCCCATTACCAAGGCCGTTTTAAACATATGCTGGTGGACGAGTTTCAAGACACCAATACCATTCAATATGCTTGGCTTAGGGTATTGTCTGGCTCTGCCGCTAAAGTAATGGCTGTGGGTGATGACGACCAATCCATATATGGTTGGCGTGGTGCAAAAATAGAAAACATCCAACACTTTGAGCGCGACTTTGGTAATGCCATTACCGTTCGCTTAGAGCAAAACTACCGCTCTACTGGCACTATACTTAAAGCAGCAAATGGCGTTATTTCAAACAACAGTGGCCGCCTTGGCAAAAATCTATGGACTGACGGTAAGGACGGCGAACCCATCGCACTGTATGCAGCATTTAATGAAATGGATGAGGCGCGCTTCATCGTTGATCAGATTGATCAGTGGCAAAAAGAGGGTGGTCTACGTGCCGAATGTGCCATTCTTTATCGCTCTAACGCCCAGTCTCGTGTACTGGAAGAAGCATTAATTCGGGCACAAATGCCTTATCGAATTTATGGTGGCCAACGTTTCTATGATCGCCTAGAAATCCGTAATGCCCTGGCTTATTTGCGGCTTATTAAAAACCGTAATGACGATGCCGCAATGGAGCGGGTATTCAATGTGCCTACCCGGGGAGTAGGCGCAGCAACTGTGGCTAAAATTCGCCAAAACGCCCGTGCTGAAGGCTGCTCAATGTGGGACAGCACCAACCAAACTCTGGGCCATAGCTCACTGCCTGCGCGCGCGCACAATGCCATTGAAAGCTTCGTTAACCTTATCAACCGACTGGATGAAGAAACCAGCGAGATCGCCCTACATGAAATGGTGGATCTTGTTATCCAGCAATCTGGCTTAGTACAGCACCACCTTAAAGAGAAAGGTGAAAAGGCCCAAACACGTATAGAGAACCTTAAAGAGCTAGTGAGTGCCGCCAAAGAATTTGCCAACTCTTGGAACCCAGTTCAGGAGTCTAACGACCCTGATGGCGAGCTAGACCCAGTGGCTACTACCCCATTAGCAGCCATGCTAGACCAAGCAGCGCTTGATGCTGGCGAACAACAAGCTGATGAATCAGAAGACAGTGTGCAATTAATGACCTTGCACTCAGCCAAAGGCCTTGAGTTTCCAGTGGTATTTTTAGGGGGTGTTGAAGAAGGCTTATTTCCTCACAAAATGTCACTTGAAGAAGGAGATCGTTTAGAAGAAGAGCGCCGCCTTTGTTATGTAGGCATTACTCGTGCTATGCAAAAGCTGTTTATTTCCTATGCTGAAAGCCGGCGCTTACATGGCCAAGAAACCTTCAACCGGCCCTCACGCTTTATTGCCGAAGTGCCAGAAGGTTTAATGAACGAAGTGCGACTTAAATCTAGCATTAGCAGACCAGTCACTGCCAGACCCACCCCAACCAAAAAGTATGACCGTTGGGGTCGTCATCAAGTGCTAGAAACCCCCGTGGTTGCCTTAGGTCAAAGCGTACGACACCCTTTATTTGGTATAGGCACCGTAGTAAATTCTGAAGGATCTGGCCCTCAGGCGCGGGTGCAGGTGAACTTTGAAAACGAAGGCAGCAAATGGCTAGTGTTAGCCTATGCGAAACTAGAAAACCTATAGGTATAGACAATGAACACCCCAACCCCCACCGTGAGCCCACAATTTGATACCACTTTTGCTAGCCTGCCAGAGCGTTTTTATAGCTATGCAAAGCCCGTTCGCGTAGCTAATGCCACACCTATTATCCATAACCCAGTTCTTGCCAAAGAGCTAGGCATAGATCCTCAATGGCTAGCATCTGATGAAGCCCTGCAAGTGCTAGCTGGCAATCAAACCGCCATGGGTTCCACACCAATGGCTCAAGCCTATGCAGGCCACCAATTTGGTTCGTTTAACCCTCAATTAGGTGATGGCAGGGCGCATCTTTTAGGTGAAATTGTTTCACCAAGTGGTGAGCGTTTTGACTTGCAGCTTAAAGGCTCTGGGCCAACACCCTATTCTCGTCGTGGTGATGGACGCTCACCGTTAGGCCCAGTGCTAAGGGAATACCTGCTTAGTGAAGCGATGGCAGCTTTAGGCGTACCGACGACCCGCAGCCTTGCTGCTGTAGCAACAGGCGAGACAGTAATGCGCCAAAGCCTGGCACCAGGTGCTGTATTAACTCGCATTGCACCCAGTCACATACGCGTTGGTAGCTTTGAAAATTTTGCCATGCAGGGCGATGATGATGGCGTTAGAACACTAGCAGATTATTGCCTTCAGCGGCATTTTCCACATTTAATAAAGCAGCCACAGCCATACTTGGCATTGCTCAATGAAGTGATAGAGCGCCAGGCTAAACTCATTGCTCAATGGCAAGGGTTTGGCTTTATTCATGGCGTAATGAACACCGATAACGTGCTCATTTGTGGTGCCACAGTCGACTATGGCCCCTGTGCTTTTATGGACGAGTTTAACCCTGATAAGGTGTTTAGTTCTATTGATCGCCAAGGCCGCTACCGTTATAACCAACAGCCTGGCATAGGCCAATGGAATGTCACCCGTCTGGCGCAAGCACTGTTGCCAATTTTGAATACAGATAGTGACCAGGCACTAGTAGATGCACAACAAGCACTTGATGACTATGCAAAGCATTATGGTATGGCATATCAACGCATAATGAGTAATAAGCTTGGTATGGGTGAGCCACAACCCGGCGATCAAGTATTAACCCAGCAACTCTTGGCCATAATGGCTGAGCATCAGTTAGATTTTACTTTGTGCTTTAGGTATTTAGTGGATCAGATAGCCACACCCACACAGCACCAAACTCTTGGTGACACCTTTATTGCTCCTCACGAGTTATCTGTGTGGCTACAACAATGGCAGCAACGCTTAGCCACAGATCTACAAACCAACGAGCAACGCTATGAGCAAATGAATCTGGCTAATCCAGCATTTATTGCCCGTAATCATCAGGTTGAGTTGGTTATAAGAGCCGCCGAAGATATGGGTGATTACCAACCCTTTTACGCCTTGTTAAAGGTGGTCCAGTCTCCTTGTAATTACCAGAAAAAACTAAAGTCATTTGCCCTTGCTCCAATGCCGCAAGAAGCAGTGCAGCATACTTTTTGTGGCACTTGACCGCGCCCAAAGACGCTAGAGTCGGCAGTTAAAGTGCCAATCTACACCTCTAGCAAAAAGGTTACTGGGCCATCATTAGTAAGACTTACCTGCATATCAGCGCCAAACCTTCCTGTAGCCACAGAAATATTTTCCTTTGCCTTGGCTACAAAGTAATTATACATTTCTTCACCAAGGGCTGGTGGAGCCGCGCTAGAGAAACCAGGTCTCAGGCCTTTTTTGGTATCCGCGACTAAGGTGAACTGACTAATAATAAGTATATTGCCACCCACCTGTTGTACGTTGTGGTTCATTTTTCCATCTGCATCAGCAAAAAAACGATAGTGAAGCACTTTGTGTAACAGCTGGTCTGCTTTAGCTTGGTTGTCGTTTTTATCCACACCCAATAGCAACATAATGCCGTGATCAATCTGGCCAATGCATTGGCCTTCCACTTCTACTTTGGCTTGGGTAACTCGCTGCATTAGGGCTTTCATGAGTTATGACCCAAGCCATGGTTACGACTATAGCCATTGACGCTAGGGCTAGACCAACCCATCAAAGTCTCTGGCCTGGGCTGATATATTTCCACCTTGAGTGGGTAACACTTGGATGTATCACTAGAATGCTCGCTACTACAATCACCACCTGGGCAAGCTGATAGAGCACCTAGCAAATCAATTTCTGCAAATAGGGCCAAATGATCCCCTGGCCTTACTGGGCTGGCTTTCATGAAATATTGATGCGTATCTTTACTAAACCCTGTGCACATAAACACATTTAGCACATCGTGTACCATGGCCTCTGCGGTATCTAGGGGTAGCTGAGTGTGAGCTAACATCGCTCGCGTAAGGTTGGAGTGGCAGCAATGATGGTACTCGTCCTGACCTAAAGCCTCATTAGTATAGGGGTCACAACGGGTGCCAATCACATCGTGCACGCTACCCCCAAAGCTATCCCAACCATACCAATCTAGCGTGTCATCAATCACCGTAGCCATGGGCCTTAGGTAGGGAAAATTACTCCATAATTTATCCCCCGTGCTCACATGAGTGCCGTGTAACGCCCGGGTTTTACCACTAAAAAACCGTTCGTTTAAGTTGTCTTTGTGCCATAGGTTTAAATCCCCTACTTGAGGGCCTTCTACACTGACAATACGAAATACATGTCCCTTTGGCACTACGAAACTGCGCGCGTCTCTGGCAGGAATGGTAATGCAATCCACAAGCGTCATGCCTTGCTGTAAGTTGCTGTAAAATGCCTCATCAAAGGCAGGTAGGGTGTCATTGGGATAACACACCACTGGCGCTATATCCAAGCGCTGCTGGGCGTCTGCTGGTGGTGCATAGTGAGGTGTGTTTTTCATCGTTTGGCCTTATTAAAATGGATGCCCTTAAGCAGACTTAATCACAAATTTACCAACCAATTCGACATACTTTAAAAAAGTTAATATAGAACATGGGTTTAACAGCATGAAGTGGGTTTTAAGCAGCCTACCACCACCCTAATGTTCTACCATTGCCAGCAATAATAAGAACACAGGTTACCACATGTAAAACTATCCAGAACGTTCTGAAAGCGAGTGCTTTTTTGACATCAGTTTGAGCTATTGGGAGGAACTCCGGCTTGTCATCGTCACTCACACCAATAGGCATTCCGACTGTTCTAGCCCATACTTTTAAAAATCTTCGTTGCCCACTCATATGTGTATCTTCAATTGTAAATTTTAGACTTTAAGGCAATTTAGACTTAGTTAAAAGCTAAATTTCAATTCATGATTAAAGGGGTACTTGTATCACCCAGCAGGAAGTCTAGGCACCTTAGCCTATATGGGTGACACCGCACACATAGGTTTAGGGCCAGGCATTATGCCATTGACCCAAGAGTAACTAGTCCCAACTATCTACGTCTTTTTGAACCACATGAAACTGTTTTACCCCTTCAGCTGAACAATAGTCCATAACG
>Ga0308019_10001887_pt1 | contig 12284 bp, 12 predicted proteins | sample Neamet284_FD_203135 | JGI IMG/M metagenome (GOLD analysis project Ga0308019, IMG submission 203135) | Marine microbial communities from water near the shore, Antarctic Ocean - #284 | ecosystem: Environmental > Aquatic > Marine > Unclassified | place: Southern Ocean | collected 2014-10-01 | reverse complement strand
AAATTTTACTGGAGGAGCTGCTGAAGAGAAATAAACTTTCTTAGCACCAGCCTCTTTAGCCATCTCTATAATTTTTTGACTAGTTGTGCCTCTTACAATGGAGTCGTCAACCAAAAGAACATTTTTACCTTGAAACTCAAGATCTAAAATATTTAACTTACGTCTCACTGATTTCTCGCGCTCTTCTTGATACGGCATAATAAATGTTCTGCCAATATATCTATTTTTTACAAAACCATCTCTATAAGGAATCTTTAGCTCTGTAGCTACTTGGAGTGCGGCTGTGGTGGAGCTATCAGGGATTGGAATAACAACATCAATGTCATGATTAGGATTGATTTTCATAATCTTATTGGCAAGTTTTTTACCCATTCTCATTCTTGCCTTATAGACAGAGATTTGATCCATGGTAGAGTCAGGTCTTGCAAGGTAAACATACTCAAATAAACAAGGCATTGGTTCAGGATTCTCAGCGCATTGCTGACTATGAAGCTGCCCATGAGCATCAATAAATACAGCCTCACCAGGATCAACATCCCTTAAAGTTGTATAGCCTAGAGCAGAAAAAGAGGAGTTTTCAGAAGCAATAATATATTCTTTCTGAGTCTTGCCTTGCCTTTCACCAATAACTAAAGGGCGAATACCTCTTGGATCTCTAAATGCTAATAGACCAAAGCCAGTGATTAACGCGAGAACAGCATAAGCTCCATGACATCTAGAGTGAGTTTTTTTAACTGCCTGAAAGAAATGTTTTGTTGAAGGTAAAATCGCTCTTTGTTTACCGAGCTCATGAGCAAAAATATTTAAGAGCACTTCCGAATCAGAATCAGTATTTAAATGACGCATTTCTGCATGAAATAGTTCTCGAGCCAACGCTTTGGAGTTAGTTAAGTTACCATTATGCGCAAGGCTTATTCCATAAGGTGAATTGACATACATAGGCTGAGCAAATTCTTTTCCAGCACCCCCAGCGGTCGGGTATCTTACATGCCCGATTCCGTAATGCCCTTCTAACTTATTCATATGACTTTGATGAAAAACATCACGAACATAGCCCATAGATTTTCTGCTATGCAGTCTTCCCTCTTTATCGCAGACAACCATCCCTGCGGCATCTTGACCTCGATGCTGCAGCATTAATAAAGACTCATATATTGAGCTGGCTACATGAGTTTCAGAGGATATACCTACAATTCCACACATTATGTTTTACTGATTGAAGTGATATTGGGGTCAAGCATAACTGAATTTTTATTAGAGATCATATCTTTAAAGAATTTTTCAACCTCAGGCGCAAATTGATCAAGTAAAGGTCCGCTTTTAGACTGAGCTATAAATTCAGACTGCTTAATATCTGCAGGTGCAATAAGATAAATAATTACAATTAATATGGTCCCTCTTGCACATCCAAACAGAGCTCCCAGCAACCTATCTAAGCCACTCATCCCTGACCAGTGAGTTAAGTTTTTGATGATTTTAATTACAAACCCACCAGAAAATATAATCCCTGTAAAAATAATAAAAAGAGAGGCTATTCTTTTGAGTTCGTCGTTTGTGATGTAAAAAGAGATATAAGGATCTAGATACTCATCTAAAAACATGGCTGCAGCAAATGCAAAAATCCATAAGGCTAGCGATAGAGATTCTTGAATAAAGCCACGAAAAAAAGCAATGAAACCTGAAAGCAGGATTATGCCAAGTAATATGAAATCAAAACTAATGAAGTCTATGGATTCCAAGTGATAATTTCTCCCATAGTAATGCCTGCAATTTTATTAAGTACAGCTTGATTAGTTCGAATATCATCTTTAGATACAAAAGGTCCAACCAGAACTGTTGTGAGAGTTTTATTTGATTGATTGGGTTTGGTGAATGCTGGGAAGCCAGCATCACCAAATGATTGAATGACCTTGGTAACTGTATCAGGGGAACTAAAAGCACCAACTTTATAGACATAAAGATTGAAATCTACTTCTTCTATTATGGATTTTGCAGAAGCAATATTATCTTCAATTTCTACTGTAAAATTACTATCTTCTATTTCTAATGGCTCCATATTTGAAAAGTCTTCAGTGAACTCAGATGCGATGGGAAGACTGGGAATAACAACCTTATTTGTTATTTGATATTTTGGCTGAGGAGAGAGCGCAAAGATCAAGAACCAGATAACAATAGTGGAAATAATAAAAATTCCTGCTAGACGATTTAAGTTCATTTATGTCTCTGGATATAACTTAGAAAGAAGACTGGTTAGCTTTTGTCGTAAATCATTCCTATGAACAATCATATCTATGGCGCCGTGCTCTAGAAGAAACTCAGATTTTTGAAAGTCTTCGGGAAGATCAACCCTGACTGTTTGCTCAATAACTCTTCGTCCTGCAAACCCAACAAGAGCCTTTGGTTCGGCAATATTAATATCTCCAAGCATTGCTAGGCTAGCAGAGACTCCGCCATAAATTGGATCAACCATTACTGAAATATAAGGCAGTTTAGCTGCTTTTAATTTTTCTAAAGCCGCAGCTGTTTTTGCCATTTGCATCAAAGAAATCATAGATTCTTGCATTCGCGCCCCACCACTTGTTGCAAAGCATATAAAAGGAGTTTTGCTAGCTATTGCTGCATCAATACCTTGAACAAATTTTGTTCCAACTACTCCTCCCATTGATCCACCCATATATCTAAATTCAAAAGCAGCAACAACAATACTTCTTCCCTGTAGTTTACCCTTGCCAATGAGGATTGCTTCCTCTTCTCCAGTCAAGGCAACTGCCTCTTTAATCCTTTGAGAGTATGCCTTCGTGTCTTTAAATTTTAGAACATCTTTGGTAGTAATATTGGTTGCGAGATCCTCAAAAGATCCCCCATCAAAGAAAAATGACATTCTTGTTCGAGCTCCCACTCTTAGATGATGATCGCACTTAGGGCAAACAAAGAGGGATTTCTCTAGCTCAGGTTGATATAAAATGGCTTCACAAGCAGGACAGTTATTCCAAAGACCATCAGGAACTTTGCTTTTAGATGACTTGGGCTTGCTGTTTGCTCCAATAGAGGGAATTAACCTTGTTAACCAATTCATGGATTTATAGCTGCTGAAATTTCATTAAGGTAATTATATATATTTTTATAATCTTTTTTTTCAGATTGTTGATTAATCATTTCAACCAAAACAGAGCCAATAACTACTCCATCAGCTATTTTACTTAACGCACGAGCATCAGATGCTGTTTTAATTCCAAATCCAGCTAAGACAGGCAATGAGGTACTTTTTTTAATGTTAGTTACATTTATTTGGATTTCATCTACATTGAGATGAGAGGCTCCTGTGACCCCCCTGAGTGTTACATAATAAATAAAGCCTGAGCTGGTCATGCAAATCTTTTGAATGCGGTCATTATCTGTGGTTGGAGAAATTAATGAAATTGATGCAATATTTTTATTCTTTATTCCAATCTCTTCAAGGCTGCTTTCTCCAGGAACATCAACAATCAAAACAGCATCTGTTCCTCTTTCATGAATAGATTCCAGTGCTTTTGAGTTAGCTAGAAAAGTATTGATATACCCCATTAATATTACGGGTGTCTCAGAATCTTTACTTCTAAACTCCTCAACAAGAGAAAAAATCATATCTAGAGATGTATTAGCCTGCAATGCTCGATCGTGAGCTGCCTGAATAATTGGGCCCTCTGCTATTGGATCAGTAAACGGAACTCCCAGCTCAATAATATCAACTCCAGATAATACAAATTGATGCATCAGCTCTAGGGTTGTACTTATATCTGGATCTCCAGCTACTAGATATGCAACCAATGCTTTTTTTGAGTTTTCTTTTAAAGAAGCAAACTTTCTTTCCAGCCTAATCAAGAGAAATTCCATCCATAGTGGCAACGGTATTAATATCTTTGTCCCCTCTTCCAGAGACATTAATCACAATATTATCCTTTTTATTAAATTTGCCTGAGAGATGATCCAATGCAGCAAAAGCGTGAGCTGTTTCTAATGCAGGCATAATTCCCTCTAATCGAGTAACCATGTGGAATGCATCAAGCGCTTCCTTATCATTGACTGCTAAATAGATAGCTCTCCCTGAATCTTTTAAGTTTGAGTGCTCTGGACCAACTCCGGGATAATCTAGTCCAGCTGAAACCGAATGGGTGTCTATCACTTGACCATTTTTATCCTGCATCAAGTAACTTTTTGCGCCGTGCAAAATACCTGGATGCCCATCATTTAAGGGTGCGGCGTGTTTACCAGTTTCGATACCGCTTCCTGCAGCCTCCACTCCGATCAATTGAACCTCAAGATCGGAAACAAAAGGGTAAAAAATACCCATTGCGTTAGACCCTCCTCCAACACAAGCAATGATCGCTTCTGGAAAAGCATTAAAGCACTCGATAGATTGATCACGCAACTCCCTACCTACAATAGAATTGAAGTCTCTCACAATCATTGGATATGGATGGGGGCCAGTAACACTTCCAATAATATAATAAGTATCATCTATATTGGTTACCCAATCTCTCATAGCTTCATTTAGAGCATCTTTTAATGTAGCTGTGCCAGAATCCACTGCATGAACTTCTGCTCCAAGCAGCTTTATACGATAAACATTTAAAGACTGCCTTTGAACATCTGCAGCACCCATATAAATATGGCATTCTAAACCAAGCCTTGCTGCAACTGAGGCGGTAGCCACTCCATGCTGACCAGCCCCAGTTTCTGCAATAATACGTTTTTTGCCCATCGCCTTAGCTAAGAGGATTTGACCTACTGTATTATTAATTTTATGTGCGCCTGTATGATTTAAATCTTCGCGTTTTAACCAGATATTAGGCCCATCGTAGTGCTGAGTTAATCTTTCTGCAAAGTATAACGGAGAGGGTCGTCCAACGAATTGGCATAGATCTTGATCAATTTGTTTTAAAAAATCTGGGTCACTTTTTAATTGTTCGTAGGTATCTTCTAGCTCTTTCAAGGCAAACATGAGAGTTTCTGGAACAAATTTCCCACCATAATCACCAAAGAAACCCTCAGAATTAGGTAGATCCTTTAGATTATCCATTATTAAATATTGTCATAATTTCGTTCATTAATGAGCTATCTTTAGTTGCAAGCTCTGATTCTACCCCAGAGTTAATATCAATACACCAGGGATTCAAGGAAACTGCAGACTGAATATTGGTGCGATTGATGCCGCCAGCTAATATATATTTCTTACTTAAATCTATTCCCTGCAATAACTCCCAGTCAAAGGATTGGCCAGTTCCACCGTATAGATTCTCAGAAAATGTTTCAAAAAGAATACCTTGTGCGGATGGAAAATTATTACTCATGTTTAGGGACTGGCTATCTTTCACTGGAATACTTTTCCAAAATGGTTGATGGAACTGGCTGCAGAATCTATCAGACTCATCGCCGTGAAACTGCAAAATAGTATTTGGTAAAATTTCGATCGCTCTATAAACCTCTTGAATGGATGGATTTACAAAAACACACACAGGTATAGTCTGATGAAAATTAAAATCTATAAGTTGATTGATAAAGCTAGACTCCACTTTTCTAGAACTTTGCTCAGCAAAAATAAACCCTGCAAAGTGAACATCAAGAGCGCATGCATGCTTTAAAGAGTCTAAATTAGTTAATCCGCAAAATTTAATTTTCATTTGAAGTTAATAAAATACTTAAAAAAGAATGTGAGCGAGTTAGTTTTATTGAGGGCAAATTATTATACTCAGCTCCTAGAAAAAATAGACCTTTAGCTTGTGCTGTTTTACCGGCGTTTATTCTATCCTCGGATTCTAAAATATCTTTTATGCTTGTTTGCAATCTTCCCGATGCCCTCTCCAGCAAAGTGCCGACTATTATCCTCACCATATTATACAAGTAAGCATTGGCACAGATTGTAACAACAATGAAATCTTCTTTTTTACTAATAGAAATACTGTCAATCGTCCTAACAGGATTATTGGCAGTGCATTTTGAGCCCCTGAATGAGCTAAAGTTATGAGTTCCAAGCAGAAAATTGGATTCCCTTTTCATCAAATCAATATCTAGAGAATTTTTTTCCCAAAAGACATAATCTTTTAAAAAAATTGGTCGAGTAAGCCCGGTATAAATAATATATGCATAAGTTCTTTTGATCGCATCATACCTAGAATGAAAATCTTTAGGCGCTTCATGCAATGAGGTTACGGATATAGAATCAGGTAAGGCAGAATTTATTCCCCTCAACCATTGCTCAAGGCTTCTGCCATCAACTGACTCAAAGTCAAATACTTGTCCAAGGGAATGAACTCCAGCATCAGTCCTACCTGAATAATTTATTTTATTGGTTAACCGGCCTACTGATGAGATAGCTTCTTCAAGAGAACCTTGAACCGATTGAGCATTTTTTTGAGACTGAAATCCTGAAAAGCTAGAACCGTCATATTCGCATGCTCCAATAAATTTCACGATTTATTGTTTTTGATCCAACAGCTCCTGAGCGGCTTGAAGGATAGATGGGTCGGAAGAACTGGAAAGTAACTTTTCAAGAATCACTTCTGCATTTTCCCAGGCACTCATTTCAATGTATGTTCTGACGAGATCTAACTCCTGGGTTTCGATATCATTGGTAATGCTAAGATTAGATTGAAATACAACAGAATCATCTTGCTGGAAGTCCTCTTCAACTGCCGTTTTAGTAAAGGAGGGTTTTCGATTGAAGCGAATCAAAATAAAAGCGATTACAAAACCTAGAATTAAAGACAGCAAAGCCACCCAAATGAGATCTTTTAATTGAAATGCTCTAGAGGAATCAATTGATTCGGCTGCTAAAGTAGCTTCAGAAGCATTTAATGAAATAATAGAGGTATTTTTTTCAATTATCTCTAAGCCAGATAGGTTAGAATTTTTCTTTATATTAGTATCTAAAGTCTTTAAAGCCTTAGTACCTAGATCTAAATTTTTGCTTTTGGTAGTCTCTTCTAATTGAACTTGTGGTTTTTCTGGAGCAGTAAGTATTAATTGTCTTCCAGAAGTAGTTGCCGCTTTTCTTGTAAAAGAAGACATAAAATTAATTGACTGCCTTGCGTCTTTATTGGCTGTAGACATTACTAGATCTGAAGATGGCATGACAAGGTCAACATCACTTCTAACTAAATTAATATTCTCATCAATAAAAGCATTAGGATTTTCTAAATAAAATGCCCACATGATTTGATAGATAGATGCATCATAATTATCTTTCACAGATTGAGCGACACTCCACATTGTTTCAATGTTTTCACTCTGAACTGCCTTAGGAGCCAACACTAAACTGGGCAATGGAGAAAGTATTTTTTTATCTGACTCAGAAGATAGCTTGGAACTTTGAGCAGGCTCAATAAAACTGGTATCAGAATCACCTGCTATAGCAGCCTGGATATCATACCTTTGAGGTTTACCATATATTTTTTTGGCAGGAAGTTTAAAAGATAGCTCTCTAGGGGATTGCTCTTTAAGACTGTTCTGCGGCAAAAAGATAAAAATATCTTTAGAAGTTTGGTCGCCTGCTCTTAATCTAAAAGAAAAGTATGTATCTTGAAAGTTAGCTGGCAATGCAAGGGTCAGTCTCTTAAAAACATCCATATCTTCAAACAAAAGATATTCAAGAGCCGCCTCTGATAGGGAATCATTTGATTTGAAATCATTTAGCTCAATATCATTTTCGCTCAATAACGGAAGATTATTAATTTGTATTGAAATTAAATAATTACCGCTAGTATTAACTGATACCTCGGGGCTACCAATAATCCCATTGGCTTGAGCAATAGAAATAAATAAAGCTAGGAGAATGAAAAATTTTTTCATTAAAACTTGTTTGTTGCAAGCAACCTTTCCGCAATTTGCACTGCATTTAATGCAGCACCTTTTCCATAGACATTATCCGCTACAATCCATAATGAAACCCAGGTTTGTTCGGCGAGTTCTTGCACTCGAATCCTTCCAACAAAAACATCCTCAGTATCATTTGCATGCTCGACCGGGGTTGGATATTCCAATTTTTTAGGATTATCAATTACTTGAATACCTTCTGAATTTTTGAGCAATTGAATCAGATGATCACGTGATGTATTTTTAGATATTTTGCAAAATACTGCTTCTGAATGCCCATTAAACACTGGCACTCTAACGCATGTTGCTTGAACAAAAATATTAGGATCAAGAATTTTATGAGTTTCCCAGGTTAGTTTCATTTCTTCTTTTGTAAAGTCGTTATCTAAAAAAACATCACATTGAGGAATAACATTAAAAGCAATTTGCTTAGGATAGACGCTTGGGGGTCCTGAAGAATCTGAAAAATAGGTTTGGTTATGAAGTTCTTCTAGCGCTGCTTTTCCAGTACCAGATACCGCTTGATATGTTGCTACATTTATCAACTCAATATTTAATTCATCATGAATGGGTTTTAAGGCCATTAATAATTGCGCAGTAGAGCAATTAGGGTTTGCAATTAAGGCAGGTCCTTCAAGCTTATCAAGAAGGCTGCCATTTATCTCAGGAATAATTAGCGGGACATCTTCTTCATATCTAAAATGAGAAGAGAGGTCTATGACATACGTGCCAACTTCAACAAAAGCTCTTGCGTATTTTGCTGCGATTGATGAGCCAGCTGCAAAAATTATTAAGTCAACAGATTCGGGTTGAAACGATTCAAGAGATTGAACTTCATAATCCACGCCATTGAAGCTGATATTGCTTCCAACTGTTGAGTTGCCCAATGGAATAAAATCTTTTACAGGATAAGATTTTTTTTCTAATAATTTAATAATCTTGGTGCCCACTACTCCAGTGGCTCCAATAAGCGCAAGGTTTATAGAAGAACTACTCATTTTTCATGAATTTTATTAGGATTGGTGCGACTTCAGAAGTTTTAATAAAATCTGAGCTTGTTGATATGTCTTTAGTTCTATGACCTTCCTGGATAAAATGCTTAATAGCAGATTCAATTTTTACAGCAAGATCTTTTCTGCCTAAGGAGTATTCAAGCGCCATAGCCAAAGAAGAGATCATAGCCAGTGGATTTGCAATACCCTGCCCTGCAATATCAGGTGCGCTTCCATGACAAGGCTCATACATTCCCTGCCCTGAACTATTTAATGATGCTGAGGGTAGCATTCCTATAGAGCCACTTAGAGTTGCTGCAATATCAGATAAAATATCGCCAAAAAGATTGCTAGAAACAATAACGTCATATTGATTAGGATTAAGCACTAACTGCATCGCAGTATTGTCAGCAAGCTGATGTGATAATTCAACCTCTGGATAATCAGGACCCATTTCAGTGACAATGCCTCGCCAAAATTTTGATACCTCTAAAACGTTTGCTTTTTCAACCGAGCATAATTTTTTGCTTCTATTCATCGCAGCTTCAAATGCAACTTTAGCAATTCGCCTTATCTCGTCTTCGTTGTAAACCATCGTATTAAATGCGTATTTAGGATCCGAATCTTCAACCAAGCCTCGAGGCTCGCCGAAATACACTCCCCCAGTCAGCTCTCTCACTATTAAGATATCTAAGTTTTCTATAATGTGATTCTTTAATGGCGATGCGGATGCTAATTCATTGAATAAAAAAGCAGGTCTAAGATTTGCAAATAATCCAAGTGACTTTCTTAATCCTAATAACGCTTGCTCAGGTCGAAGATCCCAACCAAGATGCTCCCATTGGGGGCCTCCTACTGCTCCAAATAATACTGCATCTGAATTTTTTGCTATTTCTAGGGTTTCTTCTGTCAATGGCTTTCCGTAAAGATCGTAAGAGGTACCACCTACATCGCGCTCCAAAACGTTAAAGTCAAGATCATTAGATGCTTTCAGGTAATCCAAGACTTCAATCGCTGAAGTTGTAACTTCTTTGCCAATACCATCGCCGGGAAGAATTAAAATTTGTTTAGTCATGTTTTGTAAAGAATTTATTTAAAAAGCCAAGGTCTTTTCTGGCTATAGTTCAACTCAAAGGCTTCAATACTACCTTTGTCTTTCATTGTAATATCAACATCATCAAGATTGTGAATGATGCGATTTAATAAATTATCTTCAACATTAAAAGGCATTGAAAGATCAGATCCAACCGTTAACTCCTTAGAGACTAAGTTAATCGAAATATCTTGGGGGGACTGAGCTGATAGTTCAAATAAAATATTTATATCTTCCTTGGATAGCCGAATAGGTAAAACTTGATTTTTAAAACAATTATTATAAAAGATATCTCCAAAGGAACTAGCAATTACTGCTTTAAATCCAAAGTCTCTTAAAGCCCAAGCAGCATGCTCTCGACTAGATCCACATCCAAAATTATCTCTTGCAAGAAGAATCTGAGAATCCTGAAAAGGTGGTTGATTAAGAATAAAATCTATATTTATTTCCCTTTGGCTAGAAGTCATGCCAAGCAAACCTTTATCAAGATATCTCCAGCCATCAAAGAGGTAGTCTCCAAAACCAAATTTTTTAATAGACTTTAAATATTCTGTTGGAATAATTTGATCGGTATCAATATTATCGCGATCAAATGGAGCAACAACACCATGAATTATTTCACTGCTCATGAGGGGTCCGAGATGATGCCATTAATAGCAGTTAACGCTGCCATCATTGGGCTCATTAAATGAGTTCTACCTAAATTACCTTGCCTGCCTTCAAAATTTCTATTTGAAGTAGAAGCGCAACGCTCGTATGGTTTAAGTTGATCTGGATTCATGCCTAAGCACATAGAGCATCCTGGATCACGCCACAGAAAACCTGCATCCTCAAAAATTTTATCTAAGCCCTCCTTTTCCGCTTGAGCTTTAACTAAACCAGATCCTGGAACAACGATTGCTTCAATAATGTTACTAGAAACTTTTTGTCCTTTAATCACGCTAGCTGCAGACCTTAAATCCTCTATTCTAGAATTTGTACATGATCCAATAAAAACACGATCAAAACTAAGGTCTTTAAGTGTCGTTGCTTTTTCTAGACCCATATACATTTTAGCTAATTTTAAATTTTCTACCTGATCAAGAGGAACATCTGATTCATTTGGAATATTCTCATCAAAGTCAACAGTCATTTCTGGAGATGTGCCCCAAGTTACCTGAGGTTTCAGTGCTCCAACATCTATAATTATTTTTTTATTAAAAACAGCGTCTTCATCAGAATGAAGTGTTTTCCAAAAATTTTGAGCCTGCTCAAAATCTTGTTGACTCATACCACTATGATCTCTTACATAATTTAAAGTAGTTTGATCAACTGCGATTAAACCAACTTTAGCTCCAGCCTCTATAGCCATATTACAGATGGTCATCCTTGATTCCATTGAAGCTGAATCAATATAAGAGCCAGCAAATTCAATTGCATGACCAGTTCCACCAGCTGTTCCAATGAGTTTAATTAAATGAAGCACTATATCTTTTGAGGTCACCCCATCCTGAGGTTTCCCCTGAAAGAGGACTTGCATATTTTGTAATTTAGAAGTTTTTAAACATTGTGTGGCTAGCACATGCTCTACTTCAGATGTTCCAATACCCATCGCCAAACAACCAAATGCTCCATGGGTAGAAGTATGGGAGTCACCGCAAACAATTGTCATTCCAGGTAAGGTGTAGCCCAACTCAGGACCCATCACATGAACAATCCCCTGCTCCTTAGACTCAATATCAAACTGTAAAATTTTAAATTCATTGCAGTTTTTATCAAGTTCCATAACCTGAATTTTAGAAATCTCGTCTTCAATAGATTCTGCGGTAAAGGAATTGCCTCTAATAGTAGGAACATTGTGATCTGGGGTGGCAACATTTGCATTCAGTCTCCACGGAGATAAGTTTTTATGCCTTAAACCCTCAAAGGCTTGAGGAGAAGTAACTTCATGAAGGTAATGACGATCAATATAAACTAAGGCCTCTTTAGACTCATAGGTCTGGACTAAATGATCATCCCAAAGTTTATCGTAAAGAGTCTTCATGATTGATTAAATGGAAGTGATTGATCTACCTCAGAACACTGAGCCCGATTTCTAAGAAGGTGATCCATGATGACTAAATTGGCCATAGCCTCAGCTATTGGAACTGCTCGAAGACCAACACAAGGATCGTGCCTGCCTGTAACCTCAATTTCTACCTCTTCCCCTTTAGTATTAAGGCTTTGTCCTTTAGCTTTGATACTGCTGGTTGGTTTAATAAGGAATTCTATATCTATAGAATCTCCATTAGAGATCCCGCCAAGAATTCCACCTGCATTGTTTGAAGTAAAGCCATCTTTACGGATTTCATCTCTAATCTCTGAGCCTT
>Ga0308019_10001885_pt1 | contig 12297 bp, 11 predicted proteins | sample Neamet284_FD_203135 | JGI IMG/M metagenome (GOLD analysis project Ga0308019, IMG submission 203135) | Marine microbial communities from water near the shore, Antarctic Ocean - #284 | ecosystem: Environmental > Aquatic > Marine > Unclassified | place: Southern Ocean | collected 2014-10-01 | reverse complement strand
ATACATATCAGATAAACTAGGCATTATCGTGTGGAGTGGACTTTAGGTTTTATTGGAATAATTCTTTTAACTATAGGCTTGATTGGTCAGGCATTTCAAATGAGAAATATTCGTTTGGCCAATTACTCTAATGATGAATTAGCCTCACCGAATGTTTTCATGAATAAGAGTAATTTCAAATGGTATGCCATTATTGGAATTGGTATCACTTGTTGGTATGCATCTGAACGTATTTGATCTATATAGATCAAGAATATGTGCTAAAATTTTGTATTAAGAAGGTTCTATCTACATTTTTTAATACTGAAGAATTAAAACATAGGGGAATATTATTTTTAATCATGAAAACAGTTGTTATCACTACAGGTGGATTGGGAACTAGACTATTAACTAGTACAAAAGAAAGTCCAAAAACCATGTTACCCTTATTTGATAAAGCACCTGGTGATCCAATGTTAATACCTCTTCTTGAATTAATATTTAATAATTTATACAATTGCGGATTTAGAAAATTTTGTATTATAGTTGGTTCAAAAACTAAATCCTCTATTTTAAATCATATGTCTGTTGATGAGTTATTTATTGATCTGCTAAAAAAAAGAAATAATTCTCACGATAAACGATTCATCAAAACGTTATCTAATTTATATAAAAAAATTAATAATTGTGAGATACATTGGATAGAGCAACCTACACCTATGGGATTTGGTCATGCTTTACTTTCTGCAAAAAAATTTGTAGATGATGATTTTCTTCTTCATGCAGGAGACACATATTTTTCTAATTATGATTTTATTCCACAATTAATTAAATTGTCTAAAAACAAACAAAATTCATCGTGTAGTTTACTATTACAATCTCAAAAAAATCTAAAAGGATATGGTATTGCAGAGATTCAAAAGAAAAAAAATGTAAATATTGTATCTAATGTTGAAGAAAAACCTCAACTACCAAAAAGTAATTTAGCAATTCTTCCTGTTTATACATTTAAACCTAATATTTTTGATGCGCTAAAACAAACTAAAATCGGATATAATAAAGAACTACAAGTTACTGATGCGATTAAGACATTGATTAATCAGAATGAAAAAGTTACTGCATTGAAAATGAGTGAAAAATGGTTTGATATTGGTACACCTGATAATTATTTTAAAGCATTGACTTATTCTTATAAACAGAGTAAAATTTGAGATTAGAATAATTGCTGTATTCAATATTATTTGAATAAAATTGATTATATTTTTCTAAACAAAAAATCTGATTTAGATTATTCTAATTATACTAAAAAATTATAAAATTAACATTTAGAAAATTATGTGTAATAATAGAATTTTTTAAAGTATGATGATTTCTATAAATCTATTAATTTAATTTCGCTAATTTTAAAATTGAATTAATCACTTTATCTTGCTGATTTTTAGTCATATTTGGAAAAAATGGTAGTGATAAAATTTCATCAAATAATTCAATAGAATTTTTAACATTTATTTTTTTATATTTTTTATAAGCAGAAAATAAGTGTAGTGGTTTGTAATGCAATGTTGTTGATATCCCTTCTTTTAATAATTTATCAAAAAGTTCATCTCTAGATAATGGAAAATTCTTTTTTATTCTAATTATGTAGAGGTGGTGGGAATCTGTTCCTCTTGGTTTTATGGGAATTTGGATTCCACTAATTTTTAAGAAATTTTTGTTATAATAATTAGAAATTGAACTTCTCATAGCATTCATTTGTTTTATTCGTTTTAATTGACTTATTCCCAATGCAGATCTTATTTCATCTAATCTAAAATTATATCCTGGATCAACAACATCATATTCCCAAGGCTTTCCTAAATTGTATCTCTGAGATAGAGTTTTAGTAATTCCGTGATTTCTATATTTTTTTATTTTTTCGTGTGTTTTTTTAGAGTTAGTTATTATCATACCTCCTTCGATAGTTGTAATGTTTTTTGTAGGGTAGAAACTAAAACATCCTGTATCACCAAATGTTCCAACATGTTTTTTATTTATGCGAGTTCCAATTGCATGTGCACAATCTTCAATTAAATGTAGGTTGTTATCTTTAACAATTTTTCTTATTTTTATCATATCACATGCTTTTCCAGCAAAATGAACTGGTAGAATTACTTTAGTATTTTTGGTAATTGCTTTCTTAATTTCATCCACTGAAATATTCATATCATCTAAATTAACATCAATTAAAACAGGTTTCCCACCTGCATGAATGACTGCATTTGCTGTTGCAACAAATGTCATATTTGGAATAATTACTTCATCATTTTTTTTAATTCCTATTGATTTAAGAGATAAAAATAATGCAGATGTTGCATTTGAAACTCCTATGGCATACTTTGCACCTGTGAATTTTGCAAACATTTTTTCAAATTTTTCAAGTGTTGGTCCAGCAGTTAATGTCTGATTAATCAGCACATTTTCAATAGCTTTTTTATCTTCTCTGGTAATGTGAGGTGAAAATAATGGAATTTTGATTTCATTTTTAGATTTTTTCATACAAATCTTATTTTAAAAACCACGTGACCTTATTTAGTTTATTTTATTAATTTTAAATAAGAATATAATTAGTAATAAAATTCTTATTCCTCATATTAAAATATTCTTTTATGAAAGATAAAATTTTAATTTATCAAGAATACACATTACAAAATTTTGGTCTTGCAAAGATGTTACAAGAAAAGCATGATTGTGATCTTTTTGCAATAATTGATGTAACTGATAATATGAATAAATTTTTTCAAAAACAAAAAATTGTTAAGTATGAAAAAACATGGTTTTTGTATGACTATGTAAAAAAACCTCAAAAACCTGATTTAGATTATTTATCACAATTTGAAAAAAAATATGGTATTGAATTATGGAAATTAGCAAATAATGATAGAATTTTTTTCAATTATAATTTATATTACAATTTTTCTGAAAATGAAATATTATCAATTTTAGAACAACAATGTAGATTATTTGAAAATATTATAGAAACAGTAAAACCAGATTTTGTTATTTTTCCACTTACTAATAGCGGAAGAATGGAAATTTTTTATCAATTATGTTTAAAATTAGATATTAAAATCCTAATGCTTAATTCTACAAGACTTGGAGATATGGTTTTCATAAATGAAAAAGCAGAAAAAATTGATTATTTTGAAAAAGAAATTCATGAAAAAGTAAAAAATCGATCATTAGATGATTTGAGAAATATTTTGTATAAGGCTGATTCATTTGATGACATGATAAAATTTTCATCACAATTCTTAAAATCAAAAAAAATGGCACTTAAGGCAAGTATACAATTTTTTTTGTTTTCTAAAAATAGTAATTTAAAAACCCATTATACCTATTATGGGAGACACAAAATCAAAATCTTTTTTTTAATTATTCTTTGGTCATTGAAAAAAAAATATCGATTATATTTAATAAATAAAAATTTAACCCAAACAATTGATGACGAAAAATTTATTTTTTTCCCATTTCCAATAGAACTAGAACGAAATTTACTTATTTCAGCACCATTTCATACTAATTTAATTGAATTAGTTATTCATACCGTAAAATCTTTGCCTGTAGGTTACAAATTATATGTAAAAGATCATGTTGGAATGGATACTAGAGATTGGAGATCTTTTTCATTTTACAAACAAATAATGCATTTACCAAATGTTAAAATGCTTCATCATAATGTTCATCCAAAAAATATTTTACCAAAATGTTCTTTGGTAATTACTATTGGTGGAACATCTGGATTTGAAGCAGCATTTTATCAAAAACCTACAATCACTTTTGTTGACACCTCCTATTCTTCTTTAAAATCTGTTGAAATTTTAAATGATGTCCATGAGCTTCCACAATTAATTCAAAAACAATTGAATACAACATTTGATCTTAATGATTTAAATAATTTTGTATCTATTTTAGAGAAAAATTCTTTTCCTTTTGATTTGTCTGGATTTGATAGTTTAGCACATCATATTTTATTTTATGATGGATTTCTTGCAGATGTTGAAATTAATGAAAAGCAGATGAATAAATTATTAGATCACTATTCCAAACCACTTGAAATTCTAACTAATGAATATATTAAAAAAATAATCCAACATAAAAAATATCGCTCTTAATTTTTTCTTCTTCAATAATTTTAGAAGTTTTATTATAAATTTGATTTACTAATATATTTTTAAATTAAATAATTTTTTAATATATTAAAATAATTTATTTCCTACTTTTATAAATTAGTAAATTTATAAAATTATGCATATGTCTATGTTTCAAATAATTTTTCAATAGTTTCTATATTATTTTTTGCTTGTTTTAGAGTACACATTCGTTCATCCAATTGATTATCTTTTACAAAATTATAAAAAATACTTGCTTGTTTGTAGAATCCAGGCTTAAATTCATCTTCATTTTCACTTACTTTGATTAATTTTGGCATATATTTTCTAATTGGATCTTCTTTAGTTGGTTCAATAACCTCCATTCCTTTGTAAAAGTGTGCTTTTTCTATTGGATTTAACTCCATTTTTTCATCTTCATGAATCACTTCTATTTTAAAATTAGATGGTGCATTCCAATTTGAAATTAAATTAATTATGTCACCTCTTTTTGTTTTAAAAATTGCCGTTAACCCTGCTAATTTTTCATTTATTATAAAATGAGTAGTATTTTCTAGTTTAAGATCTTTAAAAAAATAATTTAACAAATCAATAATATGTGAACTATTGTGATAAAAATTTAGTTTATTTCTTTCAGGAATAAAAAAAGTTGCACTAACATTAGATTTAGATTGTATAAAATTTTTAGCCCATTCAACACTATTGTAGTATCTTCTATTATATGCCACAAAAATTTTATCATTATTTTTTTCAATAATTTTTTCAATTTCTTTTGATTTTATGGAAATAGGTTTTTCTACAAGAATTGGTTTATTAATTTCCATCAAGTTATTTAAAATCTCAAAAGTTACATCAATGTCTACAGCTATCATTATTGCATCATAATCATCAACAATATCGTGAAGTTTTTTCCAATCTGGAATTATATTTTTGATATTAAATTTTTCTGCAAATTCCTTAATGTTTTTTGAATCTTTTCTAGATGAAACAGATGATATGTTAAATCCTGCTTTTCGTAATACTGGTATGTGAAATTCTGAAATAGGTCCAGAACCTATGTATGCTAAATTCAACAATTATGATATCCTAAATTTTTTATTCGCTAAAATATTATTTGGCGAAACAGGCAATTTTATGTCCTTTTTGAGGCTATTAGAAATTATTGAGCCTAATATGCACTGAATATTATTAAACGCAATTTTATCATCCGATCTATTTTTTTTATTCATTATTGCGTCTTTTATTATTTGATAACATGGAATATATTCATTAGAAAATAACTCTCCACTCTCTATCTCCTTACCTGCTCCTTGATGTCTATAGATTTTATTACTTATTTTACCATCAATACCAAAAAGAGTAAATGAGTTATTCCAATTTATGACTAATTTAGAATTTTCAAAAATTATTATTATTGTTTCACTTAATCTACTTGAATTTGACATGGTTAAAACAAATTCTAAATTATTTTTAAATCTCCAAATTGAAGTACCTTCAAAAAATACTAAATCATTTGATCTAGGGTTAATTTTATCGGAATAAAGATTTGAAATAACACCATCTGGATTACATCCAAAACATTCTACTGCAAGATCTACTAAGTGAGAACCACTAGTGGATAAATCTAAAGCTCCCGAATAGCAAATTATTTTTTTAATAGAGCCCAGTTGATGGTTTTTCTTAATTTTATCTACTTCCGATTTGATATTTAAATATCTATAAGCAAGATGTACTCTTATTGTTAATTTTTTTCTTTTTACCAAATTTTTGAATTTATATGAATCTGATATTGATGTGACTATGGGTTTTTCAATTATGAAATTTTTAAATCCAAATGCACTTAATTGTTCTAAAAGTAAAAAATGTGTTGGTCCAAGTGTACTAATTATAACAGTATAATCCTTTTTTTCTAAAAGATCTTTTACTTTTGCTTGATTGATATTTTTATAGAAACCAATGATGTGTGGATATTCTGTTGAACTATATTTTTTACTTATTTCATTATTTTTATCAATACATATAGTTGGTTTTTTCATTTTTTTTAAAACATCTAGATGTCTTTTTCCAATAGAGCCAACTCCAATTAAAATAAATTTTTTCATAATTTTATGATAGTCCAAATATTATATGGTGTAAATAAATTGAACATATTTTTAGAATTCATTATAATCATTGTTTCAAATTAGTGAAATTTTTTCATTTACCAGAATTTGTTCAATTTCTTTTACTTCAAGTAATTCTACTTTATCTGATGAGTATTGATCTTTTAATTCTGTTTTTTGCAATTTATCTATTTGTTCAATTCTTTCTTGTAAATGATCTTGCAAAATTACATAATCTTTATCATCTTCAAAAGTATTTCTTATCTCATCATTATTGATTAGTGTTTCATGATATTTTTCTCCAGGTCTTACAGGTATTATTTCTGATTGAATTTCTTTTCCTGACATTTTTACTATCACGTTTTTTAAATCTCCTAATCTGTATGCTTTTAATTTAGGAACAAAGACTTCGCCACCTTGACCTTTTTGATACACTCTAATGATAAAGTCAAGTGCCTGTTCCATTGTTATGTTAAATCTTGTCATTGTAGGATCAGTAATTGTTAATTTTTTATTTTCTTTTATTTGATTAATAAAATGTGGAATAACTGAACCACTACTAGCTAATACGTTTCCATATCTAATTGCAATGAATTTTGTTCTATGTCTTTCAGGATTTGTATAATTTCCAGCGGTAACAAATAATTTTTCCATCAATAATTTTGTTGCTCCATATGTATTCAATGGTGAAACTGCTTTATCGGTTCCAACGCAAATTGCAGTATCTACATTTTCACTTAAACATGCATCTATAACATTCTGTGATCCTAAAACATTTGTTTTAATTGATTCAAATGGATTGTATTCAACTACTGGAACATGTTTTAATGCAGCAGCATGAAATACGATATCTATATCCTCCACTGCTTTAATGAGTCTAGGTAAATCTCTAACATCTCCTATTAAAAATCGTAATCTCTCATCGTTTAATTCTGATTGCATCATGATCTGCTTATTTTCATTTCTACTGTAAATTCGTACAACTTGTGCATCTAGATCTAAGAGGCGTTTAGCTAACGCCTTTCCTAATGAACCTGTTCCACCTGTAATTAGTATTTTTTTACCCTTGAACATATCAGTTAATTTTTCAATTGGGTAAAATAAGCTTACGATGAATTTTTTATTCTGAGGAATTCGTTAACAATCATACAAATCATTTACTGCATGAATTATTTTATTTATCTCAGAATTTGTTAAATTTGGATGCGTTGGAATAGAAACAATTTGATTGGCAATTTGTTCTGTTATGGGAAGTTTCATTTTACTTTTATAATATGACATTTTATGAACTGGATTGTAATGAATTCCTGTTTCTATTCCTTTTTCATACATTTTTTTCATAAATTTTTCTCTATTTTTGACTCTAATCCAATAAAAATGATAAACACAATCCTCTGAATAAGGCATTTTATTATTCATTTTTAATTTTAAAGAATATTTTTTAGCAATCTTTTTTCTCTTTTTATTTGCAAAATCAAGTTTTTTTAATTGAACTAATCCAATTGCTGCAGAAATTTCATTCATGTAATAATTCCAACCTAATCTTTTAATATCATATTGAAATTTTTTTCTATTTTCAATACCGCACCATCTCAATGATTGAAGAATCTCTTTTGACTTTTTTGTATTTTTCCCATTGATACAAATTGCTCCACCTGTTGGCATGGCAAGATTTTTGACTGGATGAAAACTAAAACATACTGCATCTACATGAGAACCAATTTTTTTCCCATTATACATTGCTCCAGCTGAATGAGCGGCATCTTCAATAACTGGAATTTTATTTTTGTTTGCAATTTTTTTAATTTCTTTAATGTTTGTAGGCATTCCAGCAAAATCTACAATTATTATGGCTCCAGTTTTTTTTGTAATTTTCTTTTTTATATCTATAACATCTATGCATAAATTTTTAGAATCAACATCAACAAAAATTGGTTTTCCTTCATTATACAAAATTGAATTTACAGTACTGGCAAAGGTTAGAGATGGTACTAACACTTCTTTATTTTTTATATTGAATAATGATAGTGCCAAATGGAGTGCTGCCGTACCACTATTTACTGCAATACAATTTTTGCTTTTAGTATATTTTAAAAATGAATCTTCAAATTTTCTCACATTGTTTACTCCACTTCCTGATGCCCAAAATTTGCTTTGAATAACTTTAGTCGTGACTTTAGCCTCTTCTTTGGAAATATATGGATCAAATAATTTAATCAAGTGATTTTTTTTATTCTAAATCATGTAAAAAGATATCGTGAACTTTTTTACTAGGATATTGTTAGATTTTTCATGATAGTTGCTATTATTCAGGCAAGGTCTGGTTCAACAAGACTTCCTGGAAAAATTTTGATGGAGATTAATAATAAATCCGTTTTAAATCATGTGATAAATCAAGTACAACATTCAAAAAAAATTGATAAAATAGTTGTAGCTACAACTAAAAAAACTCAAGATGATGTTATAGTAAATTTAATGGATTCTTCTAACGTTAAGGTATTTCGTGGAAGTGAAACTGATGTTTTAGATAGATATTATCAATGTGCAAAAAATTGTAATGCTAGTGTTATTGTACGAATTACATCTGACTGTCCTCTTATTGATCCAAATCTTATAGATCGATGTATTTTGGAGTTTCAAAATTCTAATTATGATTATGTTAGTAATACTAACAAACTAGAAAAAAATTCATGGATTTACCACCTTAATGGTTTTCCATTGGGATTTGGTGTAGAAGTATTTACTTTTGATGCATTAGAAAGATCTTGGAAAGATGCAAAAAAACCCTCTGAAAGAGAACATGTAACTCCATACATATCTAATAATTTAAAATTGTTCAAAATTGGATCAATAGAAAATAATGGGGATTTTTCTGATATTCATTTAGCAGTAGATAATCAAGTGGATTTTGATTTGGTAAAATTAGTAATAGAATATTTTTCTGATGATGAGGTATACAACTTGGAAAAAATTATTTCCTTTTTTGAGCATAATCCTCATCTAAAATTAATTAATTCACATATTCCTTTTGATGAGGGTTATCTGAAATCCCTCGAAGAAGATAAATTTACAGAAAAAAATAATTCTAATTAATTATATAAAATATTTTTACCCTTATAATGGGCTGGTTAATCTGGTGTTAAATTAATTGATTCTGACTAAAAGTAATTCAATGTAATGAATTTCTATTCGATTTTACGAATAATTTCAAATGCTTCTGCTGCTTTATTTCCAGAAACAGAACCCCATCTTTCTGATACATTTTTCAAATTCTCAACTGATCTTGGGTGTGGGAATTTTCTTATTTCATTTTTGTATGCCTTCATAGCTTTGATTTTTGCAGACAGTTGTGATTTAATTTCTATAAAATAATTTGGACTAAACTGTACAGGATAATTCCATTCTGTTGAAGATGGTACTTCAAATGAAATTATCTCCTTTACGTTTAGTCCCATCGGACGAGTTGCAGTCAATACTGCATTGAATACTGTCCTATGATCTATGTTAAGATCATGAAAATGATGTGTGTAAACTCTATCTGGTTTTGTTTCTTTAATTTCTTTTTCTATAACTTTGACAATTTTTAAGAGTGGAACACTATCCATTTCATTATCTGGAAAATCATAGAATTTATAATCTTTAACTTTTAAAATATTACATGATTTCTTGGCATCATTTCTTAAATCTTTAATTTCTTTTTTCATTTCATTTATTTTATTTTCATTTTGTTCATATGAAACACTATTCTGAAAGTTTGTAGATCTTCTTGAATTTATCCCAGTTGCTAAATACACTACTTTTACAAAATCTCCTTTTTGTGAATGTTTCAAAATTGTACCACCCATTCCAAGAACTTCATCATCAGGGTGTGCTACAAATATTACTACTTTCATAACTATTTCATCAATTCTTACATATTAATCGTTTTAGATTATGGGTAAATTAATTTTAGCTTATTTTCCTTATAATAAAATTCTATACAACATTTTTATTTTTTTTTAGGAATTTTTTTTAATTTTATGCCCTGAATTTTTGAGAATTTATAACATTGAAATATTTCTAGCGTGCATTCTATAATTTTTTTTGTTGAGATTTATATGAATATTTTAATTTTTTATTAGATGTGATTTCTGTTACAGTATGTGTTTAATTTTTTTTAATTAAATTAATCCATGTAGTTTTAGCATTTTTAATCATCTTTAATGCATTTTTTATCTATACCAATTATGATTAATCTCTACTTCATCTATCTATGGCTAATGCATATTTATTTTTGGCAATTATGTGATTTTTTAATTTATTTCTCTTTTTTTATTTAATCTATAGTTTGAAATATTTTGTTTACTGTTCTTTTAACTCCTTTCCCATCTACTAACAGTAAACATTTTTTTGAGATTTCTTCCAGTTTTTCTAAATTAATTTCTTTTAATATTTTAACATAATCTAATTTAGTGGATTTTTCTGCAGATCCTAAATTTATTACACACCCAATTTTAGACATATTTTCATTGATTTTTTCCTGATCTTTTGAAAGACTAGTTACTATAGTTGGTAGTCCTAAACAGCATCTTTCCCAAGTACTAGTTCCACCCGCTCCTATTGCTAAATCAGCTTTTTTCATATATTTTGAAATATTTTCTACTTGCTCATAAAAATTACAAAAAGATATTTTTGAGCATAGTTTCATTATTTGTTTTTTATTAGGATTGTTTGTTCCTACAATGACATCTATTTTATATTTTTTATCTAAATCCTCTATTGCCAATAATGCTTTTTTAGTTTCATTCGAAGGATCACTTCCGCCAAAAGAGATAAGAATTCTTTTAAATTGTTTTTTTCTTTTCAAATTTTTTCTGGCATTATAAAATTCTGGACGAAGTAATGTAAATCTTGGACCAATAAATTGTTCACAATAATTTGGAATTAACCCAGTGTACCTTTTTTCCATATTCCAATAAAAATTTTGATCAATTAATATATCACATTCATGTTTTCTATTTGCAAGATCATCGATTACAATAATTTTTTTTATATTTGTACGTACATTTTTTTCCCAAACATAATCTATTCCATAATGATCAATAATTAACCAGTTTGTTGAATTTTTATATTTTTCAATATTTTTTTTAGTTTCAGATAGATCATTGTGAGTTAACTGCATTTTTAATTCCTTGCTTAACTTTTCTTCTTGAACATGTGTGTACCCATTAATTTTACATATTTTAAAATCATTTTTTTTTATTTTTTCAACAAAATGTTTTGGTAATTGATTTGAAATAAAAATAATCTTGTTAAATCTTTTTTTTAAACTATCTGCTAATGTTAAACAACGTATAAAATGACCATCACCAATTTGAATTCCTGCATCAACTCTTATGAACAAATTTTTAGTTTTTATATTCACTATTAATTTACTTAAATTTTAATAAAAAAACATGTTGATTATTCTCATGTAGATCTATGACTACTGAATGTATCAAATACCATGAATATCTAATTTTTTAGTTTCAAACTACTAATTTTTACTAACGAATTTAAATTGATTAAAATATTTTCATTTTTAGAAAAAATATTTTTTTAGGATTTTTTAATGTAATTCTTGACCTAATTGATTATTTACTATTGGAATGTATTATAAAATATTTATTTAAATGAGATTATTTGTTATTGTAATTCATTATCATTTATAAATAAAATTGTTCAGTATTTTTTTAAAAATAATTTAAAATTATAATCTTTTTTTAATATAATCAATGGAGTTAACTGGTGTTGGATCTATTTTATTAATTATGGCTAAATATATGGATGCGTAATCTAAAATATAAATTAAATTTACTAGCTTAGAAATTATATTTCCTTCAATTGAAGTTATTTTTTTAAATTTTATATTATTTTCATTAAAATACTCTTCAAATATTACCCATCTTTCTTTAGTTTTTTTGTAATCATCTTTTCCTTGAAGTAAAATTGGCTGAACATTTGATTTAATTTCCCATGATGTTATTCCATTGTGGCTTGATTCAACAACATCTTCAACTATTGCATGTATTTTTGCATTTTCTTGTAAT
>Ga0308019_10001876_pt1 | contig 12333 bp, 13 predicted proteins | sample Neamet284_FD_203135 | JGI IMG/M metagenome (GOLD analysis project Ga0308019, IMG submission 203135) | Marine microbial communities from water near the shore, Antarctic Ocean - #284 | ecosystem: Environmental > Aquatic > Marine > Unclassified | place: Southern Ocean | collected 2014-10-01 | reverse complement strand
CTTTTAGAATTTCAAATGCAAACTCTATTCTATCTTCTGTAGGAAGGTCTACTTGTTCCACAGTGTTTGTGAACTGTAAAGGCATTGCCTTTATACAAAAAGGTACAGGAAAGTTTTGTAGATGTTTTAATCTGTTCTGTAAATCTTCTGGTGTAAGTAGGTCTTCATTCACAGTCCAATCTATATCTAATCTAATTTGTTTTAACTCTAGAGGTTTAGATAGGTCAACTGCTTTATTTCTACCAAACCATTCATTACCTTCTGCTAGTCCAAATGTTTTGCACATATATTCCATAAGGTAATAAGAACCAGATCGTGGAGTACATACTATACAATAATCACTCACTCAAACCACCCTTTAATTTCTTCAATATTTTCAAACTTTTCTTCATAATCAATCCCCAATTTAATAGTAAGTTGTGTTTTTACTTTATTATCTGCTTTTAATCCGTATTGTTCTTGTAGGTCGGATAAAGTACTCAAGGTATCATCAAGAAAGTTTTCAAACGCAACCAGAGCTCCCTGATTGTGAGTGTAATAGATATCCCAAAACTGTTCTAACTTAGACATAAATCTATCGAACTCTTCTTTAGTAGCAATCAAAGTACCATTTGGTATATCTGGTCTTTCATTTTCATAATGTATATGGTTGACTTTTGTTCTCAAACGTGTTATATGACTTAAAAATTGTGATAGTACGTCTTTTCTGTATAACCAGATACAGGGAAACCCGTCAATCATTTCCCCAAAGTGTTGATCCTCTGGTATGTAATGGGGTAGTATTTTAAGAAGGTGTGGTTGAGTTGCCCAGTTTTGTTCTTCTATATCATTATAACTATTATTTTTTAACCATGAGGCAGGGTCATAAAGACCGAAGGTATTGCAAAGAAACCTACGAAAATATGTACTCCCACTTCTAGATGTTGCAATTAACCCTATTCTCATGTACCTATATATGTGTATGGAAGTGCGTGAATCTACATTTGAGGAAGTGTACCCTATTTGGAATGAAGAACTCTGGCCAGACAGAATAAGTAAAATAGAAAATATGAGTAGTCTATTCTGGAAACAACCCAGAGACATTATAAAAGATAGTACTATATTTGATAAGTATACCCCAACATTTTTTGTTATCAAAGAAGATAATAAAATTGTAGGTGTCAATAGTGGTTTTAGGACAGATGAGAGAATATATCGTTCTAGAGGATTATGGGTTAGAGAAGAATATAGAATTAAGGGGTATGGTAAAACTTTACTAATGGCAACAATAATTCAAGGCAAAAGAGAAGATTGTCATTGGATTTGGAGTATGCCTAGAAAAACTGCACTTAAAACATACGAGGGTGTTGGTTTTAAGAAAAAAGGTAAATGGATAGATGATGGAGTAGAATTTGGGCCTAATTGTCTCGTAACAAGGCAGTTAATTTATAAATAGAGGACAGGAGATTATACATGGCCATTCCAACTACTAAATCTACTTTTAAAGACTATTGTTTTCGTTCTCTAGGTTCTGGTGTGATTGACATTAATGTGTCAGATGATCAGGCAGATGATCGTATTGATGAAGCTCTACAATATTTTTCAACATACCATTATGAGGGTGTTGAAAGAATGTATCTCAAACATTTGGTTACTGAAGCAGAAGTTACTAGAGCAAGAGAAAATACAACCACCACAGGAACAGATACAGTAGATGCATCAATTACTGCAAGTTGGTTAGAGGGAAATAATTATATACCTTTACCTAGTTCAGTTATTTCTGTAGTACAGGTATTTCCTCTTACTGGAACTGGAACTGGTGCAAATATGTTTGATGCTCGTTATCAATTACATTTAAATGATTTATATGATTTAAGTTCTACATCTGTTGTTCAATATGAGATGATGATGAATAATTTAGATTTTCTTCAGCACATTCTTGTTGGAGAACAACCTGTTCGTTTTAAGGAACACCAAAATCGTTTATATATCGATGCAGATTGGTCTAATGATTTTGTGGGTGGACAGGACTACATTGTGATTGAGTGTTTTCGTAAACTAGACCCTACAGTATACACAGACATTTTTGATGACATTTATTTAAAAAGATATGCTACATCATTAATCAAAAGACAGTGGGGTGCAAATTTATCTAAATTTGAGAATGTTGCTTTATTGGGTGGGGTTACTATGAATGGTGCAACTATTTACTCTCAGGCAGAAGAAGAAATTCAAAGAATAGAAGAAACCATAAGACAAAATGAACCACCAATAATGCTTGGTATGGGATAGAGTATGGCTGTCAATAAACATTTTCACACTAATAACTTTCAAGGGACTGCTGCAGAACAAGCGTTGGTTGCAGATTTGGTTGCAGAAGCAATACAAATACATGGTCACGATGTATATTATCTTGATCGAACTTTAGTTGCAGAGGATACAGTTCTAGGAACTGATTCCCTATCAAAGTTTGAAACACAGGTTCCTATAGAAATGTATATGGAAGAATCTGGTGGTGGTTATGCTGGTGAAAAAGAAATCATGTCTCAGTTTGGTTTACAGAATTTAAGTGAGGCAACCTTTGTTGTAAGTAAGACACGATTTCAAGACAAGGCAATGCAATTACAAATAGAGAGTGGTACAGATACTACTGGTGGTTCTATGTTATTAGAATCTGGTACTATAGATACAAACAAATTTGAAGGTAGTATCTATTATATTATATCAGAGTCAGATGCAACTGATTCTGATAGACCTTTAGAGGGGGATGCAATCTATCATCCTACTCTTAAAAAATTATTTGAGATTAACTTTGTTGATCATGATGACCCTTTTCATCAGTTAGATAACAACCCTGTATACAAAATGCGTTGTCGTTTATTTGAATACAGTTCTGAGAAACTTGACACTGGTATTGATGTAATAGATGCTATCGAAGATGCGTTGTCAGCTGACACTCTTACTTATCAGTTTACACTTGAACAAACTACTACTCAAAACGAACCATTTAGATTAGAGGTTGGAACTGGTGCAGACGCTGGATTGTTGTTAGAAGAAACAGATGGTGATAATATAATAAGTGAAGACGATACTAGTTCTGTCGGTGTTAATGTTCTTATGGAACATAATGCTGATACTGGTCATGGAGGTTGGTTAATTGCAGAAGACTATATAATAGGAACAGGTGGTGCTAACACTAATAGTGTTGACAAGACCGCACAAAATGAATTATTTGACGAATTGGATGATACTGTCTTAGACTTCTCTGAGAAAAATCCATTCGGTGACGCTGGGAGTAGTTAATAATGTTAGGTCAACAATTTTACCATGAAACAATTCGAAAAGTGGTTGTCGCTTTTGGAAGTATATTTAATGATATACATTTAGTAAGAAAAGACAACGAAGGAAACATTTCACAATCAATGAAGGTGCCTTTAGCATACGGCCCAAAACAAAAGTTCCTTGCACGTTTACGTGAAGATGCAGACCTTACTAAACAGGTTGCAGTTACACTACCACGTATAGGTTTTGAGATTAATGGAATGTCTTACGATCCAGGCAGAAAATTAAATCGTGTCCAACAGTTTAAAAAAGTAAAAGGTGCAAAGTCTAATCAACTTGATACACAGTATATGCCTGTTCCTTATAATGTAGAGTTTACTTTATATATTATGGCAAAGCAATCAGACGATGCGTTGCAGATTGTAGAACAAATTCTTCCTTACTTTCAACCAGATTATACAGTGACACTTAATGATAATACCGATATGGGTATAAAAAGAGATGTTCCTATAGTATTAAATTCTGTTACTTATGAAGACACATATGAGGGAGATTTTACTTCCAGAACAACTATTATTTACACTCTTGCATTTACTGCAAAATTTTATCTTTATGGCCCTGTTACTTCTAGTAAGGTTATTAAAACTGTACAAGCAGATCAATATACAGATTTACCTGATCAATCTCCTAAGAGACAACAGAGATATACTGTTACTCCTAATCCAGCCTCTGCTGATGCAGATGATGATTTTGGTTTTAATGAATCTAGTTCATTTTTCCAAGATGCTAAAGAATACAATCCAGTGACAGGTAAAGATGAGTAATGACTACAGAAACTATTGATCAAGCTTTAGGTGTAATTGAAATAGAATCAGAAACTAAAGGTGAAGTTATTAATATGGGAAAGGAAATTGCAATACCCCATGAAACTTCCTCCGATGATATCGAAGCAGATTACGTTTATCAAAGAAAGAACTTTTATGATCTTGTCGAAAAGGGGTCAACCGCAATTGATGGCATACTCGAGCTTGCTAAAGAAGGAGAACACCCCAGAGCTTACGAAGTCGCTGGAAATCTTATCAAGCAAGTTTCAGAAGTCACCGAAAAGTTAGGTGATCTCCAAGAGAAGATGAATAAACTAAAGGAAGTACCTAACAATGCACCTAAAAACGTAACTAATGCATTATTTGTAGGGAGTACTGCTGAACTACAAAAGATGCTGAAAGGCAAGTAATGTACGAATATAGATGTGTAATACTACGGGTAATTGATGGGGACACGGCCGATGTGGATATTGATATGGGATTCGGTGTGTGGTTTCGTAAACAACGTATTCGTTTTTATGGTATCGACACTCCTGAGAGTCGCACAAGAGACTTAGAAGAAAAGAAGTTTGGTCTTATGGCGAAAGAAATAGTTAAGAAGTGGATACCAGAAGGTTCTACTCAAACACTTATCACAGAGAAAGATGATAAGGGAAAGTACGGACGTATTCTAGGAAAATTTAAGATTACTCATGAGGAAGAAGAAACAACTCTAAACGAGTGGATGATCAGACATCACTATGGTGTAGAATATTATGGTCAATCTAAACAAGACATTGAAGAAGAACATCTAAGGAATAGAGAGTTGGTTAATCCTGATATGACAAAACTCTTTATTATGCACTAATGAATGAATCAGTATACCTTGGTAATCCAAACCTTAAAAAAGCAAACGTCCAACAAGAATGGACACAAGAAGAATTAATAGAATACCAGAAGTGTATGAAAGACCCCATATACTTCATTACTAATTATTTAAAAATTGTCTCTCTAGATGAGGGACTTGTTCCTTTTAATATGTACGATTTTCAAAAGGAAATGGTAGGCACGTTTCATAATAACCGTTTTACAATATGCAAATTACCAAGACAGTCTGGTAAATCTACTACAATTATTGCTTATCTCCTACATTATGTTTTGTTTAATGCATCAGTGAATGTTGCCATTCTTGCAAACAAGGCCGCTACTGCACGTGATCTACTATCACGTTTGCAACTCGCATACGAACATATGCCGAAGTGGTTACAACAAGGAGTAATGTCATGGAACAAAGGGAGTTTGGAACTTGAAAATGGTTCTAAGATTCTTGCGTCTTCTACTTCTGCCAGTGCGGTTCGTGGCGGTTCTTATAATATTATTTTCCTTGATGAGTTTGCTTACGTTCCTAGTAACGTAGCCGAACAATTCTTTAGTTCTGTTTATCCTACCATATCATCTGGAAAAACAACAAAGGTGATGATCGTTTCTACTCCACATGGTATGAATATGTTCTATAAATTGTGGACAGATGCAGAGGAATCACGTAATGAGTATATTCCTATTGAGGTTCATTGGAGTGAAGTTCCTGGCCGTGATGAGGAATGGAAAAAACAAACCATTAAAAATACCTCAGAGGCACAATTTAACACAGAGTTTGAGTGTGAGTTTCTTGGTTCTATTGATACACTTATATCTGCACGTAAACTAAGACAACTTGCATATAGACCACCCATGACTACTAATGCTGGTTTAGATGTATATCAGAAACCACAAAAAGATGCAACTTATCTATTGACAGCAGACGTTTCACGTGGTACATCTAATGACTATTCAGCATTTGTAGTATTTGATGTATCTCAGATGCCTTATAAAATTGTTGCAAAATACAGAGATAACGAAATAAAACCCCTTCTATTCCCAGCGAAAATTTATGACGTTGCTCGTGCATATAACCAAGCATTTGTTTTAGTAGAGGTAAATGATATTGGAGAACAGGTTGCAAATGCATTACAGTTTGACCTTGAATATGATAACCTAGTTATGGCATCTATGCGTGGTAGAGCAGGACAAGTTATGGGTGGAGGTTTCTCTGGTGGTAGAGCACAATTGGGTATAAGAACCACTAAGGCAACTAAAAAAGTAGGTTGTTCAAACCTCAAACAATTGGTTGAGGATGATAAGTTAATTATAGAGGATATGGATATTATCAGTGAACTATCTACATTTATAATAAAAGGGTCATCTCATGAAGCAGATGACGGTTGTACAGATGATTTGGTTGCATGTTTGTTTATGTTTGCATGGGCAACAGATCAACAGTATTTTAAAGAACTTACTGATAATGATATTCGTAGAACTATGATGGCAGAACAACAAGACGCATTAGAACAAGACATGGCACCCTTTGGTTTTGTAGTAACTGGATTGGAAGATGAGAATATAGGTGAGATGGTAGATGAGTATGGTACTAAGTGGAGTCCTATAGTACGAAACTACGAATCAGATTGGTGATTATAACCATACAAATATAAACGGAAATAAGTATAGTGGCCATGCCAGTAACATAGACATTAACGAAACCTTAATAGGATTTGCGTCTGCAATCTTTGCCGCAGTAAAGGAAGATAGTGCAACGGGTGGAGTTACCATAGATAGAACTCCAAAATACAATACAAATAGATGTGCGTATATATCGGTGATTCCTGCTTCGATAAGAGATGGTGCTGCGACTATTGCAACCAGAAGGTAAGTAGAACTAGTTGGCATACCCATTCCAAGTATTATACACAATACTGCAACCAATGTCAAGAGAAAAAACGTATTACCTCCAGATACCACATTAAGTATAGATGTGATGTGAAAACTAAGTCCAGTTTGATCCATTATTCCTATTATAAGTCCTATTGCGGCAGATAGTATAATAAGACTGTACATTGAATTAGATATAGATTCTACAATATTTTGCTTGACAGGTGGTTTATATTGTGGTATAATATCTAAAGAAGATAACTTTGGTGTGGTAAGTAACAATAAAATGTAAAACGTAACCGCTGGAAATATAGAAACCAAAACAACATCCCAATACGATACCATGAGAATTTCTGCCATTAGAAATGCAGCTGCACCCATAACTGGAGGCATCAGTTGCCCACCTGTTGACGCAACTGCCTCGTAGGCGGCCGCCCTAACTTTTGAATATCCACACCGAATCATAAGAGGAATGGTAAGTTGACCTGTACTCATTACATTTGCGACAGCACTCCCAGAAACACTGCCAAACACCGCTGAGGAGAGTATAGCAACCCGTCCAGGCGATCTAACATACTTGATGATGTATTTCATTAAGAAATCTATGATACCAAAATATACTAGAATTTGTCCTACTAAAACAAACAAAAAGACGATTCCACACATAATTGCCACAGACATACCCAACATTGCAGTATTATCAATAACGATATGGGATATTAAGTCTAGGTAGTTTATATCTAGAAACAGGGGATATGCAAGGAATAATCCAAGTATTATACCAAAAGATTTACCACTTGTCAAGTAGCAACTTACTAAAACTAGACTACAGAGTGGTATGGATATACAATATAGTAGTAATTTGTTATAGTTTGCGTATTCTGTTAAGTACGGATAACTAAAAAATAACGCAAGACCAACGTATAACAAAGGTATCTCTATTCTCTTAAATGCACATCCCAAAGAAGATAGTAGTATTAGTACGTACCATTGTTCATCCAAAAGAGGGTATCCAACATAGAAATCTATGTCAGATACGCTCAGTATTAGAAGTAACGGTAAAACGTACTTAGTTAGATTTGAGGATACGGTAAGCAAACTTTGCACCCTTATGCATAGGAACTCCACCAGTAAATGCGTTCATTTTTTTCTTATCGAACCCACTTACCATTTTTGAGGACTTTCTATACACTTCTGCATAGTTATATAATGCAAGAACAACATTCTTTACTACATTGTTAGGTACTTCTCTATGTGTCCACAACATGTAAGGGAATGTAATAATACGTGTAGGTTTTCGTATGGATGGCCATCTAGGGTTAGGATTGACTGTAATAACTTTAAATCCAGGCCATCCTTTTAGTAGACGTTGTTCTGCAATCCCTCCATTAAGAGATAACATACGAATACCACCATCTGTAATTGCACCAGTATGTAGTTTCTTTGCATGACCAGCACCTACAGAGATGATTGCAACATCTACTGCACCTCTACGAAATGCGTTCCAGTTGCCCGGCAATGAGGTTACAGGAACACGTTCTACATCTTTCCAATCTAATGCTGGTTCTGCATTAAGTAGTTTGTGTTTAATGTTCCAGTGAAATCCTGGCGCACCACGAAACCCAGAAGGCACTCGTTTACCCCTTAGATCGTTATAACTCTCAATACCAGAGTTATCTCGTACTGCAAGACCTGTCTTAAAGAAGTGTAGATTTGCAACAAAACGTAGATTTTTGTGTGCTTTCTTTGATGTACGGATACCTGTATATCCCCAGAATAAGTCTGTAGGATTACTGATACCGAAGTCTATTTCCTTTTTATCAACTTTTTCTAGATAAATTTGTGTTCCTCTATGCGGTAGAGGGGTTAGTGTAAGTCCAGCTGCACTCATAGTTTTTGCAAGTGCGACTGCTGTTTGGTAGTTTGCACTACCTTTTGTACTTCCTAAAGTTTCTGCATATGCAGATGTTGTAATGGCGACTAGAATTAGTGCCGCAATAATCGATTTCATATTAAACTCCTATATTTCATTAATAAATTCAATTAGATCGTTATCAAGTTTGATCCAGCAATTAGAACAGACAACAATAGATTTATTCATAAGAATAGTTACTTCTTGTCTACATTCATTACTGATTCCAACTCTTTTAGATAGTTTACGGATTTCAGAGTTATGTGGATAAAATTTCAGACAAACAGTTTCAGACTCACCACAATGTTTACAGTGTTTCTCTCCAAGGTATTCATTAAGAACAACGATACGTTTACGATAGTTTCTACGTGCAACCTTCTTTATCGTGTCCTTATACTTCTCATAATGTTCATTACCCATACTATTATATATACATCAACAAAATACTTATATGTTATAACACATCTAAAAACACCTTATTGCGATTCTTTTTTTTATAAATATTCGTAATAACAACGATATTTCAAACTTAGGAGTCAAAAAATGTCTTTTCTTTCCTCTCCTGGCGTACATGTACGAGAGATTGACCTTACTAATGTAGTTCCATCCGTTGCCACCACAGTTGGTGCAATAGCGATGCCTGCAGAAAAAGGCCCATCTGGAAGCATAGTCACTATAGGAAGTGAGCAGGACTTATTACAAGTTTTCGGAAAACCAAACGCAAGTAATTTTGAGTGGTGGTGGACTGCTGCAAACTTTCTACAATATTCCGATCAACTAAAAGTTGTTCGGCCAACATCAGGACATCTAAATGCTGGAGAAGCATCAGGTGTTCTAGTTCGAGATGATGATCATTATCTTGATGCTTTCTTTGCCGAAACAGGCGATGGACAAGTTACATCTAATGATTGGTACGCACGTACAGCTGGAACTCATGGAAACTCTCTGGGTCTTCAAGTTTGTCCTTCTGCAACTGCATACGAACAACATTTAGGAACTAATAACTTAGTTGCAGCTGCAGAATCTGCTGGTGACACAGTGGTTGCTGTTGATGACGCAGATTCATCTGGTTATGCATTTAACGTGGGTGATTTAATTTCCTTCTCTTCAACTACTACTGGAACAGCTATGACTCACCTCGCTGGTGACGAAGGTAATGAATACCAAGTCGTTTCAATCTCAAGTAATGATCTAACAATTAGACTTGCTGGTGATCCAAACGGTGCTGGTTTACAGGCTGATATTGCAGATAACTCATTTATTCGCAGACGTTGGGCTTTCTATAACCTCTTTGATGGCGCTCCTGGCACATCAGATTGGGCAACCAAGAATGGTCGTGGTGGTAATGATGAGATGCACATTGTAATATATGACACTACTGGTGATATCACGGGTTTTGATTATGATGTTGCTGGTCAAGCAACAAATGCTGTAATCGAACGTTGGGCAAATCTTTCTAAAAACCCTGCAGCAAAGAACGCTCAAGGTGGTGGTAATTATTATCCCGAAGTTATCTTTAGGGGTTCAGAGTATGTATATTGGGGTGATCATATTGCCGCTGGTACTAACTGGGGAACAGATACAACTACAGTAATGACTGCTGTTGTACCTATTACAGTTGTTGCCTTTACTGGTGGAACAGACGATTATGCAGTAACTGCTGGTGAACTTAAACTTGGGTATGATGAGTTCGCAGATGTTGAGAGTTTAGACATTAACCTCGTACTTTCAGGGCCATCTTCTGGTGTTGCTGATACTGCTGCAGCTATGGACACACATGTAACAATGATTACTGATCTTTGCGAATTACGTAAGGATTGTGTAGGATTTGCTTCTCCATATCGTTCTGCTACTGTTGGTGTTTCTTCCACTATCACGCAAACATCAAATGTCATTGATGCTTTTGATCTTTGTCCTTCATCTTCTTACATGGTGTTCGACAGTGGTTACAAATACATGTATGACAAGTACGCTGATTCATATCGATTTGTACCACTAAATGGTGATATCGCTGGTCTTTGTGCAAACACAGACAAGGTTGCAGACCCTTGGTTCTCGCCTGGCGGTTATAATCGTGGAATGATAAGAGGTGCAATTAAACTTTCTTACAATCCTAAGAACAGTGAAAGGGATCAACTTTATCGTTCTAGAGTTAACCCTGTTACTAACTTCCCAGGCCAAGGTGTTTTACTCTTTGGTGACAAGACTGCTCTTTCTAAACCAAGTGCATTTGATCGTATTAACGTGCGTAGATTGTTCTTAGTTCTTGAGAAAGCAATTGCAACTGCTTCTAAATATCAACTCTTTGAATTCAACGATGAGTTCACAAGAGCACAATTTAGAAACATGGTTGAACCTTTCTTGAGAGATGTACAAGGTAGACGAGGAATCTTTGACTTTAAGGTAGTCTGTGATTCAACAAATAATACAGGTGAAGTTATTGATCGTAACGAGTTTATTGGTGATATTTACATCAAACCAGCTCGTGCTATTAACTTTATTACCCTAAACTTTATTGCGGTACGAACTGGTGTCGCATTTAGCGAGGTAGGAGGTTAATCATGGCTATAATAGATGATTTTAAAGCAAACTTACTAGGTGGCGGTGCTCGCCCTAACCAATTTAGGGTAACATTAACTCCACCGCCTGGAATAGCAATTGGTCTTGATGTTCGTAGAACTTCTTTTCTAGTAAAAGCATCAGTAATTCCTTCTTTGGAACTAGGTGAAATTGCAGTACCATTTCGTGGTCGTAGTATCTATATTGCTGGTGATCGTGCTAGTCCTACTGAGTGGACAACACAGATCATGAACGATACAGATTTTATGGTTCGTAATGCTATGGAAAGATGGTCTAATGGTATCAATGACCTTGCAGAGAATACAGGAGTTGTTGCACCATCTGATTATTGTTCTGACTTAACTTTAGATCAGTTGGATCGTGACGATACAGTTTTAAAGACTTATATCTTTAAAAGTGCATGGCCTAAGGTTGTCAGTAATATTACCCTTGATGTTTCTACTAATGACTCGATTGAGGAATTTGAAGTATCTTGGAGATACCAACACTTTGAAGCTTCTGGCGTAAACTTCTAATTTTAACCTACTAAATAGAACGTAGGGAGAATTAAGTATGGCGGAACTTTTTGGTTTCAGTATCAAAAGATCACAGAAGGAGTTGGGGGCTAACGAAAAAAGTTTCGCTAGTCCCGCTCCTGATGATGGTTCTATTGAAGTTGCTGGTGGTGGTTTTTTTGGTCAGGTATTAGATACTGATGGTCGAGAGAAATCTGATTTAGAACTCATTAAAAGATATAGAGATATATCTCAACAATCGGAGTGTGATACTGCGATTGAAGACATTGTTAATGAGGGCATTGTTGCGAATCAGGAAGATATTCCTGTGCAAATTTCATTAGATAGGGTTCCCTATTCAGATAAAATTAAACGTAAAATTAGAGAAGAATTTGAAGAAGTACTAAGATTGTTAGACTTTAATGTAAAAGGTCATGACATTTTTAGACGTTGGTATGTAGATGGTCGATTGTATTATCAAAAGATTATTGACACAAAGAATCCACGTAAAGGTATTTCTGAATTACGTTATCTT
>Ga0308019_10001872_pt1 | contig 12352 bp, 9 predicted proteins | sample Neamet284_FD_203135 | JGI IMG/M metagenome (GOLD analysis project Ga0308019, IMG submission 203135) | Marine microbial communities from water near the shore, Antarctic Ocean - #284 | ecosystem: Environmental > Aquatic > Marine > Unclassified | place: Southern Ocean | collected 2014-10-01 | reverse complement strand
CCCCTTGTCTATATTTGGGTAGACAAACTGTGGTGCCGCGTCGCTCACCAATGATTGTTGGCCTGACGCTGGCTAAGTGATTTTTCAGCAGAACTATGTTGGCTGATGAGCTGCTCGATGTCGCTTGCAATGGTTGCGCCGTCGCAATTCTCAAAGAAGAATGCGTGGTCAGCGACCGCGAAAGCGGTATCGCCTCGATGCAACTGATCAACTGTGATTTGGTGCCTCTCAGTTTTGTAGTTTTCTAACTTACCCAAATAATTAGGAGAAGTTAATGAGCATTTTGCAGAAATTAAATAAGTTGCCACATGTTGGAGCTGTCATTGCGGTTGTTACTTTTTTGGGGTTTCAGGCACAAACGGTGGTGGCTGCGAACACAGCAAATAGTGAAGAACCCGTTACATACTCAGGCCACGTGGCCAGTATCATTAATGAGAATTGCGTGGTGTGTCACCGTGAAGGTGGAATTGGGCCTATGGAACTGAGTAGTTATGAACAAGTGCGCCCTTGGGCTCCCTTGATTCAGATGAAGGTGGCAAACCGGGAAATGCCTCCTTACGCCTATGATCATGATATTGGCAATCAAAACCTTCAGGCAGATTGGCGCCTTTCTAAGGAAGATATCGATACCGTTGTGGCGTGGGTTAATCAGGGATCTCCCTTGGGAAATCTTGAAGAACTTCCTGCCCCACCAAAACTGCGAGCTATTGATGATTGGAATTTCTCTGCTCAATTCGGCCAGCCAGATATCGTGGTTGCATCCAATCCGATCGATGTACCTGCTAATGGCAACGACCTGTGGGACAAGCATTTTATTGAAAGTGGTATCACCGAAGACCGCTGCATCAAGGCTCTTCAGGTTAAGCCTCGCGGCGTTGCTAAGACTGTAGTCCATCACGCCAACACGTACTTTGCAGAAGTAAAAGAGGACGGTAGTGTCGATCGAAAGCCCGTTACTGAATATGCCATGGGTAAGTGGGGCGAGGTCGTACCGGAAGGTGTTTGCCGTACAGCTTTTGAAGACAGCACTATTCAATGGGACATCCATATGTATCCCGGCGGCTTGGGCGGGACTGCACCGAACGCAGTGGTTAAGGACAACGTAGTGGAATTGGGTATATGGCTTCATCCGAAAGGTTATCAAGCCAAAATCACTCAGGATCTGGCAGCTTACCAGTTAGACCAGGGCGATCTATTTATCCCGCCTCATGGACTGGCTATGACTCAGGGCTTCCACTCCTTTGATCACCCGGTTCGCATCGATAGCTACCAACCCCATGGGCATCTGCGAATGAATGCTGCTTCATTGGAGATTTTCTATCCAGAAACCGGCCGCACCGAATTGGTCAGCATGATATCTAATTGGAGTGCCACTTGGCATCACAGCCATCTATATGAGCCAGATACAGCTCCACTATTGCCGACAGGAGCCGTCCTCATAACAAAGCAGTGGTATGACAATACGGCCAACAACCCCAACAACCCTGACCCTAGACAATGGGTAGGCTGGGGTCAACGTACAGCAGACGAGATGTCTCATTCCTGGATTGCCATAAGTCATCTTGATGATGAAACTTATCAGGAACTTGCTGAAGCGCGAGAAAGTAACAAGCAATCTCAGCTGCCATCTGGAGATTAGTAGATTACACAATAACAATCCCACTATGGATCTAATAATATTGGAGACTGATATTCATGAGAAGGGTTAGACAAGTTGTGGCCAGTGTATCTTTGGCGCTCCTATTAAATGTTGTAATGGTAGTTTCTGCTGACGCACAGCAAACAGTAAGACCTTTACGTCCGCCTTCCCCGGCAGGCATACCAATAATTCCTTTTATGGAAGGCTGGTATGCTAACGAAGACGGCACTGTCACTGTCTCGTTTGGGTACCACAACAGAAATACTGAAGATGTAATTGTCCCATTGGGTGAAAATAATCGCGTTGAACCAGCCCAGTTGGACGGGATGCAGCCTGATATTTATTTTGCAGGCAGACATCCTGGAGTCTTTGGGGTCACTATTCCAGCATCAATGAAGGATGAGTCTGTATGGTGGCACATCAAAACTGATAATCTAGAAGAGCTTAAAGTGCCGGGCGAGCGAGGTTCGAGTGCGTATGAGCTTGATAGAAACCCACGGCCACAGGGTAGTGTTCAACCATTTATTTGGTTTGAAAATGAAAATCGTGGATCTGGCCCTGAAGGTGTCGTAGCGGCTAATACTAGAACAATTTCAGCCGGCGTTCCGCTTACCTTGGGTGTTGAGACCGAAGATCCGTCCGTGCGTGATCCTTCAAACCCCCTCTTTGCCAAGCCCCTTGACTCCCGCGTTATATGGTACAAGCATCAGGGTCCTGGTGAGGTGAGTTTTACGGAACATGCTTCTACGCCTTTCATCACAACCCCAGTCCGATCAACCCGCGGAATGATTCCAGCAGCTGCATCTAGAGTTTCAATACCCGCTGGCAAGGGTCCGGCGAGAGTTGTGGCTACTTTCACTGAACCTGGTGAGTATATGATTCGTGCCCGGCTGGATAATTGGAACTCCTCTGATAGCGATGGCCTAGATCAGTGCTGTTGGAGCAACGCTTACCAGCGTGTAAGTGTTACAAAATAAAATAATAAATACATTAAACGGCATTGATCAATCAGCTCCCAAATCGGTGTAAAGCTGTATCAAATCAGTTTTACACTACCGTTATACTTCTCCGGGTGCAAAGATACGCGGCGAAAATATAGGTAGTTATCATTTGGTACTGAATGTCGCTGTAGATTGAATAAATTATAACCGGTGGGATGCGCGCTTATGAAGCATCGTGCCGGGCCCCTTTCCATTGATTTGAATTTCTGCATACACCGTGAGGATCTTACTTGCGGGCATTGCGCATTCCCTGCCATAAGAACCCTACTACCGAACCTTCTATATTCCGTAAACCGCCATATCTATAACTTACTTAACTTATAAACCTTTAAAAACACTATAATGTTATTATACTATATGATAGTTTGCTGCTTAAGGATCCACATTCTCACTCAATATTGTTGTCATGAGATGCAGCGAAACTTACTCAGATAGTACTTATTAAAATTACGAGCAGCACTTGAGGCCGGGTTATGAGCCCCAGCGTGCAGCCAAGGAGAGGGTAAATGCCCAATAAATTTCGACGTAAAAAGCTTTCATATCTTATCCACACGGCTCTCATGTCTTCACTCGTAGCGCCGGTAATAGCGGAGGCCCAAGATGACGAGGTTGAAGAAATTGTCGTCACTGGCTCGTACATCCGGAACAGCGCATTTTCGTCAGATACAGCTGCGGATACGGTGACTGGTGAGGATCTTCTAACATCAGGCGCCCCGAATCTGTCTGAATACATACGCGACCTGACCTATGTTCAGAACGTTGATATTGTCAACGTTGTGCTTGGTAGTCAGGACGGTCCACAAAGTTCAAACGGCGCCAGCTTCAATCTAAGAGGCCTAGGTGAGAATTCTACCCTGACCCTAGTAGATGGAGTGCGGACCCTAGATTCGCGATTGAATACCGCCTTTCCGGAAATCGCAATGGAACGTATGGAGCTGGTGTTGGACGGCGGTTCAGCCCTGTATGGGTCTGACGCGGTTGCCGGTGTGGTCAACCTAATTCCCATCAAGGAATTCGAGGGGGTTAAATTCCGCACTTTTTATCAGCGTCCGGAGGATGGTAAATCGGAAGAAATGCGCGCCTCCGCGCTTTGGGGCAAGTCCTTTGACAATGGCCTCAATTACGTCGGATCATTCGAAACTTATTTGCGCACACCTCTTATGTGGTACGAGCGCGGACGTGAGCACAACGTATCTCGCGGGACTTCTAGTTCGGGTAATCCAGGAACATTTAAGCAGATCACAGGGCTTCCTGATGACCTTTCCACTCTTCCCTTAAGGGAAAGAAGTGGAGGCACACTGACCGGCCCTCGCATGCTGGATCCGTCGTGCGGAACGTTTAACCAAGGTACCCCAACTCACGGATACGGTCCATCTCCCCTGCCGTCTGGCACCATAAGTAAAGATCGCTGTACTTTTGAGTACAGCGCTCAAGCTGAGGTGGTGGAGCACCAGCAGTCATATAATTTCTATAACAACTTGGAATGGGAAGCTACCGACTCGTTACGTTTTAACTTCATGATGAATAATCACCTTCGTCACAATGAAGACCGAGGGACGTTTGCCTCGCCTAACCCAGCAAATAACAGGGCTATGCTTGTGATCCCTCAGGAGCACCCTGCCAACCCCTATGGTATGGACGTTGCTCCCGATCTGTGGCGGATTTATACCCATCCGGAGGTACATACCTTGCCTTCAGGTATTGCTGACGATACTTCGGGGGTAAGAAGGGGTATTTACCAGCTTAATCGCGTTAAGTTGCAAGCAGATTATGACCTCGGTAACACCTCTTGGTCAGGTTATACGTACTACACCAAGCAGGAAAGTAAGATGATGTCCGATCGCAATGGTGTATATGCATCCCGGCTACAGCTGGCTTTGCGCGGGGAAGGTGGCGTCACAGGTGATCAGTGGTTTAACCCCTTTGGCTCTCAGGACACTCGCTCTCCGTATCATGAGCCGGGATTTGAAAACCCCAGAGAACTAAATGAGTGGATGCAGTACAGAAATCCGAACCAAGAATACACTCGTGACGCTCTGGATGTTTTTGAAACATTACTCACGGGTGAGGTATTCGATGTGCCGGCCGGCGCTGTGCAGGTGGCTTTTGGTTTTCAATGGCGTGACCTAGAAGAGCGTACTTTTCAGGAGCCTTACGAAGCGATGGGAGAAAACTTCATCTGGGGTCAGGTCGGCGAACCTGTAGCACCAGACGAAACGTTTGCCTCTGCAGTCCGTTCTGTGTTTGCCGAGATAGAGGTGCCGATACTCGATAACTTAGCTATAAAGGGTGCAGTGCGGCATGAGGAATTTACCGATCAAGGTATGGATACCACTACACCCAAGGTTTCCATACGCTATGAACCGATTCCTGGGTTGGCCCTGAGGGCTTCATTTGGCGAAAGCTTCTTGGCACCGACCTCTAAGCAGACCCGAAAGGCCACTACCAACGAAAACTGCGGCGATATGTACAGCGGCAGTGACGACCTAAGTGGCCGATTGCTGCTTGGCGGCCTAAAATGTCAATCAGGCAACCCTGGTCTAGGCCCGGAACAGGCCGAGATTGTTAATATTGGATTCACTTGGCAGGCAGAGGGCAGGCTGGACGGTTTAGAATTGTCCATGGACTATCAGCAAATTGAATACACCGACCGTATCCGGACCCTGAGCGAGGATGACGTCACACGAAACCAGTTCACTAACATGCTTAGGGCAACTGGAGCGTCGGAGGCTGGCTATGACTCTACTCCAGGGTCATCGACTCGACTGGCTGCCGATGCTTGGCTGGCTGCGCAGCCGATAGGAGGCCAGAATGGCAACATCTTTCGTGATGCTGATGGCCGTGTGTCACTTGTGTTGATCCAATCCGCCAACGTGGCACAATTTGATGTCAACTTGATTGATATGAAATTAGGTTACAGCTACAGCTTTGATAACTGGGGCGAAATTAACACGCGCCTCACTGCCACCGTTTATGATAAGTATTTATTTACGAACCAGAAAGGGGAAGAAGTAGATGTGCTCGGCGAACAGAACGCGCGGACCAATATCGCTCCGCCAGTTCCGCAAACGAAACTGGCGTGGCAGACCAACTGGTTCAAAGACAACCATGCGGCGTCAATGTCTGTAACTTGGTTCAGTGCGGTTAATCATGACGCTCAGATAGTGGACTTGTACACTTTTGATGGTCAGTTTGTGCCACCCAATGAAATTGATGAGGATCCAATCGTCGATGTGCGTTATTCATATTTGTTCGACGATTTTTACAACAGCGCGGTTACCCTGTCTGCTGGTGTAAATAACCTCTTCAATTACAAGCCTACGTTGACTGGCCAGATAGGAGGATTTGAGTCTAGATTGATCAATAACTTTTATCGTCAGTACTACGTGTCCATCGATTGGACTCCCGGCGGCTAAAAGCGTTGCTAATCGGCAGGCTGATGTTGGTTTTCAGACTTGTCGCAGGAAGAGCCAGGGCATGTGGGTGCCCTGGCTTTTTTTGTATTGAGTTAGGATCTAAATAAATGGGCTCAGGGTAAATGCACGATAACGTACATTTACCCTGAGCCCATTTATCTCCATTCGTTAAAAATTTATTCTGAAACCTACAGCAACTCCCGCCAATAAGCCTTTCTGCTTTATACTTGTGTCTATGCAGCCAGTGAAACAATTAAATTTATTAGATGAAGCAGCCACTCTTGAGTTCGGTGCTGAACTAGCCGCCGCGACATTTCAGGAAAGCGGTGCGGGCGATGTCATCTTGGAAGGGATGGGCACTCCTCACCTAGGCGGGATGATCTATCTCCAAGGGGATCTAGGCGCGGGCAAGACAACCCTCTCCCGAGGCTTCATGCGTGCCTTTGGCTACAACGGCGCTGTAAAAAGCCCTACTTATACGCTGGTAGAGCCTTACGAATTCAAGCTCTGTAACATCTATCACTTCGATCTCTATCGCCTTGCTGACCCCGAGGAAGTGGCCTATCTAGGTACGGACGAGTATTTCGCCGAGTCGAATCTTTGTCTCGTGGAATGGGCCGAAAAGGGCGAAAAATGGCTGCCTCCGGCGGACTTGGTGATCGATATTGCCGACGAGGGAACGGGGCGGCGTCTGACTTGTCAAAGTCTCACGGAGAAAGGCACCATAATTGCCAAAAGATTATGGCCCTGAGGCCGTTGTAATAGACAACATAAAATATGTCTCAAAGAATTTGTTATGAAATCACAACACACTCTAAGCCGTATTAGGGGCAGCAGACGCTGCTTTTTCCATGCCTTAGTGGCGTGCACCCTGCTGATCAGCTTTGCGTTGTCTGCTGCTGATGTGGAAGAGGTTAGAGTGTGGCGTGCGCCGGACCATACTCGCCTAGTATTCGATCTGTCTGACGAGGTGGAATACAAGCTCTTCACACTCTCCAATCCCGCCCGTGTGGTTATCGATATAGAAGGCTCGTCCTTAAGTATCGATCTGTCTCACTTGGATTTTAATGAGAGCCCGATTAGCGACATACGCAGTGCGATTCGAGATGGCGACACGCTGCGCATGGTGATCGATCTTGTTACCGAGGTTGAACCGCGTAGTTTTACCCTTGCACCGAATAGCGAACAAGGCGATCGTCTGGTTGTCGATCTTTATGGCGAGTCGCCATCTGCTGATGCACCGAGAAACACTAACACCGTATCCTCGAATTCCAATGGAGCGCCCCGGAGCGATGAGCGTCGTAATATAATTGTTGCGATCTCGGCAGGACACGGCGGTGAAGATCCCGGCGGCATCGGATTTGATGGCAAGCTAAGAGAGAAGAACATCACGCTAAAAATAGCGCGCGCTTTATTCAATCAACTTGAAAGAATGCCCGGCTACATGCCGATCATGATTCGTGACGGCGACTACTATGTTGAACTACAGCGCCGTTCTGAAATCGCCCGCGAGAAGCGCGCTGACCTCTTCGTTGCGGTGCATACCGATTGGTATCGCACTAGCCGTGCTAACGGCCTGACTATTTACGCGCTATCGGGCGATAGAGCCGACCGCGAAAATTCTCGTCGTGTCGCGCAGAAGGAAAATAATGCAGATCTGCTAGGCGGCGTTGGCGGGGATCTTGATCTTAGTTCCTGGGATGACGATGTCGCGCTTACACTTGTCTCACTCCAGATGTCATGGAGCATGGAGCAGAGTCTAATCGCGGGCACTCGTGTTTTGGAATCGCTGGATGGGATGACGCGACTGCGCCGTGACAAGGTGCAGCAGGCATCGCTGGAAGTATTGAAGTCGCCAGACATTCCTTCGATGCTGATCGAGGCTGGTTATTTGACGAACCCTGATGAAGCCAGAAGGCTCAACACGGCTGCCTTCCAGCAGAAGCTAGCGCGCGGCATCGCCCAGGGCGTGATGAATTATTTCTATGACGCACCACCGGAAGGATCCCTCGTTGCCTGGCAGAAGGCCAACGGCATCGTTCACATGCCTGGCATCTACATAGTGAAGCGCGGTGATAGCCTTTCGGTAATCGCGCAGCGCTACAACGTTAGTCTAGCGGAATTAAAATCAGTGAATAGAATTTCTTCGAACACGATTCACGTAGGTCAAGAACTGAGCATCCCAGGAATCGGCGCAGTCGAGCTGGAAGAGCACACGATCCGCAGCGGGGAAACGCTCTCCGAAATCGCGCAGCGCTATCAAGTCAGCTTAGGCAGTTTGCGACAGGAGAATAATATTACCAACGATCGGATTTTGGTTGGTCAGGTTCTAAAAATACCCGCATCTTAGTTCTAGTTTAGTTGGTTTCTTCTCTAGTTGGTTCTCATAGTTTTGCCCGTGGTTGGTGCTACAATACCAGCAACATTCTTTTTATTGCTACTTGCCAATGTCACGCATCAATCTTCTCAGTCAACGCCTCGCGAATCAGATCGCCGCAGGCGAGGTCGTCGAGCGTCCCGCCTCAGTCGTCAAGGAGCTGACTGAGAACAGTCTAGACGCTGGCGCTAGACGCCTCGAGATTGAAGTCGAGCAAGGCGGCACGAAACTAATCAAGATTAAAGACGACGGGCTAGGCATTCATAAGCAGGACCTAGAACTGGCGCTTAGCCGACACGCCACCAGTAAAATAACCGATCTCGAAGACCTAGAAAACATCGCCAGCCTCGGCTTTCGTGGCGAGGCGCTAGCTAGTATCAGCTCTGTCTCGCGTCTCACCATGACATCTACGGCTGGCGACGATTTGAATTCAGCCAATGGTGACAATCGCGGCTGGAAGGTCGTCGCCGAAGGGCAGGAGATGGACGTCATACTTGCGCCCGCCGCACACTCTCGCGGGACCACGGTAGAAGTGCGAGACTTATTCTTCAACACGCCGGCACGCAAGAAATTTCTAAAAACCGAGAAGACTGAATTCTCGCGCATCGATGAAATTCTAAAACGTATCGCGCTGAGTCGCTTCGATGTGCAGTTCTCTCTTACTCATAATCAGCGCGCGATTCGAAAACTCCTTCCAGCAAAATCTGACCAGGAAAAACAGCGACGCGTTGCCTTGGTCTGTGGTCCGGCCTTCGTTCAGAACTCCGTGTTCGTAGAAATGGAAGGACAAGGTCTACGCCTCTGGGGTTGGGTAAGCTTGCCGACCTTCTCTCGCTCTCAAGCCGACCTGCAATATTTCTACGTGAATGGCCGTATCATTCGCGACAAGCTAGTGACGCATGCCGTGAAGCAGGCCTATCGGGACGTGCTGTTTCACGGGCGCCATCCGGCCTATGTGTTGTATCTGGAATTAGCGCCATCTGCAGTTGATGTGAACGTGCATCCTACGAAGCATGAGGTGCGTTTCCGCGATAGCCGCTTAGTGCATGATTTTCTATTTAGTTCCTTGCATAAGGCGTTAGCAGAGCTTAGGCCGTCTGATCGGCTAGTAGAGAACGTGCAGAACAGCGACCCGTTCGCTGTTCTGCAAAGCGGCGGTGTTGGAGGAGCTTTTACAGCCGGTCCAGATTCAAGCTATGCAGCTGGAAACTTCAGCGACCAGAATAGGCTGTCACTTGCAGAGCCATCTTTGAATAGTTATTCCTACAGGTCGAACACAGGGCAACCTGATGCTAATGTTATACAAAGTCAGATGGAAAATTTCGCGAAGCTCACTGCTGACGATGCAGAAGTGCCGCCGCTGGGATACGCTATAGCACAACTGCATGGAATTTATATTCTAGCGCAGAATAAAGAAGGGTTAATCACGGTGGACATGCATGCGGCGCACGAACGTATTACCTACGAGCGGATGAAGACAGCCTGCCAAAATGAAGAGTTAAAAATGCAGCCCTTACTAGTTCCTGTGTCTATTGCCTTGAGTCAGAGCGAGGCCGACTGCGCGGAGACTGAACAAGAAGAGTTACTTATTATTGGTATCGAACTTGAGAGAGTCGCTGCGGAATCGATCTTAGTCAGACAGGTCCCCTCGATTTTGCGCAACGCCAATATTGAACAACTTGTGCGTGATGTCCTGTCCGATGTCCTCGAGTACGGCAGCAGCAATCGTATTCAGGCGCATCAGGATGAACTGCTCTCTACCATGGCATGTCATGGTTCGGTTCGCGCTAATCGCCATCTAACGATCCCTGAGATGAACGCGCTGCTTCGCGACATGGAAGATACCGAACGCAGTGGTCAGTGCAATCATGGCAGGCCAACTTGGGTTTACCAGAGTTTGAATGAGTTGGACAAACTCTTTCTCCGTGGGCAGTAAGATCGAGAACGAATTTTTCTCTAGTCGCGTACAATCTCTTCCTATGAATTTATCCTCCTCCAAACCCAATGTTATCTGTCTAATGGGCCCGACCGCATCGGGTAAGACTTCTCTCGCCGTCGATTTGGTGCGACAGCATCCGTTTCAGATCGTCAGCGTGGATTCGGCGCAGATCTATCAGCAGATGGATATCGGTACAGGTAAACCGGACAAGGGAGTGTTAGATATCGCGCCTCATCGATTGATTGATTTCATCGATCCAGCCATGTCGTATTCCGCATCGCAATTCAGAACAGATGCTTTAAGGGAAATTGACGAGATACTAGATGTTGGCGACACACCTCTGCTTGTTGGCGGCACGATGCTATATTTCCGTGTCTTGAGAGACGGCCTTGCCCGCATGCCTCATGCCGATTCAAAGATCCGCGGTGATATCGAGAAGTTGGCCCAAGAACTGGGCTGGGGGGCAGTGCACCAGCAGTTGGCGGCGGTCGATCCGAATTCAGCCGCTAGGATTCATCCAAACGACCCGCAAAGAATACAACGGGCTCTGGAGGTATATAGGATTTCAGGCAGGACAATGACTAGCTTTCATGCTGAGATGCACGGGAGGCAAAAAGAGGAGCTGCCTTACAATTTGCATTTTTTCGCGATCCAACCAGAAAATCGTGGCGTATTACACAGTCAGATAGAAGCTCGTTTCCGGCAGATGCTTAATGAAGGTTTGGTTGATGAGGTGAAGGACTTACGCTTCCGAGGTGATCTCAGTCACCAGCTTCCTTCAATAAAATCAGTAGGATATAAGCAGGTTTGGAAGCATCTGGACGGCGAAATTGACTATGATGGTATGGTTGAAAAGAGTATTATTGCCACCAGACAACTCGCCAAAAGGCAACTGACCTGGCTACGTAGTTGGCCAAACCTACAAAGTTTGAGTAATTCTTCTGCTCAATCAGCACAACGTGTCTTGAAATACATGGATACCATCTCTATATAGGTATTGTGAAATGTATAGAAATCGTTAATTTTTTATAGGAAGTCCGCAGATCTTAGAACCGCTCCATCCGCCCTATTTTCAATATTGAGATGGTGGAGTCCCGGTTTCGTAGTTTGTCGATTGTAAGGGGGAAGAAAGAATGTCTAAAGGACATACATTACAAGATCCATTTTTAAACGTGCTTCGCAAGGAGCGTATTCCGGTCTCCATCTACCTAGTTAGTGGAATTAAGTTGCAAGGTCAGATTGAGTCATTTGACCAGTTTGTGATTTTATTGAAGAACGCTGTAAGCCAGATGGTCTACAAACATGCGATCTCAACAGTTGTGCCAGCGCGCAATGTAAAAGTGCCAATACAGAATCCAGGCGAAGTAGTCGAAGTAGTCGAACTAGTCGAAGATGACGTTGGCGAACCGGGCAACACGGCTTAGCATTCCTAAGTGAGGTAATTGATTGTTTTTTGACAGGCCTGATTCCGGTGAAGTCTCTATTCTCGTTCATCTCATTATAGATTCAGAGAATGATCGGGAGGACCCAGCCGAATTTGAAGAATTGGCAATCTCTGCCGGCGCCCAGCCGGTGGACTTCATTACAGGGTCTCGAAAGACACCCTCACCAAATCTTTTTATAGGGTCCGGTAAGCTTGAAGAGATTCAGGCTGCCGTTTTCGCTCATAAAGCAAGGCTTGTTCTTTTCAATCACACGCTCTCCCCCAGTCAGGAACGCAACCTGGAGGCCGAGCTTAAGTGTCGCGTGCTGGATCGTACTGGGTTGATTTTGGATATATTCGCGCAACGAGCGCGCAGTCACGAAGGTAAGTTGCAGGTAGAGCTGGCGCAGCTGCAACACCTGAGCACACGATTGAAACGCGGGTGGACTCACCTAGATAGGCAGAAGGGCGGCATCGGCATGCGTGGTGCGGGTGAGAAGCAGCTGGAGCTCGACCAGCGCATGATTGGGCAGCGCATCAAAGCCATTAACAAAGGT
>Ga0308019_10001871_pt1 | contig 12356 bp, 8 predicted proteins | sample Neamet284_FD_203135 | JGI IMG/M metagenome (GOLD analysis project Ga0308019, IMG submission 203135) | Marine microbial communities from water near the shore, Antarctic Ocean - #284 | ecosystem: Environmental > Aquatic > Marine > Unclassified | place: Southern Ocean | collected 2014-10-01 | reverse complement strand
TCTAAACAGTACTGCGCATCTATCTGAAGGGGATATTGCTTCCATAGCCATGTATCTCAAGAGCCTGCCAGCCGTTGATGAGGCCGCCGCTGTGGAACCAGATTCCCAGATAATGGGCCGTGGCCGTACTGTTTACAATCTACATTGCGGTACTTGTCACTTACCTACCGGGCAGGGAGATTCTAAAATGGCTCCCAGGCTAAATGGTGGCAGTCTTGTGGTTCAGTCTGACAATCCAGCATCGATGATTAATGCCATCCTCTATGGCCCGCAACTTCCTCTCCATGGTCTCTCACAAAAATGGCGAGAACCCATGAAGGAATTTCAATATTTGCTAGATGACGAGGAGGTTGCGGCGGCGGCCAGCTATATCCGCAACTCTTGGGGGAACTCGGCTGGATTAATTACAACGGATCAGGTCGCCCGTCAGCGTTAAGCTCATCTAATTGCTAAGACTTTGTAGCTGTGGCACTTGACCGGCTTCGCAAGTACTGTAAATTACGAAGAATACGTATATGACAGAAGGGCCACATCTTGTACGCCCCAAAACCCAACCATCAGCCAACACTCACTTGCCTGCTAATCTTAGGAGCATGCCTGCTTCTGACGGGCTGTGAACGGCAATCCGAGGTGTCCGCAGAACCGTCACAAAGTGCATCGCCACTAAGAACTCGATTGCTCACCGACAAGCAATATGTAAATACCATCACGCAAGTATTCGGTGCCGATATCAGTGAAAGTGTGTTGCCGCCGATTCCTCCGATGGAGAGAACCGGTGGTCTTCTTGCTTCAGGCGCAGCATTCGTGGGTGTGACATCAGATCAAATTTCGCAAATCCAACTGGCTGCGGCTACTGTTGCCCAGAAAGTCGTGAACGAAGAGCATCGCGACTTTCTCATTCCTTGTAGTCCTGAGTCAGCCCTCGCCGCTGATCCAGTATGTGCTGGACTGTTTCTTGCGGAAGCGGGACGATTGCTGCTACGAGGATCAATGGACGAAACACGACTTGCCCAGCTGGTTGACGTTGCCAGTTACGCGGCGGAACAAACTGAAGACTTCTATGATGGCTTAGCCCTCGCCCTGGAAGCCATTCTCATCAGCCCCGAATTTGTATTTATCGTTGATAGTGTAGAGCCTGATCCAGAACGGCCGGCACAGCAGCGTTTGGACAGCTATTCCCTAGCATCTCGATTGAGCTTCTTTCTGTGGAATGCAGCGCCAGATGATGCTTTGTTGCAGGCAGCCGAAAATGGCGAACTGCACACGCCTGAAGGACTGGCACAGTCCGTGGACCGGCTCCTAGCCAGTACTAGGCTCGAGGAAGGCATGCGTACATTCTTCGACGATATGTTAGCGTTTGATGAATTCAACAGCCTCGCAAAAGACCCGCTGGTGTATCCCATGGTCACCGGCACCACGCTGGAGCACGCTCGCGAGCAAACACTGCGCACGATCATCGATCATCTACTGGTGGACGAAGCCGATTATCGTGACCTGTTCACCACTCGTAAGACTTTCATGTCCATGCCTCTGGCAGCCTTGTACGGCACCGCGACGGGTGATGGCTGGACCGCGTACGAGTTTGATGATGATAGTCCACGAGTCGGCCTGCTAACTCATGTAAGCTTTTTGGCAGCAAATTCTCATGCAGTACGCAGTTCGCCCACCCTACGAGGTAAGGCGCTACGAGAGCGCTTTCTTTGTCAAAAAGTGCCCGATCCGCCCCCTGATGTGGACTTCTCAACCCTGGAAGAAAACGAACATGCCACTACCGCTAGGGAGAGACTTGATGCGCACAACAGCAATCCTTCTTGTGCAGGCTGTCACCTGATCACAGACCCTATGGGACTAACGCTAGAAAATTTCGATGGCGCTGGGATTTTCAGGGGAATAGAGAACGGTGCCGAGCTAGATATCACCGGCGAGCTTGATGGCATCTTCTACGACGACGTCGACGGATTAGCCACAGCAATGCGAAATCACCCTAAACTTTCTGCGTGCCTAGTGAACCGCTTGTACGCCTATGGTACCGGCGGACCGGTGTCACTTCGCTATGACAGAGATAGCCTGAAGTGGCTCGAAAATAGATTTGTTGATAAGAATTACCAGCTACCTGAGCTGCTTCGAGAATTGGCACTGAGCCAGGGATTCTCTTCAGTGAGATCTACCCAATCGCCAGAAAATGCTAATATTGCCGCAGGCGATACTATTGGATCACCTATTCACACTGCAGAATCTCAGCTATCTCTAGCCAAAACAGGGGCTCTGGCCAAAGCGGGGAATTTCTGATGAGAAAACTAAGTCGCCGCAGATTCCTCAAAGGTGCACTCGACGGTGGCGCAGTCACCATTGCTTTACCCCTGCTCGATATCTTTCTCAATGACAACGGCACAGCTTTCGCCGATGGCATGCCTATCCCAACTCGATTTGGCACCTGGTCCTGGGGCCTTGGCATGAGCAAGTCGATTTTTGTTCCAAAAAAGACCGGTCCTGATTTTGATCTGCCCGAAGAAATCGCTGCGCTGGCCTCAGTTAAAAAACATATTAATTTGTATACCAACTTTCATGTGTTTCAGGATGACGCTCCAAATCTTTGTCACCATTCAGGCTGGGTCGTGCTGCGTTCGGGTATAGCGCCCATGACCCGGGAAAATCGCCCAGGTGAAACCATCGATGTGGCAGTCGCCCGCCAGCTTGGCAATGCGACTCGTTTCAGATCTTTGAGTGCAACCGCAACTGGCGATGTGCGCGACAGTTTTAGTTATGAAAATGGCAATTCTGTGAACACACCAGAGTGGTCACCACTGCGTTTTTATCAGCGTTTGTTCGGAGATGATTTTCAGAATCCCAATGCCTCGACTTTTACGCCGGACCCCGCAGTGATGATCAGGAAGAGTGCACTCTCGGCCGTGCAGGAAGAAGCGCGCAAGCTCGGAAAGTCAGTTGGCGCGGATGACCGCGCGCGACTCGATCAGTATTTCACTGGCTTGCGAGATTTGGAACGACGTTTCGATCTGCAGCTCAAAAAACCAGATCCGCGGGAGGCTTGCATTGTTACTGAGGCACCTCAGGATCTGCCCACTGGGCTCGATGCGGGCCTGTTATCAACTCGACATCGAATGATGACTGACCTGATGTTGATGGCGGTGGCCTGCGATCAGACGCGCGTGTTTAACATGTTTTATGCATCGGCTTTCTCGGCAACCACCAAACCTGGGTACGACAAGCCGCATCACACGGCTACCCACGAGGAAGCTGTCGACCGAGAATTGGGGTATCAACCAAATACTTCTTGGTATACCCGTCGTGCAATGGACGAATGGGCTTACTACGTGCAAGCGCTGGCAGACTTTAGGGAGGGTGACGGAACCTTATTGGATAATGCATTCATCTACGCCACTACGGACCAATCATTCGCAAAAATTCACGCCATCGACGGTATTCCAATGTTCAGTGCCGGAACAGCCGGGGGCCGGATAAAAACCGGGCTACATATCGACGGTGGTGGCACTCCAGGATGTCGACTTGGCTATACTGCGCAGCAGCTAATGGGACTTGATATCCAGTCATGGGGCGATAAAAGCAATAATACGTCGAGTACAATCAGTGAAATCCTGGTCTAAATTTAATTACGCATCAGTCCTCCCACTTACAGCTTTAGCAGTGCTGGCGTCCACTTCGTCACTAGCTGCTGACGAATCTGACTTATTCACTGAGGCCTATCGAGATGTCCCTATGCCTCTCGAGTTCCGCGTTGAGGCAACACCAGAGGGACCTGTCTTCGCAAATGCTAACGGTAAGACTGTATACAGCTGGCCGCAGCATAAGCTACGCAATGGCTACAGCGGAGAAGCCAAAGGTTCACCGGCTTGCTACGACGACGTTCTCACTGTAACAGCAGGCCTGATGAGTCCGTACCCGGCGGGGATCAAGCTTCCGGAGATTAATTCCCGGCTTGCCTGTACAGACCTGTGGCCACCAGTACTGGCCGAAGAAGGCGCTGAGGAAATAGGTAAATGGACTGTGATCGAGCGCATGGATGCCACCCTGCAGTGGGCCTATGACGAACAGCCCTTGTACCTTTCTGTTCGTGATCAACAACCTGGCGATGTTCAGGGAGGAAGCCGACGCCGGTATGGCGGAGACTCCCCTGCCATGCGAGTTCCAGTCGGGCCCCCATCACTCCTTCCTCCTGGTTTTGCAATTAAGCCCACATCGATTGGCAGAATGTTGACCAGCAACAAAAACGAATCGGTGTACAGCTTTGAGGACGACACTGCCACCTCCGCGGCTTGTGATGAGGAGTGTCTGGCGAGGTGGCGCCCTGTAGTCGCACCGGCTTTGGCACGAGCGCAGGGTGAGTGGAACATATTTGAGCGTTCGCCCGGTGTGCTTCAATGGGCATTTCGTGGAAAGCCGCTCTACACTCATTTACGAGATCAATCTTCCTGGTCGCTAGAAGGTAGCGATAGTCCAGGCTGGCACAACGTGTTCACCCAAGAGGCACCCCCCTATCCAGAAAGCTTTACCCAGCAGCCCAGCTTAGCGGGTAATGTGCTGGCTGATTCCAGCGGCAAAACAATCTACCGCTACAATTGCGGGGAGGACACCGCCGACCAGCTTGCTTGTGATCATCCTGACGATACCCAGATATACCGTCTAGCTATGTGCGGGGGAGGTGATGCACAGAAGTGCCTACTACACTGGCCTTACATAATCGCCAAAGATGACGAAATTAGTTCGAATCGCACGTGGCGCATTGTGTTGATCGATCCTCTAACTGGGCGCTTTGCCGCGCCAGATCAAGAGGGAGCACTCCGGGTTTGGTCTTATCGCGATCGACCTGTGTATACATTTGGAGGTGACAAACAACCAGGCGATGTTAACGGTGGTGGCACAGGCGAATGGCGGGGCCAGCGCAATGGCTTGAAGGCCTTCTGGCTAAGGGACGACTACATGAACGGGATACTCTGATGAACACGCTTCAGCGATTGGCCAGTAGCTTGTTGGTAGCATCTGTAATAATCAGTGGCGGCGTGCATGCGGATCAAAGCGTGCTAAAAAATCGCACTATTGGTTATGTGATGACCGATTTGTTTTGGTCTGTTTATCAAACCCCCGGAGCGATTCAGGAATGCCCTCAAGGATTTAATGACGGTCCTCGCGAACAGTTCGAGCAACTGTTTCCTTATCACCAGGCCCTAACTGTTGAAGAAACGCAGCTGCGACAGGAAATAGAAACCTGGCACCCAACCACCGAATCTGATGGATTTGAGTTTTTCCAAGTAGAAGGAGGAATTTCCTGGGGCGTGAACCTTGACAGCGAAGTTGGGCTGAACGACTTTGTCCACCCGGACGGAACACCTGGCATCGATAATGAACTGTATCGTGCAGTGGGCTGTATTATCGGATTCAGGGGGCCTGATGGTGTGGAATATATCTTCCAAAACAAAGCCATTGCCGATGAACGATACAATCGCATGATGATCGAGCTCACCGAAGTGGATGACCTTGAAAACGACGATAGCGTCACTGTCTCAGTTTATCGCGGCTTGGATCGCCTGCTGACAGATGCGACTGGTTCAAAGATTGTACCAGGAGGCACACAACGGGTTGATACCCGCTGGGGGAAGAAGCTTATCCGGCAGATTGATGCGAAGATTGTCGATTCAAAATTGATTACCGAGTCTATCTCTGATCTCATCATTCCCTGGCAGAATTTGAACGTGCCATCAATACAGCTCATTCGCGATGCGCGCTTCGTACTCGATCTTACGGCACAAGGTGCAACCGGTTTACTTGCGGGGTATGCAGATGTAGATACCTGGTACTATCAACTCATTCGCAATGACTCAACTCATCATCTAAGTAACGGCCAAATATCCGGCATCTCTCTTTACAAGGCGCTTCGCCGATTGGCCGACGCACACCCCAGCTCGGAAACTGGCGAGAATACTGCCATTTCCACTGCACTGGATATTAAGATGGCACAGGTATTTATTAGCCACCCGTCTTCGCAGAACGCTGAGTAATCAGCAACTTCATTCCGTTTGCACTTCGCACAGTTCTTAAGACAATCGTTTGAGTATCTGAATCACCATTGCCATCTCTTCGGTGGTTCCAATTGTGAAGCGGATAGCTTCTGATAGTCGGGAATGGGGAATCCGGCGTGCCACCACGCCGGCTTCGGTGAGCGCTTCCCATGTCGCTTCGTTATTCCTGAAAAACACCAACACAAAGTTGGTTACGCTGGGTACTACGTTGGTGACGTCTGGAATGTCAATCAGCGCTTCGCAGAAGGAATCTCGAATTTGGCTGATCTGATTCACTTGATTATTCATCAGCTGTGTAGCGCTTTTATTCAAGGATTGCAGTGCAATTTGCGCACAGGGGTCGGCCAGAGGGTATGGCGCTAACACTTTACGCATGATTGTCATAACTGTCTCGTTGGCCAACAAGTAACCGACATGAACGCCAGCCAGACCGAATGCCTTTGACATTGTTCGTACGACGACCAGGTTCTCGAAATTCACCATTTCGGGCACCAGACTCTCTCCGGGACAAAATTCGATGTAGGCCTCGTCGATAACCACCAGTGCCCGCCCCTCAAAGAATCGCAGAATAGTAAGAATGTCTTTGCGATTAAAACTGTTTCCCGTGGGGTTGTTAGGGTTACAGATGAACACCAACTTTATACCCTCCTGCGCAAGGATGGCGGGAACATCGAGTTGATAATCTTTAGTTAGCGGTACATCAATCACATCGGCGTTTTGAATATTGGCAGATACCTGATACATACCATAGGTGGGGCTGCTGATGATTATACCGTCAGTTCCAGACTCGCAGTAGGCGCGTAACAGAAGGTCTATGGCCTCGTCTGCACCGCGCAGTGCTAGCACCTGATCGGGCTGCAATCCGGCATACGCAGCGTAAGCTGCCTGCACCAGATCAGGCCCCTCATCGGGGTAGCGATGATATTCGGATACATCTAATGACATCGATTGGCGGGGAAAAGGCAGCTCATTTGCATTCAGCCAGACCTCACCCTTACCACCAATGCGGCGTGCCGACATATAAGGTTCTAATGCTTCTATATGAGGGTTCGAAAGATTGATCTTCTTCATACTTCAATCCAGTAAAAGGTGTCCCATCAGGACAAACAAAGGAATGGCAATGACAGTGCGTACCAGAAATATACAGGCAAGATGCCAGATGGTCGTGTTGATTTTTGATCTCAGAATGAGCGTGCCAATTTCCGACATGTAAATGACCTGCGTGACCGAAATGCCGGCAATAATAAAGCGCGTAAATTCAGAATCAATGTCGCTGCCTAATACTGCCGGAAGAATCATGTCAGCAAATCCCACTACCATAGACGGAGCAGCAGCGAAGGCTTCCGGTACGCGTAGCAGTTCAAGATAAAGGCTGAACGGATAAGCTATCCAGTTAAACAGCGGGGTGTATTCCGCCACTATTAGAGAGACGGTGCCAATGGCGATTACTGTTGGAATAAGGCCAAACCATAGATCTAGCAACTTTATTCCACTGCGACGCATTTGAGTTGGCCAGGGATCAGCCTCTATTGCCTTTCGCACCGCCTGCTGCAAAGCCCAATTCCATACCGAGTGACCCGCGGGCACAAGCTCGCTAGTTTTCGCATCGCAATTGTAGGTGGCAGGCATCCTACTTAGAGGTGGAATTCTGCAAACTATAATAGCGAGAACAATAGAGACAACAACTACCGACCCATAAAACTGTAGGAAGATATGGGTTATGTCGAGAATGCTGGCGATTAGCAGGCAAAAAGCAACCGAGGCCAGTGAGAAGCACGAGATGATACTAAGAGCCTCGCGCTGATTGTAGTTACCACGTTCATACTGCTGTGTAGTGACCAGCGCACCCAATGGTGCTGCCCCAAGCCATGAAGCCATGGCATCAATGGCACCCCGTCCCGGTAGACGGAACAGGAACCGAAAGAAGCGCGACAAGAGTACGCCTGCAAATTCCATGATGCCGTACTCAGTCATAAGAGGCAGAAGGAAAATCACGGCTAGAAAAAGAGTCATCACAGTTGGCACCAATTGCCCAACCATCGTCTGGCCTGTGCTCGCTCCCCAGACTGCTTCCGGACCTACTTCAAAGAATACCAGTATGGCAATTAGCGCTCCAACAATGCGCAAACATAACCACGGCAAGCTAACTCCAAATAGCTCGCCTAGAAGGCCTGTGTCGGTGCGTCGCAAAGTGCAGATAATTGCAAGCGTTGCCGAACTGGTAGCAATCAGCAATATCAGCACAGGAAGAAATGGGGATAGTTGCTCATTGAGAAATTGCGCCAGCACAGCAACCAGTATTGTATTGTTTCCGTCGATGGAAAAAGGGACGAGAAACAGAATCAAGCTGAGTATTGCAGGGAGAGCAAACCTGAGAATCGCGGTTGGCGTCAGAGCTGTCTTGTTATTGGATTGCTGGGTATCCATGAGTTTCGATCAGGCTAGCTTGGAAATTGGAGTAGGTTTAAGTTATTCTGACCTTATACAGGCTAAACTATCAATTCGCCACAGTCACTATCCATTGGACGTTCCATCTGCATCGGAAATGCTCTTACCTAAGCCAAGATATTCATGAATATAGCTCGAAGTTGCTCATGATAGTGGGGGGAATTCCACTAAAAATCGGTGGCGTGTTTGCTCTAAAAAATAGTGAATCAGCTTGGCAACTAGAAAGTGAACGCAAAAGCCGCAAGCAAATTTGACCCTACAACTTTCACAGGCGGTTAATGAGCCATGACCAATACATCAATCTTTCGTATAGCAATTTCCCTTTTTATCACTCTTTCTCTAGCTATAACTACTTATTCAACTGTAGCTGAAGATCTGCCATTGGCTGACACCACAAATTTGCTTGAGTTTACCGTTGATGAAGGTTCTTGGGTTTCTGTTTCCTTACATCCTTCAAATGAGTATTTCCTTTTCGATTTACTAGGAGATATTTACTCGTTACCACTTTCAGGCGGCCGTGCTGAGCGCATTACTTCTGGAATGGCATTTGACAGTCAGCCTGTGATATCACCATCGGGAGAGAAAATAGCCTTTATCAGCGACCGCAATGGAAAGAATAATCTCTGGATTGCAGATATCGACGGCAGCAATCCTATTCAGCTAAGTGATGAGACTTACACCCGCATGCTAAGTCCAGCCTGGACGACTGATAACAACTACGTCATGGTCACCGAGCGAGGCAAAGAGATCGAGTTAAAGCAATACCATGTGGACGGCGGCAGTGGTACGACTGTTTCTCAAGCAGATGCCGACAATTCAAACCCACCCGGTGTCGGCGCTGCATTTTCCCCTGATGGAAATTCTGTGTACTTTGCCGAAAAACTGGGGTCACCGGACGCTCCCACAGAGGACTTTCCTGTAACACAAATAGTCAGACTTAATTTGAATGACGGTTCACGTTTACAAATTACCCGCGGCGAAGGGGGGGCAGTAAGGCCCAAAGTGAGTCCTGATGGCAAGCTCCTTATCTATGGCACTCGCTATCAAACTCAAACAGGATTGCGAGTCAGAGACTTAGAAACCGGTGAAGATCGCTGGTTAAGCTACCCTATTCAGCGCGATGCTCAAGAAAATTTTAGACCTTCGAGCAGGGGCATGCTGCCTGATTATGCCATTACCGCTGATAGTGACGCGTTAATCCTATCCACGGGCGGCCAGTTTCAGCGCATTGATATCGCCAGTGGCGAAAGAACTGAAATTCCATTTGCCGCCGATGTTTCTCTGAATATTGGTCCTGATCTTACAAACACCTGGCGTGTTCCAACCGGACCTCTAACGGCAACCTTAGCGCAAAGTCCTGATTTATCTCCAAACAATGAGAGACTAGTGGCCAGCGTGCTTACCAGACTCTACACCCTAGAAAAATCAGACCCACAGCCAATTGCTATTACCCCCGAGGACATGTGGGCGTTTCAACCTGTTTATTCGCCAGATGGCAGGTGGATAGCTTTTGTAAGTTGGACAGCTAAGGACGGCGGTCATATTTGGAAGATCCGCGCCAATGGCCGAGGTCAAGCCCAACAGCTAACAGAAAATGCCGCGTTCTATACAGACATCGTATGGCAACCCGATGGCGAACGTCTGTGGGCCTTAAAAGGCAATGAATGGATGCGTCATCAGGATTACAGCGAATTCACTGGCATCGGAGTTCCGCTGGAGCTTATATCCTTAGATGATGATGGTGGCGATGAAAAAGTAATCATGCCGGCGGGTGATGCGCGAAAGCCTCATTTTGGCCCAGAGTCTGACAAACTCTATATGGCTGAGGAAGGCACGCTCTTTTCGATCAATTTGAATGGTGGTGACCGAAGAGACCATATTCAACTCACAGCTCCGCTCGGGACCAGCTTTGCTGGTGAAGCTCCCGGTGCCGAAGATGTAAGAATTTCGCCCGATGGGAAATATGTGTTGGCCCATGTAATCAAACAAGTGTGGATTGTCAGCCTTCCTAAGATTGGTGCGACGGTTCCAAAAGTGGATGTGAGAAAGCCTAGCCTTCCTGCAAAACGATTAACTGATATCGGCGCCGATTTTATAGGCTGGTCTGATGACAGTAGCAGCGTCAACTGGGCGATAGGCTCTTCATTTTACGAGCGGCCATTGGCAAGCATTGTATTCAGAGAAGCAAGTGATGATTCCGATTCTGCAGAAGATGCTGCCACGGATGAGGATTCTAAAGAACCCTTTGTCCCGCTTGATGAGCATGAAGCTGTGGTTCTAACTCCCTTCGAAGTCACCGTTGATAGAGATTCCGCTGAAGGAAACTTATTACTGAGCGGAGGTAACGTTATAACTATGGCAGGAACCTCCACAGAAGAAATGGGACAAGTTTTAGAAAATGCTGACATCCTCATTGAAAATAATCGAATCAATGCGATCGGTCCTCGAGGCTCACTCACATTGCCTGAAGACGTTTATGTAATTGATGTGACAGGCAAATGGATTATTCCTGGCTTTATTGACACCCACGCGCACTGGGAATTTAGAACAAGTGATGTGTTAGAGCCTAGCAACTGGACTGTAGCAATAAACCTGGCCTATGGAGTTACCAGCGGACTGGACGTGCAAACCACTTACCATGACTATTTTGCCTATAGAGATTTGCAGGAAACTGGCGCAGCTATTGGTCAGCGACCCTTCATGACAGGCCCTGGCATCTTTGGCCGAAATGATTTTCAGAGCTACGATGCCGTGCATAGCTATCTGCGCCGCTACCGAGACCACTACAACACCAATAATATTAAGTCCTACATGGTAGGCAATCGCGAACAGCGTCAATGGGTGATAAAGGCTTCTCAAGATTTAGGCTTACTACCAACCACCGAAGGTGGAGGCGATCAAAAACTTGACTTAACACATGCCATCGATGGCATGCATGGAAACGAGCACAGCCTTCCCGATGTGCCGATATTTGAGGATGTAGTCCAACTGTTTGCGCAAACTAAAACTGCATACACCCCTACCTTAATCGTCCAATACAATACGACATCTATGACGGAATATTTTTTTACTCGAGAGGAAATTCATGACAATGCCAAGCTTCGTCGTTTTTATCCCAGCAACAGACTAGATGAACTAACTCAAAGACGTCCTGGCTGGATCAGAGATAATGAGTTTACAATTGATCAAGGCGCAGAAGCAGCTGCGCAAATTCAACGTGCTGGCGGCTTGCTTGGTGTAGGGGGTCATGGCGAACTGCAAGGACTCGGCTACCATTGGGAAATGTGGGCTTATGCTATGGGTGGAATGAGTCCAATTGAAATTCTGAGGGCGGCAACTATTGATGGAGCTCATATACTAGGAGCTCCAGATGATTTGGGCTCACTTGAAGTGGGTAAGTTGGCTGACCTGATTATACTCAATGAGAACCCTCTTGAAGATATTCGGCGAACGGAATCCATTGATAAAGTAGTTCAGAATGGCAAGGTTTTCAGCGCAGATACTCTTGACGAGATTTGGCCACAGAGCAATGACTTTGAAACAGGTTGGTGGACAGAACCTTTAGATGAGGTCCGAGTAAAAATACAATAGGTTTGTGGTGCGCTCTGGAGTAACGATACTCTATATTGTTGCTCAACGAGCTAACAGCTCAAGGATGGTTCTAGCACTTAACTCTGGAGATAAAGTAGGAAAACTCACTTCATTCCCTCTTCGATACAGCAACAGGGATGTGGAAGGGTTGCTTAGCCTTCGACTAAGGTCTTAAGATTCACGCCATGAAAACGCTTGTTTTCTTTCATTACCACAAAGGTATTAATATTGACCCGGGAGGAGTTAGCGCTTAACAGCTCGCCG
>Ga0308019_10001870_pt1 | contig 12356 bp, 7 predicted proteins | sample Neamet284_FD_203135 | JGI IMG/M metagenome (GOLD analysis project Ga0308019, IMG submission 203135) | Marine microbial communities from water near the shore, Antarctic Ocean - #284 | ecosystem: Environmental > Aquatic > Marine > Unclassified | place: Southern Ocean | collected 2014-10-01 | reverse complement strand
TACCGGATCTGTTAAAGATCATTGTTCTGGTAAGATATTTCCTGAAGAATTGTAAATTGCCTAAAAATTAAACAAAATGAATTTAAAGAAATTTATCTGGCTACTCGCTTTTCCTATAGCCTTTACAAGTTGCGAAGAAGATCCTATTGCTGGATGTATGGACGAATTAGCTCTAAATTACAATGCAGATGCTGTAGAAGCTTTAGATTGTACTTTTGATGCTTCTACTGTATTGCAAGATAGTAATTGGTTGATGGAGTCTGTTACCGGTGATTTTGCTGGAAATGAAATTGACTTACTTCTTTTAACTGCATTAATTCCAGTATGTACTCACGACAATCTTTTTATTTTCCACGCAGACAACTCTGTTTCTATGGAAGATAACCTCATTTTATGTGAAGATGGTGAAGAGTCTGTTTTAGATCTTAGTGGAACATGGACGGTTGATGGTTCTGTTTTAACAATCGAAAATGGTTCGGAGGTTTATGTTTTAACTATTGCCAACTTAACTCCTAGTTCTATGGATCTGTTGTTTACTTATTCCTTCGATGGTGTTGGTATTCCAGCTACTATAGTATTAGTCGCTAACTAATTTTTCACACCTAACATAAAAGCCCCTATAAACGATTTCGTTTATAGGGGCTTTTATATTTTAAGATTTATCTAGTTCTGTTTATTCACACGGATTGAATAAATCTCTAGTAAAAGTTTTTGTGTACTTTCCTTCTTTAATCCTAATTTGTATAGTATTCTCTATTGTGTTTAACCTAAATTCTTTCCCTTCTAGTCTTACAATTACAAATTCGTCAATTGCTTCAGTCTCAATATTGGTTGAGAAAATTTCGGTGAAAATTTCTCCTGTATCTATATCTTGATACTCGATTGTATCCATTACAGAGCTAGTACTAATATTGTCCATCTCTAGAGCTGATGGACCTTTATTTGTACAGGCTGTAAGACCTATTATACAGATGAATATGATGAGCTTGTTTTTCATGTTTAGCTTATTTTTTTATATTTACTTTCTTCTCAACACTTGCATCATTATACAAATACAATAGAGTAGTGCCTTCTGGTTGATTTTCTGGATTTACTTCTTGCCCTAACATATTAACTACTCTTACAAGCGTTCTTATGTCATTTGGATGCATTTCAACCTCCATGTCTATTGCCCATTGAGGAACAGTAGGGAAAAGCTCTATTCTTTGTCCATTAGTGTTTGGATAGGTAAAGTTTTCGATGGCTTCCCAAAGTTTTAATTGATAACCTTGTCCAGGAATTAAATCTCCAATCCCATTAAAACCATACTCAGGCATATATACATTACCCTCATTATTTTTAAGTAACAGTATGTTAGGCGTAATATAACTAAACGTAGCAACTACATCTTGAGGTTCTAATCGGGTAAAACCAATCATATTCCAACCACCTATTAAATCGATCTCTATTGGACTATTTAATGAATCTGTTGTCCAAATATAATCTTCTACTAAAGTTTGTTGAACAGTTAGGTTTGTTGTTACTATACTCAAAGTGTCCACATTGTTATTGTAGGCTACATTTAAGTTAGTGTACAAGCTTTGGATACTGTCTAGTGAAGTGTATAGTAAGTTTAAATACGAATTTGAGAATATACATGAGGTATTGTCTGCAGTAGCTAAAGAATAATAGTTACTAGCATTTTCATCTGTACAGCCCCAAATAATACAAGTACCATCATCATCAGTTGCATTGGTATTGTAATTAGATGCCATTGTGGATGTACAACCAACAACTTCAATTTCATCACAAATACCATCTTCATCTGTATCGTTGTTACAAAGTCCTTCACAATTTAAATACTCTTCTATACAACTACCATCATCTACATCTGCAGCTGCATTATAATTACACGAATTTACGTTGGTACAACCTTCTTCTAATAACCAGAAAGTAGAAATTTCTAGTGTCTCACTTGAATTAAATACCGCACCAACAATTCCATCTACTAATTCTACATTTATATAGAAATTCTCTTGTGTAGTGGCATCTTGAACTACCCAAATTATTTCCTCTCCTTCTTGTAGTCCATTAATTTCAGGACTCGTAGAATCATCTCCATACAGTGTTATTGAATTCCCTCCATTAGTATCCCAAATGGTATAACCAGCACATATTAATTCTCCTTGCTCGTTTGTGTAAAAACCACCCACTAAAAAGCCATCTTCTAAGTCTTGAGAAAATGAACTGTTTATTTGCACACTTGCTTCGTTGCTTATATTGGCAGTACTTATTATGGTATTTGTATCAATTTCAAATCCTACTGCAATATTGTACTGACAAGAACCATCATCGTATATGGCACCATCTACATAGTTTACCGCTATGCTATCTGTACAGTTAGTACAGTTTGGGTATTGGCTTAAAGAAATTTCAAATTGTATTGGATAAGTACCAACACATTGTATCGGATTATTCTCAACATTTAAATTACTAATAGAAAGAGGAATGTCTGGTAGACTCGTCAATTCATTACTACTACAATTCAAGGAAGTTAAATTAACTGGTAGCTCAGGTAGGCTGTTTACATCATTACTACTACAATACAAGGAAGTTAAATTAACTGGTAGCTCAGGTAGACTGACTAAATCATTACTACTACAATACAAGGAAGTTAAATTAACTGGTAGCTCAGGTAGACTGACTAAATCATTGCTACTACAATACAAGGAAGTTAAATTAACTGGTAGCTCAGGTAGACTGTTTAAATCATTACTACTACAACTCAATGATGTCAAATTAACAGGTAGCTCAGGTAAGCTGACTAAATCATTGTGACTACAATCCAAGGATGTTAAATTTATTGGAAGTTCTGGTAGACTAACTAAATCATTATAATAACAATTCAAGTTTGTCAAATTATTTGGAAGTTCAGGTAGACTAACCAAGTGATTAAAACGACAATCCAAATAAGTTAAATTATTTGGTAGAACAGGTAAGTTAACTATATCATTATTGTAACAATTCAAATATGTTAAATTAGATGGTAATACTGGTAAACTAATTAAGTCGTTCCCTTTACAGTTCAAATCTGTTAAGCTATTTGGTAATTCAGGTAAACTTATTAAATCGTTAAACTCACAATTTAAATATGACAGATTACTTGGTAATTCGGATAAACTAATTAAATCGTTCCCTTTACAGTTCAAATCTGTTAATCCACTAGGTAATTCTGGTAAACTAACTAAATCGTTGTAGGAACAGTTAAGTACTTCTAAATTTTCAAAATACTGTATTCCATCCAGCGACCAGATATTATTATTATTATATACATTAATCTCGGAAATCTCACCAGTACCCAATATATTTAAAGAATCATTTACTATACATAGTGGGTAAGTGTCTTGTAAATATGCTAAAAAGTTTGGGTCTTCTATTGGGTAAAGGTTTTGGCAAGTATTGTCGTCTAAATTTGCGTTGGTATTGTAGTTTGTAGCATCTTGGTTGGTACAGCCTAATGCTAATGTTGTTTGGCAAGAACCATCATCAAAATCTGCTGTAAATCCTTGTGTGTGGAATTCTAAATATGTGGAGTCTGTACAGCCTGGAGAGTAATAGCAACTGTTGTCGTCTATATTTGCGTTGGCATTGTAGTTTGTAGATTCTAGGTTGGTACAGCCTAGTGTTATTGTTGTTTGGCAAGAACCATCGTCAAAATCTGCTATAAACCCTTGTGTGTGAAATTCTAAATAAGTGGAATCTGTACAGCCTGGAGAGTAGTAGCAGGAACCATCATCTACATCTGAATTGTTATTGTAGTTTTCTGCAACTATATCTGTACATCCTAAAATTATATCTGAAGTATTCAAAATCAAACTATATAGATCTCCGAAGTGTTGACTATAATAACTATTTACGGAGATAAAATAATTTCCAGCTTCTATTAATCCTTGTTCTATGACTGGATTATTAATGTCACATGAAGAATGGATTTCAAATGAATTATAAGAATAATTATAGCCATATGTGAATAAATTAATTTCTACTAATTGTTCAGTTTCTAGTGTAAATGAAAACCAAACTTGTTCTCCAAAATAACCATTTAGAGTTGAGTTTGGTTCAATTAGAATTGCTTCATTACAAGTTTCTGAAAGTTGGTATTCACAACTATTATCGTCAATTACCACAGAGTTGTTATAATTAAGAGCGACTGAATCAATACAACCAATTATTGAGCAGTCTGACTCTTCGTTATTAATTACAACTACTGAGTTAACATCATAACTATCTGACATTGTGTATCCAGTAAACTCACTTGCAATAGACCAGGAAACCTCTGTAGGATATTGTCCTGAACTAACTGTAAGGCCATAGCAAGAGTTTTCAATACATACAGTATCTATTGCAGAGTAACCAGTCTCAAATGTTCCTGTCTCTACAGTGTCTCCATTTGCATTAATCATATAGTATTCTGCTCCATTCCAACCATCTCCGTATGTGTCCTCCATGTAAATAACATAACCAATCTGATCACCACTACATTCTACAGATAAGAATTCACAAGAGCCATCATTATCAGTTGCATCAAAATTATAATTTGTTGCTAATGAGTTTGTACATCCGTGTATTGTTGTTTGTGAAAATAAATTAGGAGAAATAAATAACAAGCAAACCAAAATAAGTTTTAGAGCTTTCATAATAGAGGGATTTAGGAATCTTAATAACAGTACTAATATACCCACTAAAACAACACAAAAATAAAAACTATACCAACGATAGGCTTTGGAGATTTACCGATGCCATTTAGCAAATTACCGCAGAAAAAGGCTATTTAAAACGTTCAAAAAATTCTGCTTTTGAGCGCTGAGAAAGAGGAATTAAGTCGTGGTTGAGCATCAAAATCATATCTTCTGATTTTGTATACTCAATACAATGGTTTAAATTTAGGAGGTACGATTTATGGCATCTAAAAAATATGTTATTAGGAAATAACTCTTCTAGGTCTTTGAGCGATTTGGAAGCATAAATAGTGTCTCCATTAAGTAAGCTTATTTCGCTATAGACCTTGCTAGCTTTACAAAAAACAATATCTGCTAACTGTGTAAATGTATAGCCATCGCTTGTAGGAATTGCAATTTTCACGAGCTCCTTATTATTGAAATGCATATTTTTAAGGAGCAGTTCATAGCGTTCCTTCTGAAAATGGTTTTCAGCTTTCTGTTTATAGCGTCCTATTGCCTGAATAAGCAGTCTGAAATCTATTGGTTTTTGTAGGTAGTCTATGGCTGCGTACCTAAAAGCTTTAAGTGCATATTCTTGGTAGGCAGTGGTAAATATTACTTCAAAAGTAGGATTTTGGAATAGTTCCAAGAGTTCGAAACCATTTTTACCAGGCATTTCAATATCCAAGAAAACTATTTCTGGCTTTGCTTGAATAATAAGTTTCTCGGCTTCTTCTACATCCTCTGCAAATCCTATTATTTGTATGTCCTTACAGTATTTATCTATAAGAGCAGATAAGGTCTGTCTGGCTATTTTTTCATCGTCAACTATTAGTGCTTTTATCATTATTTTGTATTTAAATTTGAAGGAATCTGTAGTATTACTTTAGTACCAACCGTAGTTTCACTTTCTTGTATATTATCCGAAATAGTATGCGAGAACCCTTCTGTACCATAGGCTATATTTAGGTATTCTATACGCTCTTGCATCATTTGTAGTCCTTTGGAAGTATGTGATTTGTCTTTCTTGGCATCTGCTTTTTGTCTTCCCACTCCATTGTCTGTTATTGTGCATTTTAAGGATTCATCTTCTAGCTCAAAGAAAATACTTAGTTTTCCTTGGGAACCTTTACCTAGAAGTCCATGCTTAATAGCATTTTCTACATAAGGTTGTAAAATGAGTGGTGGTACTTTTGCGCCTCTACTAATTATGTTTTCATGTAAGTCAAGTTCAAAGTCAAAACGATCTTCAAATCGCAATTGCTCTAGTCCTATATAAAGTTTAATAAATTCTAATTCATCGTGTAAATAAATTAATTGTTTGCGAGAATGATTCAGTACTAATCGCATTAATTTAGCAAAATCGGTTATGGAAGTAATTGCTTGTTCCTCCTCCTTGAACATGATAATTCCCTGAATTGCATTGAGTACATTAAATACAAAATGCGGATTAAACTGCGCCCTTAAAGCACTTAGTTCTAAGCTAGCCTTTTGCTGTGTTTGTTTAATTTCAAGTATTTGTTTGTCGTGTATTTGTTTTTGTCTGCGTTTAGCTAGTAATGTAATGGTGTAAATTACTACAGAAAGACCAATTAAAATAAACCACCAAGTTCTCCAAAAAGGAGGGCTAATAGTAAATGAATATTTCTGTTCTTCCGACCAATCGCTATTCGGAACTTTTGCTCTTAAATGAAGACTGTAGTCACCAGGACTTAGGTTGGTATAGTTTGTATTGTTTTGCGAACTCACATTTTGCCAGTCTTCATCTAACCCCTCTAAGTACCATTGGTATTCTAAATATTTACCCGCTGTAAAATGACTAGCGTTAAATTGAAAGTTGAACTGATTTTGTCTGTAATTGAAAGTTGTATTTAATGGGAAGTTCTCCCAATTATTAAGTTCAAGATTTTCGAGTCTTTTTGTATTTACTTTAAATGACTCTAGCTGCACTATCGGTGAAGAACTCTTTTTGCTTTTAGTACTGCCTGATAAGGAAAATATATGTTCCTCGTTTGTTTGGTCGTTTGTATTTGCAGCAAATAGCATTTCGCCATTTTCTTTTAGCATTAATGCTTTGTTATGGCAGAATTTAAAGGGATAACCAGTAGGTTCAGCATACATTTCTATTTGCACTATATTTCCTAAGCTATCGGTGTTAATTAAATGCAGCCCATTATTGGTTCCTAACCATAGACCATTTCTATGATTATCCCATTTTATAGATTTTATAAGCTCATCGTTTAAGCCATTATTTACATTGTAGCTCGTAAAATAGTCATCCTTAAATCGAAGCAAACCACCAGAAAAAGTACCTACCCAAATAGTACCATAGGGGTCTTTTTCTATCAACCTTGTATTGGAATCAGACATTCCCTCATCTGTAGAATACCGCTGTATTGAGGTGTCATTTATTCTGAGGATACCTTCTGAATTTGCAATCCATAAATTCTCATTATCTGCTAGTAAATCGTACGACATACCACCAATAGAATCGGGTAGGAGCGTTGTTACTTTTTGGCCATCGTCTACGAGGACTATTCCACCACAGGCGTAATAGGTTTTATTCTTATGCGTTTCTATATCGTATACAAATTGACCTTTCAGTAATTCATTAAAATCTGTCCGTACTTTAAAATCCTTACCATTCCATTCATATATCTTTTCGCCAATACCACCACTTTGTAATTTGTTAGTATGATTTGTATTGATGTTTAGCATAAAACTGGCCCCTTCTTCTAGCCCATAATGAATGCTTTTAGAATCGCTAATTCTATCAATCCCTGTTCTAGAACAAACCCAAATATCATTTTCAAATTCAAGCATTCCAAAACTATTCCTAATGGTATCGAAAGGAACTATTTGAAATTCTGATTCTGAAAACAAAGTCAAGCCGTGGTTGGAAGCTATCCAGAATAATCCATCCTTATCTACAAACAGATCGTAAATGCTAATATCGAACAAGCCAAGCTTATTGTCAATTTCCTTCCAAAGGCCATTAGTGTAAGTCCATAAGCCTGAACCGAAAGTGGCTACATAAAAGTTGTTTTTATAGCTTAGTGTATCTACTATTCTAGAGCTAAAAGGTTGGTTTTCTAAAAAGCTATAATCTACTATGATCTTACTCTCAAACTGAGGAGTTTTTAAGCTGTCTAAATTTGTGATTGTTTCGAAATTGTGTCCATTATAAGTTTGTACACCTTTTTTAGTATCTAACCAGAGTAAACCACTAGCATCAAAATACAAATCATTTATGGTGTTGTCTAATAGTCCATCGGCTCTGTAAAAGGTCTTCACAGAACTGCCATCGTATCTATTTAATCCATAAGGAGTGGCTAGCCATAAATAGTCGCTCTTACCTTGCGCAATTGTAATTACTGCGGCATTAGATAAGCCATCTCTTTGGGAGATTAAAGTTAAATGGTGGTCTTGTGCTAGGCAGAAAGTAGTGCTTAGTAAAAATAGTACAAGGATTTTTATATTTTGCATCTAGCGAATATACTAAAGCTTTACATACGGTTAAAAAAAATGTATAATCGTAGTGTTTTAACTAATTATCGATGTTATTTAACATATTATCGCTGTTTTAGGCTTTGCATTAATGACGTAAATAGTTTGTACAGAATTGTGATGTCTGCTATATTTAATTTTTGTTTGAGAAAATGTGTAGTACTATTTAGAATGCACTAGTAGGAACGACAACAAATCCCCATAAGTGTAGTCTATATTGTGATTCTTTTAGGACTATAAGCTTGTGTTTTTTATTTTGTTACGCAAAAATTTTCTAATGCTTTTGCCCATGTTTATCAAGTCTATATTTTAGTATCTTTATGAAAATTTACTTAGCTCTTATGCACAAAATTCTGATCATTCCATTTTTTATTCTTTCCTTCCTTCAAGTAATAGCACAAACTCATCCGTGTGGATTTACAAATACCATGAACGATAGGTATGCAGAAGAACCTTCTTTACTAGAAATGAGAGCGGCTTACGAAATTGAGATTCAACAAATCATCAATTCAAAATCTAGTTTTGCCCAAAAAACAATCCCCGTAGTAATACACGTAATCTATAACGACTCTTATTCAAATATCTCTTCTAGTCAAGTCGCAAGTGCCATTACTGCAATAAACGAAGATTTTAATGCGGGTAACTCAGATTTTAGCTCTGTAATTTCATCTTTTAGTGGTGTAAAATCAAATCTTAATATAAACTTTGAACTCGCTAATTTAGATCCGAGTGGTAATGCTACTTCTGGAATCACCAGAACACAATCTGACTTAACCGACAGTGCAGGAGAAAATGTAAAAGCCTTAGTAAATTGGGATTCAGACATGTATTTAAACATATGGGTGGTAGACAATATTGAGAGTGGTGCAGGAGCTTACGCCTATTATCCGGGAACTGCACCTAGTGGTAATGAGGGGATTGTGTGTAGACATAGTCAGTTTGGAACCTGGGGGACTTCTAGCTCCTCTAATTTTTCTGCTACTACACTTACACACGAAATAGGACATTATTTAAATTTAGCGCACACTTGGGGGAATTCTAACGATGCCGAATTAGAAGCTAATTGTAACGAAGATGATGGCGTTAGTGATACTCCAAATACAACAGGAACACTATATGGTTGTAACACCAACCAATCTACTTGTGGTTCTTTGGACAATGTTCAAAATTATATGGACTATACAGAATGCACTAATATGTTTACTACCGGACAGAGATCTAGAGTTCATGCTGCATTACACTCCTCTCAAGGTGGAAGAGTAAACTTATGGCAATATGAAAATCTTATCGCTACTGGTTTAGCAGATGATTCTTCTTGTGTTGAGGAACTTGTAACTGTTCAAATTCACACAGGAACTTATGCAAGTGAGGTTTCTTGGGTAATATTAACCCAAGGAGGCGATGGTGTAGCTGGTGGAGGTGGAACTTACAGTGATAATTCAGACTATTATACTTCGGTGTGCTTAGAACAAGGTTCTTTTACTTTTGAATCTATAGATTCTTATGGTGATGGTTGGAATGGCGGTTATTATAATGTTAGAAATTGTGATAATGTTATTATTGCAAACAACAGTAACCCTACAGGTAATGGTGCAACGGAGAGTTTTATTGTTGCTGACTGTGGTTCAGTTCCTGGTTGTACGAACTCCGATGCTACAAATTACAACCCCTTAGCTAGCGAAGACGATGGGACCTGTTTGATTCCAGGCTGTACTGATTACAATGCTGAGAATTATAATCCTGACGCAAATGAGGATGATGGCACCTGTATATTAAATGGTTGTACAGACGAGACTGCGATAAATTACAATTCACTGGCAACTATAGATGACGATACTTGTGAATATGTGCAAGTACCTAGTCTATTTAATTTCGAATTAACAGGTGCTAACCATACCGTAGTATTGCCCGAAGATATGAGCTTTAGCCTACTTAATACGCCGCTCGCGAACTTTGATGTAATAGGTGTTTTTTACGATGATATTAATGGGACTGAACACTGTGCTGGTTATGCCATATGGCAGAGTACAACCAATTCTATTGCTGTACAAGGAGATGATGCTACCACAGAAGAAATCGATGGTCTAGTAGAAGGCGGAACATTTAAAATAAAAGTTTGGGATCAATCTGAAGATTTATTCTTTGACTGTATAGTTCATTATCTGGCATCTATGCCAAATCAAGGTGAATATACTACGAATGGAATATCTGCAATTACAGATGGTTCTGCTATCCCTCCGGTAACGAGTCAGCTAATAGAACTTCCTTTGGGATGGAGTCTTTTCTCTACTTATTTGGTCTTAGAAAATATGGATGTGGAAGTTGCTTTGAGTCCTGTTTTTGAAAATATTGTTATTGTGAAGGATTTTCAAGGGAATGCTTACCTAGCCGATTGGGGGTTTAATGGTATTGGCGATTTAGTACACGGCGATGGATACCAAATAAAAATGATGCTAGGCTCTATTTTAGAGCTTTCAGGTGATTATTATGCCCCTGAAGAAGTGCAAATTACACTACCTTTTGGCTGGAGTATATTTGGCTATTTACGTACCCAAGCAGCAGATTGTATTGCTGTAATTCAATCTATTAGCAATGAGGTTGTTATTGTGAAAAACTCTTCAGGTGCAGCCTACTTGCCCTCTTGGGATTTTAACGGAATTGGTAATCTTAAACCAGGAGAAGGTTATCAGATCAAAATGAATAGCACACAAATATTGGAGTTTAATTCTAATTTAGAGAACTATTAAATTATTTCTAAAGTGTATTTTAACTCTTTAAAGCTTCTAGAAACCTAAGTCCTACTATTAGTTTCCGGACTTATGAGTAACTACTTAAGTTGTAGATATAGCAATTCTATTTAACCTTCCAATTTAAACCTAGGGCAAAGAGTTTAGGTTTGAAGTCGTAGCTAATATGTAACATCAATCGTTTGTTTTCGATAGATATATTAGTTCCAATATTTAAATTCAATCCATTTTTATTAAAATCATTTACATAGTACTTACCGAGTGGTTTTGCATAAGCTTGGGTGCCGTCTTCACTTTCTTCAATGCCTCTAGTGTCGTTGTAAAATTGGTATCTAAAATCTTGAATATAACCAAGTGCTAAACAGAAATCGATGTCTATAAAATCCCATTGCATAATCCCAAATTGCTGTGGATTAAAAATGGTTCCTATATTAATCATCTTAATCATATTTTGACCTCCTTCCTCAACTCGATCTCTAAGCGTATCTCTTGGTATAGGACCTCCTAGGTATGCGTAGTCACTATCGAAAGAGAGTCTGTTTAATTTTAATTGTGTGTAAAAACCAAATCTTTGTCCTTTCTCTAGAGTGTAAACACCAAATCCAATTGGAATATCTTTAAAACTCGTTACGACACCCATAGCCGAGTAACTATCGTTACGAGTACTTTGCGCTTGCACCATAGTAACCGAAATTATAGCGAAAAGGAATAGTAGTTTTTTCATTATTATTTACAGTTTTTAATCATTATTTCTAAAATCTGTGCAGCCGCTTCTGCTATAACTGTTCCAGGACCAAATACTCCAGCAACACCTGCATCAAAAAGAAATTCGTAGTCTTGAGCAGGTATTACTCCACCAGCTACAACCATAATATCTTCTCTACCTAATGCTTTGAGTTCTGCTATAACGTGTGGAACAAGTGTTTTATGTCCAGCAGCTAAAGAAGAAACGCCTAAAATATGAACATCGTTTTCTACGGCTTGTTTAGCCGCTTCATTAGGGGTTTGAAATAATGGGCCAATGTCAACATCAAAGCCAAGGTCTGCAAAAGAAGTAGACACCACTTTGGCACCTCTATCGTGTCCATCTTGTCCCATTTTTGCAACCATAATTCTTGGTCTCCTACCTTCAAGTTCTGCAAATTTATCTGCAAGGTCTTGTGCTTTCTTAAAAGCTTTATTGTCTGCTATTTCCATAGAATAAACTCCAGCAATTGAACGTATTTTAGCTTGGTATCTACCAAATTCTTGCTCGCAAGCATCCGATATTTCACCAAGTGAAGCTCTGTATCTAGCAGCTTCAACTGCTAAAGCTAGTAAATTCCCTTCACCTGAACGACAGGAATCTGTAATTGACTTTAGAGCTTGCTTAACTTTAGCTTCATCTCTCGAAGCACGCATT
>Ga0308019_10001859_pt1 | contig 12372 bp, 13 predicted proteins | sample Neamet284_FD_203135 | JGI IMG/M metagenome (GOLD analysis project Ga0308019, IMG submission 203135) | Marine microbial communities from water near the shore, Antarctic Ocean - #284 | ecosystem: Environmental > Aquatic > Marine > Unclassified | place: Southern Ocean | collected 2014-10-01 | reverse complement strand
AAAATGAAAATGTTAAAAAAAGTCTCGCAAATGCATCAATAAAAAAGGTAATCTATATCAAAGAAAAACTAATAAACTTCGTAATTTAAAATGAACTACATAACTCCCTTTGACGACTACCCAATCCACCAGGCAATAGAGCCTATGACTGTTCCTGGTACAACAGATAGAAATTTTTATGACAGATATTTTTTTAATGGGCTAGATCCTGAGAGTGGCTATATTTTTGAAATAGGAATTGGGATTTATCCAAATAGGCATGTTATTGATGCTCACTTCAGCATCTCTTATAAAGGCAAACAATATTCTTTCCATGCAAGTCAGCGCCTAGATCAAAATAGAATGCCAATAAAGGTTGGTCCAATGAGCTTAACAATTGATGAACCAATGAGCGAACTAACATTTTCTTTGAAAGATCCTGACAATAAACTAAATTGTAATCTTAAATTTTCAGCTAATTCTGTTGCGCATCAAGAGCCTCGCTCGCTCATGATGGAGGGCACCAGAACAATCATGAATACGGTAAGATTTACCCAGCTTGGCAAATGGACCGGTGAGATTTCGACCGAAGCAGGAACAATTAACCCAAAAGCAATTTATGGAACTAGAGATAGATCCTGGGGAGTAAGACCCGTTGGCGAACAGGAGGGAGGGGCTCCAGGAATGCTCAATCAGGAACCTGGCGTATATTGGTGTTGGGCTCCAATCCATTTTAAAGATTTTTGCACGCAATTTGGTACATTTGAAGATAGGGATGGCAATACTACACAGATATCTGGTCATAAATTACCACTTTATAATGATATGTCTTCTGCACCGTCTGAAATTGAGGTTGAGACAATTCATTCACTGCACCACTCTGTGAATTGGCAAAAAGGGTCACGCTGGGCTACTGGAGCCAAAATCTCTGGCATGCTTAAAAATAAAGAGAAGTTTGATCTAGAACTCGAAACGATCGGTCCAATATTCTTTTGCAAGGGAATAGGCTATCAGCACGATGAATGGAAACATGGCATTTGGAAAGGTGAGAGCGAAACAGGCTATGAGGTATGGGATTTAGCAGAAATTGATCCAGGCGACTATACTTTTTTTCACACCCATCAAATTGTTAAAGCAACACTAGGCTCAGAAGAGGGATTCGGAATGCTAGAAAATTTAGTGGTTGGAAGGCATGATCCATCTGGCTTTGAAGATTTCTTTGATGGCGCTAAGTAAGAATCTAAAACATCTTACTGTATTGCTCGCCATTCTCTTTAGTTCAGGGTGCCAGCATAAATTTGTAAATGCCAATATCATTCAATTAACTTCTATTAATTTCAATAGCAGCATCTCCCATTCATTTAAAGAACGATCAAAGCAATACTTTGTTTTAAAGAGTATTACCAATGCTATGGAAGACTCTTCTTTGGTAATTCAAAAACTTGAATTTAAAAAGAGAGGTTTCTATGGAGGCTCAAGTATTAGGTCAAAAGAAATTGAAATTTTAGGCGAGCTGCACTATGCATTGAATATATCTAACAGACAAAAAACTGGAATGATATCCGCAGTAGCTCAAATGCCTTCAAATGAAAAAAATCCCCAGGCAGAAATATCGGCACAAAAGCAATTAAAAGATGAATTAGAATTTATATTATTAGAGAAACTCTCTCAGGAGTATTGGTTAATTGAAAGTTAATTGTCTCAATTTTTCTGATTCCAAGAATTCTCGCTATTTATTTCTATATGGAAGTGAGCTAGTTATAAAGCAGGACATTGCAGATCAAATCTTGCAATCACTAAAAGCGCGAGGTTTCAATGACAAAGTTTCCTTGCATCAAGATGAGTTAGACCAAGCAGAAGAAATCATCATGAGAAATGTCGGCGGTTCTTTGTTCCAAGAGAATTTAATTCTTCATTTGAAACATACCTCGGGGAAATTTCCAGAGAAAATTAAATTCATTTTAGAAAATCAACATCTTTATAACTCGGATAATCTGGCATTAATTGTAGAATCAAGCATTGAAAAAATTCCTGCCAGTGGAGCTTGGATTAAAAATATTGATGAAAAAGGCTTGATTGTAAACTGTGGGAAGCTCAAGACTATCGAAGAAAAACTCTGGCTCAAGAGGCAATTAGCATTCTTACCAAAATCTCTGCTCCCTATGTTTGGTGGATCTATCTTCCAAAACAATGAGGGCAATCTGCTCGGACAGATGAATGAGGTGCGTTTGCTTAAATTACTTTTTAATTCTGAAAAAGAAATAGATGCAACCGAAACAAACAATATAGTATTTCATTCTGGCCTTAGCGCTTTTGAACTGGAAGATGTAATTATTGATAGGAAATTTGAGAAGGTTTTACAAACTATCAGTTTTTTAAAAGAACATGATAGTCAAAATTCAGCGCCTTTGATTTGGATGATCGCAAAAATTATTAATTCATGCCTTGAATCTACGCAAGCTACTAATAAAAAATCTGCTTTAATTAAAAGTGGTGTTTGGTCATCAAAAATTAGTCAATATATCAACCTAACTAAGCACAGCACAGCATCAGAATTCATGAGACTGAGTGATCAGATGTTGCAATTAGACTTAATTAATAAAGGAATTATAAAATCTAATGTTTGGGAGCAAATAGAAAAAATTATCTTGCAGCTAAGAGGTGCGACTGAACAGCAGCATTGAAAATCTTATTAATTTCTTCAAAACTTTTATTAGCTTCTTCATAAATATATTTGGTGCCAACCAATTCATTCAAAGGAAGCAATCCTTTGGTGGAACTCGTGAGCCATATACACGAAGAAAAGTTAAAATCCAGAATGTTGCACTCACCCTCCTCAACCTGAAACGCACTATTAGCCAAAGCATTAATAAGAATCTCTCTCGTTATACCGGGTAGAATATTTTCATCTAACGAGGATGTTCGAACAACTCCCTCCTCATTGAGATAGAAAACATTGCTTGCGCCAGCTTCAGTTAAGCAATTATTCCGATGCATGACCACCTCATTGCAGCCTTGACTCCTTGCTTGATTCATTAACAGGACATTACCCAGCAAGGAAGTTGATTTAATGTTGCAATGAGCCCATCGATTATCAGCACATAACATGGCAGAAATCGGATTAGAAGACAGGTCAGTGGCAATAACATAGCCAAAACGCTCGGCAACCAGATCATCTTTATGCAGGTGAGATCTCAGCTCATCTATTCCTCTGGAAATCTGAAAATATACATAGCCATTCTTTGAATTTATTTCCAAAGCTAGCTTTTGAATCTCGTGTTGAACAACACTCATATCAACGCTTATGCCAGACATTTCCAAGCTAAGCTTTAATCTCTCCAAATGCATCTGAAGACATAGAGGTGCGCCATCAAAATATGGAATTACCTCATAGACACTATCTGAAAAAGTATATGCACGGGAGAAAGGAGAAACCTTAATATCTTCCAAAAAGTCTAATCGACCCTGATATATGGCGGGAATTTTATGCATCTCAGCCAAACGAAAATAGGCTGGTTATCCAGTATACCAATCTAGACCAAAGCATTCCAAAAAATCCTTTAGCTTCGATATTTTCTATTGCCACCAATGGTGCTGATAGAACCAGGCGATCATTAGATGTAAATTCTATACTGCCAATCATCTGGCCAACCTCGATAGGAGCTTGGAGATTATTATTAAATTGATAATTTGCTTTAATGTTCTTAAATTCTGATCTTGGAAGTGTCAAGTAGATATCTTTTGAAGATCCTAGTGCAACTTTATTGGTTTTTCCACCCCAGACTTTCGCGCTTGTAACCTTTACTTTTTCAGATACTAATTTTTGTGTCGCATAGAACCTAAAGCCATATTCCAATAGTCTCTGTGAGGCTGTAAGCCTCTTATTATCAGATTCACTGCCAGCAACAACAGCTATAAGACGCATATCATTTCGCTTCGCAGAAGAAATTAAACAAAATCCAGCAGAATCAGTATGACCGGTCTTTACACCATCTACACTGTCATCTCTCCACAAAAGTTTATTTCTGTTTAATTGGCGTATCCCACTAAATGTAAATTCTCTTTCTTTGTATGTTGCATAATGATCAGGAAATTTATTAATCAGAGCTTGAGTTAATTTTGCCAAGTCTTTTGCTGAGGTGAAATGATTAGGATCACTGAAGCCAGTAGCATTTTGAAATAATGAATTGGTTAGCCCCATTTCTGATGCATAGGCATTCATAAAATCTACAAAACCTTCTTCTGAGCCAGCTACATATTCAGCCATTGCGATAGTTGCGTCATTTCCAGACTGAATAATAATTCCTGACAACAAATCTTTTACTGAAACTCTTTTTCCCGCTTCAATAAACATTTTAGAGCCACCAGTCTTCCAAGCTTTTTCGCTAATCAAAACCTTGTCATCAAGGCTAATAGAGCCATTGGCAACTTGATCGGCAATCACATATCCGCTCATCACCTTTGTCATGCTTGCTGGAGCAATTTGATGATCAGAATTAAACTCTGCAATGACTGTATTAGTGCTTGCTTCCATTAAAATATAGCTACTTAAATTCAATTTTGGTGCTTTTGGAACCATAGATTGAGCTGTTAAATCGATGCAAAATGGTGCAAGTAGTAAAAAGTAAATTAATTTTTTCATAAATATTTTGCTTAAAATTCTAAGGATAAATCATACACGGCTTTTGCATAAAAATGACTGCGATTATATTTGGTGATCGCAATAAAATTATCATCACCTATGAAATAAATATCTTTGTTTTTACTCAAAAGAATTTGCTGGCCAGCTTTGATCAAATTTTTATTTTTAATCCCATTTAAAAGCATGAGTTCTTTAAGACTAAGATCATTATTGAGAGCTATTTCTAACAAAGAGTCTCCCTCTCTAACAATATATTCATGTGTATCACCCTCTGTATACATTAAAGGTATAAATTTATTTGAGTTATCGCTATGGTTGTAAAGCTTATTCACATTATTAAGGCTTACTCTTTGAACCACATTGCCATCCCTTTTCCACCCATGAATCTTTAGGTAGTTTGCAATACTTGCTACAGCATCAGGAACTGAATTAAACAGATCAGCATATCCGTCTCCATCATAATCAACCGCATAAGCCCGATAACTCGATGAAATAAATTGACCATAACCCATGGCGCCTGCATATGAGCCCTTGATTGAATATATATCTAAGTTATTTTCTCTAGTGAGTAGAAAAAATTGAATTAATTCACTTTTAAAAAACTTTGATCTCCTTGGAAAATCAAAACCCAGTGTTGCTAAGCTATCTAGGACTTTGTAACTACCTTTAATCTTGCCATATCTTGTCTCAACACCTAGGATCGAAGTAATAATTTCTCGTGGCACCCCAAATTCATTCTCTACCTTATTAAATAAATCATTATTTTCAGCAAGAAAGAGTCTTCCGTTTGCAATTCTTTTTTCTTCTAGGAAGAGTTTCTTGTATCTATCCCATGTCCATGTAAATTCTGCAGGAGATGACATTGAATCAAGAATCTTATTCTGTTTTTTTGCCGATTGAAGAACAGTAACTACGTAAATTCTTTCAAAACCATGATCATTGACCAACGAATCAATTAAATCTTGTCCTTCTGGGTGCTTTGAGTAATCAGCAAAACTAAAATTTGCCAACAAAATAATGATAGATAAAGAATATTTCATTGAGGTAAGAATTTTTTATGCGTTCCCATTGAAGTAATTATGCCAAAAGCAAAAAATAATGATATCAGTGAGGATCCTCCTCTACTTATAAATGGTAGAGGCATTCCAACAACTGGAAGTAGGCCAACAACCATGCACAGATTAATAATAAGATTTGCTGCAAAGGTTAGGGTTAGACCTCCAATAACAAGCCTGCAAAACCTATCTCTGGCATTGAGAGCAAGATAGAGACATCTCATTAATATAAAAAAATAAATACTCAGCAAAATCACCACACCAAAGAATCCAAATTCTTCTCCTATAACAGAAAAAATAAAATCCGTTTTGGTTTCAGGCAAGAAATTTAATTGAGTTTGGGACCCCTCTCCAAAACCTTTGCCAAAAATTCCACCTGATCCAATGGCTATTTTTGATTGGATAATGTTCCATCCAGAGCCAAAGGGATCAGCCTCTGGATTAAATAAAGTGGCAATTCTTTGCTGTTGGAAAGGTTGTAATAGAACATTCCAAATCAAAGGCGAGCAAATGATCAGAGTAATAAATGCGCCTCCAATAAAGGTCCAGCTCAATCCTGATAAGAATAAAACAAACAAACCTGATAGTGCGACGATTAATCCTGTTCCAAGATCTGGCTGTCGAGCGACAAGTATGAAAGCAATAGAAATAATTACCAGCGCAATAATAACCTCCCTGGATTGAATGGGCAGTCTTTTATCAAAGAGAAAGTTTGCCAAGAATATAGGCAGAGCTAACTTAAGCAGCTCAGAGGATTGAAAAGAGAAAGGTCCTAACCTAACCCATCGCTGAGCTCCATTAATTTCAGGACCAAATAAAAATGTTATCCCAAGAAGCAAGACAGAAAATATAATAAACACCCAAGATGTTCTTCGAAATAAATCAGGATCTGCCTGACTAACCGCAATCATTATTACAAATCCCAGGATCATATAAACCGATTGCTTTAAAACAATTGATTCATCTGCGTTAGAGGCTGAATATAGAAAAAATAATCCAAATATAGACAGGGTAAAAAGACTAAAGAATAAATAAGGGTCAAAGTAGATTTTGGATCGTCTAATACTCATTTATTAAACTCTTTAATACTTCAATAGCAACTGGGCCTGCAACAGCACCTCCACTTTCTCCATTCTCAATAACTACTGACACTGCATATTGTGGATTAGGCATTGGCCCAAAAGCAATAATAATAGAGTGATCCCTCAGTAATTCCGTGTCTCTCACTTCCAAATATTCTTCCTTGCTATCAAGGCTAACTAGCTCTGCAGTTCCTGATTTTCCAGCAACCTGAAAGTTTTTTAAATTTCTGATACTTCGCGCAGTTCCAAAATCACTTTCGATGACCGCAGTCAGAGCATCATGCATTTTTAACCAGTCTTGATTGGATAAAGCAACCTTCTGGCTCTGGTTAATATCTAAGTTTTGGCCCTCGACTTTAACAACCGCAGGTGAAGGTAGGTTGCCCTTATTGGCTAAGATAGAAATATAATTAGCCAATTGCATGGGGGTAGCAACTAAATACCCCTGACCAACTCCAATATTTACTGTATCCCCAGTAAACCACGGGACATTAAAATTCTTATATTTCCATTCTGGCGAAGGTATGAATGCTGAATCCTCCTCATAGCAATCTCTGCAAATTTTATTACCAAATCCAAATAATGAGAAGTAGGAAGCTAAATCATTCATATCAGCCTGATATGCAAGCTTAAAAAAATATGTATTAGAACTAACCATTAATGCTTTTTTTAAATTTACATTATTATGGCCCCCCTTCTTCCAGCCACGATAAATCCTTCCATTTTCAGGCAAGGTAAAAAAGCCAGGGTCATCGATCTCTTCGCTCCAATTAATTAATTTTTTAGTTAGTCCAAACATTCCTATTGCAGGCTTAATAGTAGAGGCAGGTGGATATCTACCCTGCAATGCTCGATTAAAAAATGGTTTATCAGGATCTTGAATTAAATTTTGAAGCTCTTCCAACGACATTCTATTGGAAAGCTTATTAATAGAGTAATTTGGAGCGCTATATAAAACATTAATGCCTCCAGACTTTAAATCAATAGCTACGACTGCTCCTTTCCTATCTCCCAAAGATTTTGCTGCGCTGATCTGAGCTTCAATATCTAGATTTGTTTGTAAATCTAATCCTTTCTCAGGAGGATGATATTCCAATGTTTTAACAAGCCTGCCTCGAGAATTTATTTCGTAGATTCTTGTTCCATGCTTACCTAGAAGATGTTGATTATAGGTTTCCTCTAGTCCTGTTTTACCTTGAATCAGTCCATTTGCATATGTTAATTCCGCATCTACCCAGTGACTTCGTGGAATATCCATAGATAGGTCATACTGATCGTCTGATCTGGATGTGTAACCAAGAACATGAGAAAAAATTTTAGGATAATCGCTTATGCGTCTATAACGTTTACCAATAAAAGCATTCTTAAAGTTAAAGCTACGAACATTAAATCGTGCAATTTCTTTGGCAGTTAAATTCTTTTTTAAAACTAGCTCCTTATTTACAAAAGCCTTTTCTTGAAATTTTTTAAGGTATTGAGCTTCTTCTGTCTCTGAAAGATAGATAACTGGCTTAATGAGCTCAAGAAATAATTCAGGTTGATCAATTAAATCTGGTTGCGTGATTAAATCAAAGGTAGGCTCATTTCGAACTATTATGTGACCTTTTCTATCAAGAATTTCACCTCTTAGCGGCTGAATGGGGACGGCATAATTCTTGTTATTGAGGGCTGCAAGTTCATAACTGGTATAGCTAGAAACCTGTAAAGCAAAAACCTGAAATAATATTGCTAAAAAACTTAACCCTACCAAGATGAAAAGAAAAATAGCTCTAGATGAAAAATTATGTTTCTCAACTTGTCGCTCTTCAAATATCATTACTTATGATAAGGGTGGTTACGATTTATTGCACTTGCTCGGAACATTTGCTCCATCAGCAAAATTTTAAAAAGCCTATGAGGGAAAGTAAGCTGCGATGCTGATAAAATTAAATCTGCTTTCTGGGTAAGCTCTTGAGATGCTCCATAGGCTCCTCCTATTATCATAATCATATTTTTAGCAGTATCTATTTTAGCTTGAAATAACTTGGCTAAAGATTCACTAGAAATGGAATCTCCCTTCCTATCCCATAAAATTACATAAGCCCCATGATCTATATGCTTAAAAATTTCCGTTGATTCCTCTCGAAGAGTTTCTTCTCGAGACATGGCCTTGGATGCAAGAGGCTTAACCTCGGCAAAAGAAAGTTTGAGATTATGTGGAATTTGCTTAAGGTAAAAATCTAGTGCTTTTTTTTCCCAGTCGGCAGGTTTATGGGAAATACTAATAATCTTACATTTCATTAAGCTGAAATTAGTGTTGTTTCACCCCATAGGCTCTCTAGATCATAAAACTCACGTGTTTCTTTTTGCATAACATTAATTACGACGTCTCCGCAGTCAATCAAGACCCACTCTGAGTCTTCCTGCCCTTCGATACCTATAACGTGTAACTGATTTTTTTTGACCGCCTCTATGATCTTATTTGATATAGCTTTAGCATTTCTAGAGGAAGATGCTGTTGCAATAATAAACCAGTCAGCAAAACCTGAAATACTTCGAATATCAAGAGACAAGATATCTTTTGCCTTCATGTCTTCAAGCGTATCAAGGCAAATCAATTTTAATTCAGGAGGTTTCATAAAAAATATTACGTTTGCAAGGGTGATCCGGACTATTAATAAAAAAAATTTTGATGTCTCACTCTAGTTTCTGCCTTCAGAATATCGAACTTATGTAAATAAATCTATTATTAATTAAATTCAGGTTTTGAATTAATTCTACTGGTCTTTGATTAAGATATATAAATGCATTACTGGAATAACATTGAGGCCTGGCTTATAGACTATTCGTCAATACTAATAAGTTTAGGAGGATTATCTATATTGATCTTACTCTTTAGCATTGCAGGCATGGGTTGGTTCATAGCTCAGATACCTCAAGATTATTTTATTCATGACAAGCGACAAGCCAGGCATTGGAATAAATATTCTTCACAGGCAAGAATAGCGATCATGATTTCTAAAAACATTTTTGGTGGGGTAATGCTTATTGGTGGATTATTTCTTTTAATCCTTCCTGGGCAAGGATTGCTTACTATGATTATAGGGTTGTTGTTAATTGACTACCCGGGAAAATTTAGACTTGAGCAAAAAATTATATCTATTCCATCAATTTTTAGGGGTCTTAACTGGTTTAGAGCAAAAGCAAAAAAACCAAATTTACTTCATCCTAAAAAAAATAGTTAATTTTCTTTCAGCAACTTCTAATTCATTTGCTGATAAAATTAGATTAGTAATTCAATAAGAGGGTAAAAATGGCTATAGAAAATACTAAATGGGTTTTAAAGGAAAGACCGCATGGGTTGGTAAAAGATACAGATTTTGAATTAGTTACTGAGATACTGCCAGGAATACAAGAAGGCGAAATCTTAATAGAAAATCTTTACCTCTCATTTGATCCAACTCAAAGAACTTGGCTCAATGATATGCCTGGCTATTTGCCACCTGTTCAAATAGGTGAAGTTGTTAGAGCTGGAGGCATGGGTCGAGTTCTTGAATCAAATAATCCTGAATACACAGTTGGTGACTTAGCTTTTGGTTTTGTTGGTTGGCAGAGTCACTGCATTACAACGCCTGATGGCGATGCTCGATTTAAGGTAGTTCCAGATATTTTACCAATTCCTACCATGCTTAATGTCATGGGTACCACAGGAATTACAGCCTATTACGGACTAGTTGAGCTTGGAAATCCGCAGCCAGGAGAAACGGTCTTAGTTTCTGGAGCTGCAGGAGCCACTGGATCAGTTGCTGTTCAGATTGCTAAATTAAAAGGCTGTCATGTCATAGGTATTGCTGGTGGGGAAGAAAAATGCGCTTGGTTGAAAGAGCTTGGTGTTGACGATGTAATAGACTACAAAAATTCTAGTGTCCAAGAAGAGTTGCCCAAAATAGCAAAAAATGGGATTGATATATACTTTGATAATGTTGGTGGAGAAATCCTAGAAACAGTTTTATTTTGCATAAACATCAATGCAAGAATTCTATTATGTGGAGGCATATCTTCAGGCTATGACGCCAATCGCATGCCAGCCGGGCCTAGAAATCTTTTTTCTTTAATTATCAACAGAGCAACTATGCAAGGATTTTTAGTCCTAGATTATATTCCTCGATCCCAGAAAGCATTGGAAGAAATTGCGACGTGGGTTATGGAAGGAAAAATTAAACACAGAGAAGATATTCAAGAGGGTATTGAAAACTGCCCTCAAACACTCAACAGACTATTTACTGGTGAAAACAAAGGTAAGCAGTTGCTGAAAATTTAAGTAGAGTTCTCTGAAATCTGGCTGACTATTTTTGCAAGAATATTCATCCTCTGTGTTGCATCAAATGCCTCAAGCACATTTTGTTTTTGTTCTGCCGATAATGGGATTAGACCTGCTAAGTGATAACTTACAGACTCCGCAGACAGTAAGTCAATATCCAATGGTAGAGATTTAACCGACGGATGCTCCTTAAGTTGACTCAGGACGTTAATGAGATCAGGAAATTGCGCTAACACAGCTTGATCGTCGACTGTTGGCTCGGTTATTGGTGCTATGGAGGCAAAATTTAAGCCTGACTCAGTTTGCTCAACAGATTTAATAGAAACTTTCTGAGACCCCTTTACGGTGATTCCAAGAAGTCCATTTGGCAGTTGATTGAAATCAATAATTTCAACATAAGTTCCCTGGGACATAAAGCTTTCACCAGAATCGTTATCATTGCTGAGCGTTATGACAAAGCCTGAACTATTGCTCATGCAGTCTTTAACCATAGAAAGGTACCTTGGTTCAAAAATTTGTAATGACTGGATAGTACCTGGAAGAACCACAATTCCAACTGGGAAAACTGGAAAATTATTTGCTTTTGATGAGTTCAATTAAAGGCTCCGATATTTTTTTACTGTCTTTGTTGCTCATAATGAGAATAACATCAAACTCATCTAGATTACTTTTTATATCCTCTAACAAAGCATCCACAGATGTAAATTCATAGCTTTCGCCTGGCACGCCCGATAGATTAAGCCAGCATGTTCGATCTAAGGACTGTGAACTATTTTGCAAATTAGCTCCATGAAAACCGCCGGACATAGTATTAGATCCTAGCTCTATGATGCCTAAGATTTTGCTATCAAAACAATCTTTGGCTGCAGCTATAGTGCTCTCTATTGCAGTTGGGTGATGAGCAAAATCATCGATGATAGTCATATCGTTATCTTTATAAATTGTCTCAAACCTTCGCTTTACGCCTTTGAAATCTTTTAATGCGGCAAAAGAATCCTTGGGGTGAATGCCATGCAAATAAGCTGTGTATATTGCCATAAGAGCATTTTGATAATTATGCCAACCATAAAAAGGCAGAGCATTTAAATCAAATATTTCCTCTTCAAAAGTTGCTAATTTTTTTTCAAGGTTAGCCTGGATGGTTTCATTGCTCCCAATCTCATGCTTATGCGACCAGATGCCCATATCTAATAATGCATTTATATTGTCCCCTTTCGAATGAACCAAAATATTTCCATCGCTAGGAACGGTTCGGATCGCATGATGAAATTGTTTTAAAATATCTGAGATATCTGAAAAAATATCCGCATGATC
>Ga0308019_10001856_pt1 | contig 12383 bp, 9 predicted proteins | sample Neamet284_FD_203135 | JGI IMG/M metagenome (GOLD analysis project Ga0308019, IMG submission 203135) | Marine microbial communities from water near the shore, Antarctic Ocean - #284 | ecosystem: Environmental > Aquatic > Marine > Unclassified | place: Southern Ocean | collected 2014-10-01 | reverse complement strand
AATTAAAATTAATAGTTGGTTTATCTGTTCTTCTTTTTTCTGTAAACATTTTTGCTGCTAGTAAGGTTCATTTAGATCATGCAAATACTGATATTTTTGACGAAGCCTCCTTACAAAATGGTGCAAAGCTTTTTATGAATTATTGTTCAGGTTGTCATGAGATAAGCTTGATGCGTTACAATCGAATTGCTAAGGACCTAAACCTAACCGAAGAGCATGTTGCTAAAAATCTAATGTTTGCTGGAAATAAAGTAGGGGAAGCCATAACTACAGCTATGCCAGAAGATGGTGCAGCGAAATGGTTTGGAGGCGTCCCACCAGACCTCTCTTTAGTTTCACGATCAAAAGGAACGGACTGGATTTACACTTACCTGCGAAGCTTTTATGATGATGAAGAGAGAATTTTTGGGGTAAACAATACGGTTCTGGTAAATGCTTCTATGCCAGATGTCTTATGGTCATTAAGAGAAAGTCAATCTGAAGAAGAGTTTGACCAAAGCGTTCTTGATATAACAAATTTCTTAGACTACGTTGGTGAGCCAGCAAAACTAATCCGGCTGAAACTAGGTAAATGGGTATTACTATTCCTTGGTATCTTATTTATTCTTACTTATATGCTTAAGAAAGAGTATTGGAAAGATGTTAAGTACGGCATATGGAGGCCGCGCGATTAATATCTGATACAATCTTTAACTTTACATCCCTTGCCCTAACAGGTGAGGTTATTTTTTTTTAATTTGGTGCAAAAACTATGCTATCTAAACCTAATCCATCTTCAACGACCCTCTATGCTGCTTCTGAAGAGCTTGAGTCACATGCAGTTCGATTTATTATGGCTCACAAGTTAATTGAGCGAGAAGTGATAGAGCTTAAGTTTGATGAGATGCCAGAAGAGGTTTTAGAGCTCAATCCTTGTGAAACTCTTCCAACACTTTTTGACAGAGGAATGGTTTTATATGATCTCTCTGTAATTATGGAATATCTAGATGAGAGATTTCCCTTTCCTCCTCTTTTGCCAGTCGACCCTATTGAAAAAGCTGAAAAACGACTTCTAATTTATCGTTTCACAAGATCAGAAGGCTGTTGGTACGAGCTTGTAGAAAAAATTCTACATGGCCCAAAAAAAGAAAGTGAAGCCGCAAGAAAAACTTTGCACGGAAACCTTATAGAGCTATTGCCTTTATTTTCTCACAAGCCTTATTTTAAAAGCGAAACAATGACTCTTGTTGATGTCTGTATAGCGCCTATTTTATGGCGTCTTGATCTTTTAGGTATATCTTTGGATGGTAAAAAAGCAAAGCCAATTATGGAATATGCAAACAGGCTTTTTGAAAAGGAAGGTTTTCACGAAAGCCTAACTTTTGCTGAGAAGGACTTCAATTAAAAATCCCCATGTCAAGCGTAGTCCCCTATCTAATCCGAGCATACTGTGATTGGATAGAGGACTCTAGTTTTACGCCTCATATACTAGTTAACTCTGAAAAATCTGGTGTTTTGGTTCCTGAAGGCTTTGCAAGTGAAGGTAAGATTGTTTTAAACATTGCCACCTCAGCAACAGAAGGCCGAGTAATAACCAATGAGTCTATTAGCTTTAAGGCGAGATTTAATGGAAGGTCTGAAAAAATCACCGTGCCATGCACTGCGGTATTATCTATTTATGCTAAAGAAAATGGTGAAGGAATGTTTTTTGATAACAAAGCAGAACTTCTTGATCAAAAAAATAAGAAGCCGAACCTAACTATCTTAGATTAATCTTTCAATTTCAGAATAGAAAAACTCCAAATTACCTTTTGAAAATGGAAGTATTGGAACATCTGTGTACCCAATGAGAGCATCTTTATTAGAAAGTGAGTTTGAATTAATTTCGTTTAACACAAGACACTCAACCTTTAAATTATTTTTCTTTGCGGCTTCAATAGCCATTAACCCTTGACTAACAGCCCCTAACTCGTCTCGAACAACAATGATAACTGGAAGCTCAAGACAAACAGCAAGATCAGAATTAAGCGACCTATCTGCAATTGGAGAATAGATACCACCTGCCCCCTCTACCAAAACAAAACTGTCTCCCACTTGGTTATTACAGGCTTTCACTAAGTCCTCTAAACTAAGAGTCTTTCCAATTTTTGCACTAGCCTCTTCAGGGCTAGCCTCAAGAGCAAAACAATTAGGGCACACTATATTTAAAGGCTCGTTTGAATTGCATGCATTATTTAGCACAATAGCGTCTTTTGGGATATAGTTTCCATCTACGAGATCACAGTTTGTCTCAACAGGTTTTCGAACCTTGATTTGTCTTGTCTTACCAAGATGCTTAATAATTTCAATAGCTACAGTAGTTTTTCCAACCTCTGTATTGCTGCCTGTTATAAAAACTCCATTCATAGCGACATTTTAGACGAAGTTATCAACCCCTAAGTCGCCATAAAAGTATAATGGCGACAATGCAAAATAATCTTAAAACAAGCTTTTGTGGGATGTCATTAAACTCACCAATCATTTTGCTTTCAGGGTGTGTTGGGTTTGGTGAAGAGTACACTCGAATCAAAGGCTTCTCTAATTCTGATGTTGGTGCGGTTTGCTTAAAAGGAACTACTCTAGAGCCACGCCTTGGAAATAGGCTTCATAGAATTGCTGAGACTCCTAACGGAATGCTCAATGCTATTGGCCTTCAAAACCCAGGCACTAATGCAGTCATAAATGACATCATGCCAGGGCTAGATAAAACGGAAACTAAGTTCATTATTAATATTTCTGGCTCAACTGTTGAGGAATTCGGTGAGATTGCAAAGCATTTTGATGATTCTGATATTGATGCTATTGAAATAAACATCTCATGTCCAAATGTAAAAGAGGGTGGTGTTGCTTTTGGAAATGATCCAGAGATGTCTTTTAGAGTTGTCGAGATTTGTAGAAAAAACACGTCTAAACCAATTATTACAAAACTATCGCCAAATCAAACAGACATTGCATCTAATGCAAAGAGGTGTATTGAGGCTGGAAGTGACGGTCTCGCGGTTATAAACACAGTCATGGGCATGGCAATTGATATTGAAAAGCAAAAACCAGTAATAGGAAATAATCAGGGCGGGCTCTCTGGCCCTGCGATAAAACCGATTGCGCTTTTAAAAGTTCATCAGGTTTACCAGGTCAGTAAAAAATATAATATTCCTATAATTGGTCAGGGCGGAATTGTGTCGGCTAAGGACGCGATTGAGTTCATTATTGCTGGAGCAGACACAGTTGGTATTGGAACTGCGCTGTTTTATGACCCCCTTGTTTGCCAAGAAATAAATGAAGGAATTAGTAAATATCTATTAGAGCACAACTTAAAAGATGTCCAGTCTTTAGTTGGCTCTCTTACTTTAAATTAAAAACTTATAAAATTAATGATGCAAAACGAATATAACGCAGCTGTAATTGAAAAAGAAGCGCAACAGTATTGGGATACTAATAATTCATTTGTTGTGGTTGAGGATACAAGTAAAGAAAAGTACTTCTGCCTCTCAATGCTGCCTTATCCTTCTGGAAGACTGCATATGGGTCATGTTAGAAACTATAGTATTGGTGATGTAATTTCAAGATACCAAAAAATGCTAGGAAAGAATGTTATGCAGCCTATTGGCTGGGACGCATTTGGACTGCCTGCTGAAAATGCTGCTATAAAAAACCAGGTTCCTCCTGCAGGGTGGACTTATGAAAACATTAAGCACATGAAAGAACAGCTTATAGAGCTTGGGTTTGGTTATGACTGGTCAAGGGAGTTAGCAACTTGTCATCCAGAGTACTATCGCTGGGAACAATGGTTTTTTGTGAGATTGTTTGAAAAAGGCCTTGTATATAAGAAAAAAGCAGTCGTAAACTGGGATCCTGTAGACCAAACAGTTTTAGCCAATGAGCAAGTAATTGATGGTTGTGGTTGGCGATCTGGCGCGCCCGTTGAAAAGAAAGAGATTTCTCAGTGGTATATGAAAATAACTGATTATGCAGAAGAGCTTCTTGCGGACATTCAAAAACTCGACGGCTGGCCAGATGCTGTAAAAATGATGCAAACGAACTGGATTGGTAAATCTGTTGGACTTGATATTAAATTTAAGCTTACTGATTCTGAAGCACTAACTGTTTATACCACAAGACCTGATACTTTATTAGGCGTTACTTACCTTGCAATTGCTGCAGAACACCCTCTTGCTATTAAGGCTGGAAAAGGTAGTAGTGAGATTCAGATGTTTCTTGAAGAGTGTAAAAAAATGGAAACAGCTGAAGCAGCCATTGAAACAATGGAGAAAAAAGGCGTTGACTCTGGACTGACTTGTGTTCACCCAATCACAGGTGAATCTACTCCAATTTGGATAGCAAATTTTGTTCTTATGGGTTACGGAACAGGAGCGGTAATGAGCGTTCCAGCTCATGACCAAAGGGACTATGAGTTTGCAAAAAAATATAGTATATCCATCGTTAATGTAATTTCTGACCAGAATGGCAATGTAGATACGAGTGAAACAGCTTACGCTGAAAAAGGAGTCCTAATAAACTCTGGCGAGTTCAACGGTTTAGACTTTGACCAGGCGTTTACTGCAATTAGTGAGAAGCTTTCAACCTTAAAAATGGGAGAACTAAAGACTAATTATCGTCTTAGAGATTGGGGCGTTTCAAGACAGCGCTACTGGGGCTGCCCAATACCAATAATTAACTGTCCTTCTTGTGGGGATGTTGCTGAAAGCCTCGAAAACCTTCCTGTGAGACTTCCTGAAAATGTTGAACTTGATGGCGTTGGCTCTCCATTAAAAAAGATGCCTGATTTTTATAGCGTATTGTGTCCTAAGTGCGGAGCAGAGGCGAATAGAGAAACAGATACTTTTGATACTTTTTTTGAGTCTTCTTGGTACTTTGCAAGGTACACATGTGTTGATCAAAGTAACGCTATTTTAGATGAGCGGGCCAACTATTGGCTTCCTGTAGATCAATATATAGGTGGAATTGAGCATGCGATCTTACACCTTTTATACTCGCGTTTTTTCACAAAACTATTACGTGACGAGGGGGTAATTGAAGCGAATGAGCCTTTTACAAACCTTCTTACACAAGGGATGGTTTTGAAAGATGGCGCTAAAATGAGCAAATCAAAAGGGAATACAGTTGACCCCCAAGAAATGATTGCTAAGTATGGTGCTGATACAGCAAGGCTTTTTATACTATTTGCAGCTCCCCCAACTCAAGATCTTGAGTGGTCGGACACCGGGATTGAGGGTGCTTATAGGTTTGTAAACAAATTTTATCGTCTTGTTACTGGGTTTGTAGATTCCAATAAAGGCAATAAAACCGCTAAGTCTAATCTTGAAGACCTAACTGATGAGCAAAAAGAAGTTAGGAAAAAAACTCATTTAGCACTCAAAAAAGTTGGTGATGATTTAGGCAGAAGACATTCATTCAATACCGCTATAGCGACTATGATGGAGCTTAACAATACTTTGTCTAAATTTACAGACATGTCTGAAAAAGGCGTCGCTGTTAGGAAAGAGTCGATTGAAATCATGGTCAAGTGCCTTAGCCCAGTAATTCCTCATCTATGCCACCACCTTTGGCTTTTACTGGGTGGGAAAAAGGCTGTAGTAGATACTAATTGGCCAGTTGTTGACGAATCTGCACTTATTCAAGACACTATACAAATCATTGCCCAAGTTAATGGAAAATTAAGAGCGAAAATGATGATTCCATTAAACTCTGACAATCAAGAAGTTCAGGAATTAGCTTTGGCTGACGAAGGCGTTAGCAAGCATATAGAAGGCAAAGAAATAATTAAAGTTATTGTTGTCCCAAACAAGCTTATAAATGTAGTTGTTAGATAAAATTATATATGTTGGGAGTAGTTTTAACGGTTTAACATCTTTTCGATTTGTTCTCTTAATATTAGCTCCATTACAAACCCCATTTTGCCTCCTGGAACAACTAAAGTATTTGGCCGTGACATAAAAGAGCCTGCAACCATATCCTGTAAATAAACAAAATCGCAGTACTTATGATCTTGGAATCTAACAACTACAAAACTTTCGTCCTGAGTGGGTATGTCTCTTGCAATAAAAGGGTTTGAAGTATCTACCGTGGGAACGCGCTGGAAATTAATATGTGTTCTGGAAAACTGAGGTGTGAGGTAAGTAATGTAGTCCCACATTCTTCTATGAATTGTATCTACTGTCGCCTCAGCCGAGTACCCTCTTTGCTCCTTATCTCTATGAATTTTTTGAATCCATTCTAAATTTACTACAGGAACTACCCCTATTAATAAATCAACAAATTTTGCGACATCTATATTTCCATCTTTAACGCCGCCATGAAGACCTTCATAAAAAAGTAGGTCGCTGTCTCTACCGACATCTTCCCAATCAGTAAACTCTCCAGCTTTTTTTTCAAAGGGGGCGCCTTCTTCATCAGAATGAATATAGAAACGACGATTACAATGGCCTTTTTCACCATAATCTCTAAATGTACTCTCAATCAAATCAAAGTGGTTTGCCTCTGGACCAAAATGACTAAAATATTTATTTCCTTTCTTGTCTTCGACCTTCATGACACTCTTCATTTGCTTACGATCAAACTTATGAAAACTGTCTCCTTCAATAATTACTGGCTTAGCACCCACTCGTGAAAAAATATGATTAAAGGCATTTTTGACAGTCGATGTTCCAGCGCCAGATGAGCCAGTTATGGCAATTACAGGATGTTTTTTTGACATAGCCCCACCAATTATAAGAAAACTATATTTATTATCTTACAAAGTTAGTCGAGCTGTTAATAAATAAATTCATAACAGCTTGAATTTAAATCACGGGGGAGTTTTGTTAATTAAAAATCTAAGTTATCGACTTTAAGGGCGTTTTGTTCAATGAAATTTCTTCTTGGCTCAACTTCATCTCCCATTAATGTTGTGAAAACTTCATTAGAGGCGATAGCATCTTCAATTTTTACTCGAAGCATTATTCTTGTCTCTGGATTCATTGTTGTATCCCAAAGTTGATCAGGATTCATCTCTCCTAATCCCTTATATCTTTGAAATCCTTGACCTTTTCTTGCCTCAACCAGTAAGAAATTCAAAGCAGCAGAAAAATTAGGTGTTTTAATTTCTTTTGTACCCTTTTGAATATACGTTTCATCGTCAAACATACTCTCAACTTGGTCCGAATATGCTTCTATTTTTTTAAACTCAGAAGAGTTAAAAAATGCCTCATCAAGACAAATATTTGTGACCTCTACCCCATATGTTTTCAATGAGTACAGGATGCTATTATTTTTAAATTCTAAAATATTTTGCTCAGACATTGAACTATTGTTGTTCATTTTTTCTTGAAGATTATTACACCATTCCTTCGAATTTTTTTCATTAGCTAAGTCTAACTTTGGCATTCCCAACATAGACATTAACAACGGTTCATTATATTTTTTTCCAAGTTTTTCAATAGTACCAATTGTATTGTAGTAACTGGTAACAAGTTTTTCAAGAGCAACACCTTGTATAGCAGGAGCATCCTTACTAACAAAAAGACTTGCATCGTTTATTGCTTCCTGTTGAAGATATTCATTAAGCTCAATATCATCCTTAAGGTAACGTTCTTGCTTACCTTTTTTAATTTTATAAAGGGGTGGTTGAGCAATAAATAAATAACCATTCTCTATTAGTTCTGGGTAGTGACGATAAAAGAAAGTCAATAGTAACGTTCTAATATGGGCTCCATCAACATCCGCGTCGGTCATAATAACTATCTTGTGATATCTTAACTTTGTAAGATCATATTCTTCCTTACCAATGCCGCAACCCAAAGCCGTAATAAGTGTTCCTACCTCTTGAGAGGATAGAATTTTCTCAAATCTAGCTTTTTCTACATTTAAAATCTTACCTTTTAATGGAAGAATCGCCTGTGTTCTTCTATCCCTTCCTTGTTTGGCAGATCCCCCAGCAGAATCACCCTCTACTAAGAAAATTTCTGATTCAGCAGGGTCTTTAGTTTGACAATCACTTAATTTACCTGGTAGACCTGCTATATCCAAAGCGCCTTTACGACGAGTCATTTCGCGTGCTTTTCTAGCAGCATCACGAGCCCTAGAGGCATCGAAAATTTTTCCTATAATAATTTTGGCTTCTGCAGGGTTTTCAAGGAGGTATTCACTTAGCTTCTCACTTACAGATGATTCAACTGGCGCTCTAACTTCAGATGAAACTAACTTGTCTTTTGTTTGCGAAGAAAACTTAGGGTCTGGAACCTTAATTGATAAGATAGCAGTTAAACCTTCTCTTGTATCTTCTCCAGTAATAGCAGCTTTTTCTTTTTTTGCTAAACCAGATGCATCTATGAAATTATTAAGAGTTCTTGTTAATGCAGCTCTTAAACCAGCAAGATGCGCGCCACCATCCCTTTGTGGAATGTTGTTAGTAAAACAATATACGCTTTCATTGTAAGAGTCACTCCATTGAAGTGCTACATCAACAGTAATATCATCTTTCTCTGTAGAAATTGAAATAATATCATTATGAATTGGATTTTTAGATTTGTTTAAGTGCTCTACAAAGGCCTTAATACCGCCCTCGTAAACAAAAATATCTTTTTGATCTGTACGCTCATCATTGATTTCAATATGAACGCCTGAATTTAGAAAAGATAGCTCACGTAATCTATTTGATAAGGTTTCAAATTTAAAAACTGTTTCAGTGAAAATCTCAATACTTGGTTTAAAGTGAATTGTTGTGCCTGTTTTATCTGATTTTCCTGTGGTTTTAATTGATGAAACTGGGACGCCTAGAACATAATCCTGTTCATAACTTTCACCAGACCTATGAATGGTTAGTTTTAAAGTTTCTGAAAGAGCATTTACTACAGAGACGCCAACTCCATGAAGACCGCCAGAAACCTTGTATGAGTTATCATCAAATTTACCACCAGCATGAAGCACAGTCATAATAACTTCAGCTGCGGATATTCCCTCTTCAGGATGAATATCAACTGGTATACCGCGACCATCATCTGTTACGGATATTGAGTTATCTTCGTGTATTACCACCTCAATTTTTGAGCAGTGGCCAGCTAGAGCCTCATCAATTGAATTGTCAACAACTTCGAACACCATATGATGAAGACCAGTGCCATCATCTGTGTCACCAATATACATTCCAGGGCGCTTTCTAACAGCGTCTAAACCCTTTAAAACTTTAATATTGGAGGCTTGGTATTCTTCGGTCATAAATGGCCTTTAAAAAATGAATTTATTATACCACGGGTAGTAACTTTATCGATAAATCATATAACATTTTTCATGTTACTGTTATAAGAAATTTTTTACTTATGCACTGACAATAACACCCTTTTCAATGCGGTAAATATTTGTTTTTCTGGGGTCCAAAGGCAGCTCTTTATTACCAATATCAGTTATGAATATTTGAATATTCAGGTTTGTTAAAAAATCAAGTATTGAATTAATTTTATTTTGATCAAGCTCTGAAGAAATATCATCAATTAGAACAACTGGGGCCGAGTTTTCTTTGGCTAAAACAAGTACTTGAAGCATCCAAAATACAATTGATAGTTTTTTTTGCTCACCTCTTGAAAGAAACCCCTCGTTTTTTTTGTCTAAGTAGAAATCAACTGAAGCCCTATGGGGGCCATACCCCAAGTGTTTTGTTCTTATAAAAGAGTTTTTGTTGTTTTGGAGATACTGATTAATTTCGTTATGGTTAAGACCATCAACATCTTTTGTCCAGCCTGTCTGTAAGACAAATTCCAAGCTTTTAGTTGATTCAACAAAACTTTCAAGTTTTTTCAATGAGCTCTCTTCAAGCATTTTTGTCAGTTTTTGTATATAGTTTATTCTAGCATTAGAGATTTCGACAGATAATAAGGAAAATTTTGAAAACCATTCATCAAGTTGATTTTGGTTATTACCGTTTAGAATTGCATTTATATTTTTTAAGGTTTTGTTATATGATTTGTATGTTTTTAATATCTCTTTATTGTTGTGAAAAACACCCCAGTCAAGATAAGATCTTTTCAGTTTTGGAGTTCCGCCGACTATAAACCCTCTATCAGGAGAAATAATTTGTGTTGGTAGGTGTTGACTTAAGAGGCTGTTACTAGTAATTTTCTTATCACCAATTACAATAGTGCTTTTACTTCTTGATTTATTTAAAGTGGTTTTCTCACCATCGATTATTGCATTTATTTGTACAAGTTCTTCATCAAAAGGAATAACGTCTTTTATGTTTTTTGACTTAAATGATCGATTGTGTCCTAAATAATACAGCGACTCAATAAAGTTGGTTTTTCCTTGGCCATTAGATCCTAGAACTAGGTTTATATTTTTGTTCGGTTCTAGATACTGGTTGTTTAAGTTTCTAAATCTTGCGACATGTAGTTTCTCAATTATTGCCATTTAGTAACTTGTTCTAGATTCTCATTGGCATGATTATATATTGATAGCTTTCATCACCCATAGCACTTAGTAGGCAAGATTTATTTTCGCCGCCAGGTATAACCATGTTGACTTCTTTAGAGGTTAGTTTTTCTAATACAGAAATTAAATAGTGAATATTAAAGGCGATTTCAAGTTCTTTTTCTTGCTTTGTTACTTCTATTTGTGTTTCAGCTCTTCCCCTTTCTGAATGTGAAAAAATACTAAGCTTATCATCTCTAAAAACGAGCTTTACACCCTTGGTTCTCTCGTCAACAAAAATTGATGCTTGTTGAAGGCTAGATAAAAAATCTGCTCGATCTATAACAATGGTGTTGCTAAAGTCAGTCGGCATCACTTGTTTATAATTCGGAAAGTTTCCATCAATTAGCCGGCTGATAATTTTAGTATTTGTGTCTACTAGCGAGAAGTAGTTATCTGAAAGATGGATTTCTGCCATATCTTGAGTGCTTTTGTTCAAAAGCTTGGTAAGTTCTAATACTGCTTTTCTTGGCAGAATTACTGTTTTTCTTTCTTCCAAATTATTACTTTGTTTCACCTCACCAATTGAGAGTCTGTGGCCATCAGTTGCTACAACAGTTAAAGAGTCTTTATTTAATTCAAAAAATAACCCATTTAAATAAGCCCTTATATCTTGATTTCCCATAGAAAAACTTGTGTTTTCTATTAGTTCTTTCAGTGCCTCTTGTTTGATTTTTATTACAGTTGTGTTTTGAGTTTTAGGAAGCGCGGGAAAATCTAAATGATTGAATGTATTTAATTCAAATGTATTTTTATTTGCATTTAAATAAACTTTATTTTCTTCAATCTTAAATTTAATCTTAGTTTTTTCTGGGAGTTTTCTTACAATATCTATTAGATCTTTTGCATAGATTGTAAAGGTTATTTCTGTTTCACTTTTTATTTCACTGGAAGCGCTTATTTCTAGCTCCATATCTGTCGTCGTAAGAGTTAGAGTCTTATCTTTTAACTGAATTAACACATGTGAGAGTATTGGTAGAGTTTGTTTCTTTTCAACAACTCCAATTACAGTTTGTAATGGTTCAATTAATTCTTCAACGCTTAATTCTGTGTTCATAGGCTGTCTGTCTTTATAAATTAATTATTATTATTATTAGTGCACTTATTTTCTGTTAATTTCTAATTTTTTCTTAATAAAATCAATAGTATAAGTGGTGCATATCTTGTTGATATCTACAGTTTTATTTTTACACTATTGTTAGTCATTGTTCTAATTATAAGATGTTTTGATTCTTATCAACAACACAACTTATAATTTTTTGTTTATAAGTTAGTAATTTTAATTGTTATGTTTTCAATATCGTTTTTAATCTCTTCGTTTGTATTCATAAGCCCTTTTAGTTTTTCGCAGGAATACAAAACTGTTGAGTGGTCCCTATTTCCAAAATTTTGACCAATTTTTGCTAGTGACAAAGAAGTTAATTCATGGCATAAGTAAATTGCCATTTGTCTGGCTTTGACCAAATGCTGTTTTCGCGAATTTGAAATTAAATCAGAAACCGTTATTCCATAGTACTTACTAACTGTCTTTTGAACTTCATTTACTTCAATAATAAGTTTTTTTGGTTTAATTAGGTCACCCAATGCTCCCTCAACAACATCTTTAGTTATGAAAGAATGATCTATCTGAGAAAAATCTACAAAAGCCTTCAGCTTTAGAAGTGCCCCCTCTAGGTCTCGAACATTTGAAACAACATGGCTTGCTATAAAAAGAGCAATATCCTCACTAAGGTTTAGTGATATCTGGGGGTTTTGGGACTTCTTTAATAAGATAGCGGCTCTCATTTCTAGTTCTGGAGGTGAAAGCTGTAAATTTAAACCTTGTGAAAAACGAGTTTTAAGTCTGTTTTCGAGATCTTTAATGTTTTTAGGCGGCTGGTCACATGTAAAGATGATTTGTTTTTTTG
>Ga0308019_10001854_pt1 | contig 12396 bp, 10 predicted proteins | sample Neamet284_FD_203135 | JGI IMG/M metagenome (GOLD analysis project Ga0308019, IMG submission 203135) | Marine microbial communities from water near the shore, Antarctic Ocean - #284 | ecosystem: Environmental > Aquatic > Marine > Unclassified | place: Southern Ocean | collected 2014-10-01 | reverse complement strand
TGGGGTAGGACTAGGAGTAACATAGTATAGCGTTTGGTAAAATACTGGTCTATACAAAGTGCCAAATAAATCACCATGTGGATATGGGGTTTCTTCACTAAATGGATCAAAATTAGCACCCACAGTTAAAGAAACAGCAGGTATTAAGTCTTTTAATTTAAACCCATTATTTGCTTTCCAGCTGTAAACATTTATTTCTTTTTCCTTCTTGAATGGATCATAAATCAAGTACTTGAAACCTAAAAAATTTTGAAGAAATCCACTTCTTTTTACTTCTATTGGGTTGTTTGATATCTTATTTGTGAATTTATCAAACATATATGATGCATCATAAGTTAATTCCAGCCTTTCAAATAAAAATCCCCACCGAAGAGATAAAAAACCTACTGTCCCGTTAATTGTACTTTGATTATAACCATTATGTTTATAATTTCTAGACTCAAAACCTGTTTCAATCTGAACCACGCCTTTTCCAACTGAATACGCCCCTATAGAGTATCCTGGTCGGTTTGAATTAATTTGCTCAGTATATTGACAAACTCCGATATTTGAAATACAAAAGAATAATATTAATAATAGAGGGTTTTTAATCTCAAACATAATATGCAATATAATTCGATTTTTTAATAAAATAAATAATTATGGATTGGCTTAATTAACAATCTTATATATAATTTTTTCTAAATTTGTTATGACATTAACTAATATACTTTGAGTTCTTTACTGAAAATTCTATTTTTTATTTTTATTATTTCATATGTAATTAGGCGTTTAAGTCCATTACTACTTGGTTGGTTAATTCGTGATATTTCAAAAAAGACTTCTTCTAAATATAATAATGGTCATAATAAAAAAGAAACTCAAAATAAAACTAAAAAGTCTGATAACTTAGGGGAATATATAGAATATGAAGATATTGAATAATAGTCTAAGTAAACATGGACTTGTATTAGTTTGTTTTATCATTTTCGCACAACTTTTTTATTATCCATCCTTAACAGGAATGAAATTATTGCAATCTGATATAGTTCAATATTCTGGGATGTCTCGTCAAATAAAAGAATATAGATCTCAAAATGACGGTAAAGAAACTTATTGGATAGATAATGCTTTTGGAGGTATGCCTACTTATCAATTAGGGGCAAAATATCCAGCAGATTTTTTAGGCTTAATACATGATTTGTTTAAGTTAATTCCTCGTCCGGCATATTTATTATTCCTTTATCTGTTTTCTAGTTATATTCTTTTTTTAGTTTTAAAGGTTGATTGGAGAGTAGCTGTTTTTGGATCTTTTGCTTTTGGTTTATCAACCTATCTTTTAATTATTATTCAAGTTGGACACAATACAAAAGCTATGGCTTTATCTTATATGCCACTTGCCTTAGCTGGTTTTTTTTTATTAATTGATAAAAGGTGGCTTTATGGATTTATTTTAAGCGTTTTAGGTCTTGGATTAAATATTAGAGCTAATCATTACCAGATGTCCTATTATTTGTTATTTATTTTAGTAATACTGGGTCTAGTTTATTTACATCAAGCTTATCAAAATAAAAATTTAAAAACCATCTCAAAAAGTCTTGGTTTGTTTTCTTTAAGCGGGATTTTAGCTATAGGGTTAAATGCTACACCTCTTCTTTCAACTTCAGAATATTCTAAATTTAGTACCCGAAGTGGTTCCGAATTAAAGCTTAACCTGGGTACCAGTCAAAAAAGCACTTCTGATGGCTTAGACTATAATTATATAACAGAGTATAGTTATGGAATATTTGAATCATTAAGCTTAATTATTCCACGAGTTCAAGGCGGAGGATCAAGAGAGAATTTGGGGACTGAATCTGAGTTGTATGAGTTTCTTGTGAAGAAAGGTGTTTCAATTAAACAAGCTAAGAATTTCGTAAGCTCTGTTCCAACTTACTGGGGTTCTCAACCTATTCTTGAGGCTCCAGCATATATAGGGATTGTTGTGTTTTTCTTTGCAGTGTTTGCTATGATTATTTTAAAAGGACCCATAAGAAATGCTTTGATGATAGCCTCAATATTATCTTTGATTTTGTCTTGGGGAAAAAACTTTCCAATTGTGACTGATTTTTTCATTTATAACGTTCCCTTTTACAATAAATTTAGAGCTGTGTCATCTGCTCAGGTTATTTTAGAATTATGTGTTCCTGTTTTAGCAGCTCTTGGTTTACAAAAACTTTTAAGTAATCCACAAAAATATTTTAAACCTTTTTTAAAAACTACAATAGGTGTTTTGGGTTTCCTAATCTCTTTAATCCTATTAAAAATAATAGGATTGTTTTCATTTAAAAGTGCTATCGATATAAGATTGCGAGAAGCTTATGGTGAAGAAATTCTCGAACAAATAATTTTTGCTAGGAGAGAAGTTTTTAATGATGATATATTAAGAGGAGTTTTTTTAGTAATAATAACTTTTTTAGTTTTCATGCTTTATAAAAGTCAAAAAATTAAAAAGAATATTGCTATTGTTTTACTTTTTGGACTATTAATTTATGATCTAGGTGGAGTTGCAGTTCGATATCTAGATTGGAGTCGTTTTGTGGATCCATCACAAATAGAAACACCATTTAGAATTACAAATGCTGATGAAATTATATTAAATGATAAGTCTAGATATCGCGTGTATGAACCTGAATTGAATTTAACTGGGGCTAGAACAGCCTATTTTCATAATTCCTTAGGTGGATATCATGGAGCAAAACCAAGAAGGTTTCAGGAACTTTTTCAATTTTTCAATTTGAATCAAATTCCTGAAATACTTAATATGTTAAATGTTAAATATGTTTTGTATCAATCTAAAGAGGAGCTTTCAACTTTAATAAATGAAGAAGCTCAAGGTAATGCTTGGTTTGTAGACTCAATTATTAGAGTTAAATCTGCAGATGAGGTTCTCGAATCATTTAAGACTATAGATTTGAAAAATCAAGCAGTAGTAGAGGACGAGTTAACTGCTAAAGCACTAACTCTAAATGAAAATAGGGACCATGATGAATCTTCTATCAAATTAATTGAAGACTCTGTTAATTTATTAAGGTATAGTTTTGTAAGTAAATCTAAACAGGTGGTTGTTTTTTCTGAAATGTATTATCCTGATGGTTGGGAAGCAAAAATAGATGGTAATATAGTTCCTCATTACAGAGTTAATTATATTCTAAGGGCTCTAGCGATTGAAAGTGGAGAACATATTATTACTTTTGAGTTTAACCCAAAAGTTGTAAATACAGGAACAAAAATAAGGTATGCGAGTATTTCATTTTTCACTTTAATCTTACTTTTAATACTTTACAAAACTAAATTTTATAGAAATTATAAATAATGGGATTAGTTGCAAAACAAACATTTTATAATCTACTTAGTATTGGCTTAGCTTTTATATTGGGAGCCTTAAATACACTTTACATGTACCCGAATTTTATGGGTAGTAGGCTTCAGGGGGTTGTAATTGCTCTTCTAGCATATTCTAACTTAGTCCAGCCATTTATATCTTTTGGTCTTCAACATGCAATTATAAAATATTATAGTTCATTTAAAACTAAACAAGAAAGAGATAGTCTTTTAGTATTTACGATATGGTCTCCATTAATAATAATTATTTTAATATCTATTTATTTATGGATGTTTTCATCATCAATAATTACAGATATATCTTCAAAAGAACCTTTAATTAGTACTTATGCTTTTGTTATAATTTTAATTGCAATATCAACTTCCTACTTTGAAATCTTTTTTAGTTGGCTTAGAGTTCATTTAGCTTCTGTATTTGGCAATTTTTTAAAAGAGTTTTACCCTAGATTTTTAAATTTCGTTTTGTTAGTATGCTATGCTTCAAATATTATTGAGTTTGAAACTTTCATTTATTGTTTAATAATAGGTTACTACATTAGACTGTTTCTTGTAATTTTATATAGTCTCAAGATTTACACACCCAAGTTTACGCTCACTCTTCCTCCATTTTATTTAAAAATACTTTTTTATAGTTTTTTAATCTTTTTATCTGGAGCAGCTTCAAGTATTATACTAGACATTGATAAATCAATGATAGCTTCTTTAATAACATCTGATGATGTTGCTTTTTATAGTGTTGCTTTATTTATAGCTGCTGTTATTGAAGCTCCTGGAAGAGCAATGTTTCAAATAGTTAGCCCTCTTGTTTCAAAAGCTATTAATTCTGATGATAAAATATACTTAACAAGGCTTCTTAAAAAAAGCAGTAACAATCTTTTTTTAGTTTCGGGTGTATTATTCCTCCTGATTAATCTAAACCTGACTGATTTTTATGTTTTTGTAAATCAACCAATGTATGCAGTTGCTATAGGAGTTGTTAGTGTAGTTTCAATAGGTAAACTTCACTCTATGTCTATAGGATGTCTAAATAATATAATTTCTAACTCAAAATTCTATCCCTATATTTTTTGGTTTTCTATTTTATCTGCCACAATAGCAGTTATCTTAAATCTTATTTTAATTCCTGAATATGGGATTTTAGGAGCTGCTTATGCTACTTTATTTGTAATAGTTTTAATGAATACTTTGAAATTAATTCTTGTTGCTTATGGTCTTAAGATTCATCCTTATTCTAAAGATTCTTTAAAGATATTGTTAGTAATTACTGTTGTTTACTTTACTATTAAAGAAATAAACTTAGAATACTCTTCTTTTATAAATTTGTTAATTAGATCAACTATAATAATTTTATCGTATTATGCTTTAAGTCAAATATTTGGTTTGTTAAATGACATAAACAGTCAAATAAATAAATATTTAAACAGATAATTTTTTTTTAAGATATTTGGAGCTTGGAGCATTCTTCACATCTGCGACATCTTCAGGAGTTCCTTGAGCTACAATTTGGCCTCCTTCTTTTCCAGCCATTGGCCCAAGCTCAATCATGTGATCAGCACATTTAATTAGTTCTAAATTATGTTCAACTACAACCAGAGAATGCCCGTTATCTAGGAGGGCGTTAAATGATTTTAAAAGTTTTGTGATGTCATGAAAATGAAGGCCTGTTGTCGGCTCATCAAATATAAATAAGATTTTGTCCTTAGTTGCTCCTTTAGCTATAAAAGAAGCTAGTTTTATTCTCTGTGCTTCACCACCAGATAATGTAGTTGAAGATTGACCAAGAGTGACATAGCCTAATCCAACGTCATTTAGAGGTTTTAATTTTCTAACTAGTTTTTTCTCTCCATTAAATTCAAAAAGATTTAGGGCCTCATCAATTGTTAAATCTAAAACTTGATCAATAGAATAATCATTGTATTTAATTTCTCTTACTTCAGATTTAAATCTTTTCCCCTTACAAGTGTCACATTCCAGAATCACATCAGCCATGAATTGCATTTCAATTGAAACTACACCTTCCCCTTTACATGTGTCACAACGCCCACCATCAACATTGAATGAAAAATGTTTTGGCTTATAATTTCTGTTTTTTGATAGATTTTGATTTGCAAAAAGACCTCTTATTTCATCGTATGCTTTAATATAGGTAACAGGGTTTGATCTTGAAGATCTTCCTATCGGATTTTGATTAATGAATTCGACACTTTTGATCATATTTAAATCTCCATCTAAAGAAGAAAATTGACCTGGTTTCAAGGTGTAAATATCAAAATTTCTAAGCAACGCAGGATATAAAATATCTTTTACAAGGGTAGATTTTCCACTTCCAGAAACACCAGAGACGACTGTTAGTCCACCTATTTGAAACTTAGCAGTTATGTTTTTAAGATTATTTTCTCTAGCTCCACATACAGAAATCCAATTATTTGATTTTCTTCTTTTTTTTGGAACTTCTATTTTCATTTCACCACTTAAATATTTACTTGTAAGAGTGTTTGATTTTAATATCTCCTTAAATGAACCAGTAGCTACAATCTCTCCACCAAAAGAACCTGCTTCAGGTCCCATATCAATAATTTCATCTGCAGCAGTCATTATCTCTTCGTCATGTTCTATAATAATAACAGTATTTCCAATATCTCTTAAACGTTTTAAAATTTTAATTAAACGCTCATTATCTCTTGAATGAAGTCCTATAGAAGGTTCGTCAAGAATATACATAGAGCCTACAAGGCTACTTCCTAATGAAACAGCAATATTAATTCTTTGAGATTCTCCCCCAGATAGAGAATTTGATTTTCTATTTAGAGTTAAATAATCTAGCCCTAAATCATTTAAAACACTGATTCTACTATTAATCTCAATTAAAATCCTTGATGATATTTTTTCCTCTGTTTTGCTTATATTTAGTTTTTGAAAAAAAATACTTAATTCTTTTATAGGTAGATCAATTAGTTCAGGAAGACTTTTTCCTCCAACTTTAACATAGTTTGTTTCGTTTCTTAATCTACTTCCTTTACAGTCACTACATATAGTTTTTCCTCTAAACCTAGATAAAAGAACTCTATTTTGAATTTTATAATTCTTTTTTTCAATTTTTTTAAAAAAGCTCATTATTCCAGTAAAAAACTTATTACCATTCCATAAAATATCTTTTTCTGCTTTTGTTAATTCAAAATATGGTTTGTGAATAGGGAAATCAAAGTTTATAGCTGATTCTATGAGCTTTGAATAAAACTTTCTATAGCCTGTGCTTCTCCATGGTGAAATAGCTTCTTCATATATCGATCGGGATGTATCAGGTATAACTAACTCTGGATTAATCCCTACAAGATCTCCATAGCCTTCACATTTTTTACATGCTCCATATGGATTATTAAAGCTAAACAAATGAATATTTGGATTTAAAAAATCAATACCATCAAGTTCAAAATTATTAGAAAACGTAACTGTTTTATCTAAATCTAAATCTTTCAAAGAACACTTTCCATTTCCTTCATAAAATGCGATTTGAACCGCATCAGCAAAACGTTGATAAAACTCTTCACTGTCATTTATCACAACTCTGTCAACTACTAGTTCAAATTGAGCTTTTGGCAACTTGTTTGGCTCAATTCTTTTTATTTTATTATCAACAAGTATTCTAGCAAAACCTTGTTGATTTAAAAAATCTATCCTTTGTTTAATAGTTCGAGACTCAGTTTTTTTAATTGGTGCTAGTAATAATAACTTTTTCCCATTATTTAGTTTTTTTATGAAGTCAATTAAATCACTTACTATGTCTTTTTTCACAACCCTACCTGATATTGGTGAATAAGTCACACCAATCCTTGAATATAAAAGCTTTAAATATTCATAAATTTCAGTTTTTGTTCCAACAGTTGATCTAGGGTTAGAAATGTTTACTTTTTGCTCTACTGCAATAGCTGGAGATATTCCAATGATTTTATCAACTTTAGGTTTATTTAGCCTTCCCATAAATTGTCTGGCATAGGATGATAAACTCTCTACATATCTTCTTTGCCCTTCTGCGTATAAAGTGTCAAAAGCTAAAGATGATTTTCCTGATCCAGAAAGACCAGTTATAACTGTCATTTTATTTCGAGGAATTGCGACATCTATGTTTTTAAGATTATGCAACTGAGCTCCTTTGATAATTATAAATGATTTTGGATCTAGATCTAGGACTTTTCTCATTAAAAAATTAAAGGCTACAAAAGTACAATTTTTATAGCTTAATAAGTAGCCAGGTTATTTCAGTTTTTTATTACAAAAATAATTTTTGTAGATTTACATAACTAAACACATTGCCTATTGTATAACATTACTTAAAAATATTTTTATAATTAATTGCAGCTTGCATTAAAAAGTAATGTTTATGGTACATATAAATTCAGCTAAAGAAGACGCAAAATTTATCGTTAACTATATCGATGGTTCTGAAAGTGCATTAGAATTTCTAATAAAAAAACATCAACATCGCCTATTTAATTTTATTTACTCAAAGGTTTTAAATAAAGATATAGCTGATGACATTTTTCAAGACACTTTCATCAAAGTAATTAAGACCCTAAAAAGGGGAGTTTATAATGAAGAGGGTAAGTTTTTACCTTGGATGATGAGAATTGCTCATAATTTGGTTATTGACCATTTTAGGAAACAAAATAGAATACCATTATTCGAAAGCAATGATAATTTTGATATTTTTCAATTGATTTCAGATGGATCTCTTAATGCAGAAAATGCTATAATTAATGATCAAATAGTGACTGATTTACAAAAAATAATTTTAGAGTTGCCTGAGGATCAAAAAGAAGTTCTTCTTATGAGGTTTTATAGAGATATGAGTTTTAAAGAAATTTCAAATTTAACAGGAGTTAGTATTAATACTGCGCTAGGTAGAATGAGGTATGCTATTATTAATTTAAGAAAGCTAATTGATAGTCATAAGATTTCTCTTAGTAGGTAGATACTAAATTAAATAATTATACGTTTTAGTCATATACCAATACTGTATTATGATTAAGTTTAATTCATCAAAAAAAACAATACTTACATTAGGGCCTAGTCATGGTGTTATAAAGCGTATTATGGCTTTTTCACTTTCTTATAATTTAGATAAAAAGTTTTCTAAAAACTAAGTTTATTTAAAATAGTCTTTCTTCCAATTTTCAACATGATTTCATCATCATTGATTTTCCAACCTCTTGCAGGCGAATACTGTCTACCGTACCAAATAATTTGTAAATGGAGTTTGTTCCATTTTTCTATTGGAAATAGCCTTCTAGCATCTTTTTCAGTTTGAGTAACATTTTTACCATTTGAAAAACCCCATCTATACATAAGTCGATGTATGTGAGTGTCAACTGGAAAAGAAGGAACGCCAAAAGCTTGAGCCATCACCACACTTGCAGTTTTATGACCAACTGACGGTAAACTCTCAAGAGCAATTATATCTGCAGGCACCCTTCCTTTATAATCATTAATAAGAATTTCTGATAATTTATGAATTCCCTTCGATTTCATAGGTGATAAACCTACAGGTTTAATTATTGATCTAATTTCTTCAACAGTTAATAATATCATTTCATTTGGGGTTCTAGCCTTTTGAAAAAGAATAGGCGTCACTTTGTTAACTCCTTTATCAGTACTTTGTGCTGAAAGCAAAACAGCTATTAAAAGCGTGTAAGGGTCTGAATGATCAAGTGGAATTTGAACTTTAGGATAAAGTTCTTCAAGTTTGTTTATAACGAAAAAAATTTTTTCTTTTTTATTCATTTGATTTTTCGTTATTTAGATTAACATTATTAAATATGAATATATTAAAAGTTGGTGACAAAGTTCCGGATTTTTCAGCAGCTGATCAACATAGTAATAAAATTAATTTTTCAGAATTCACAGGTAAAAAAATAATTATTTTTTTTTATCCAAGGGCAAATACCCCAGGATGCACAGCTCAAGCATGTGACTTAAGAGATCATTATGGAGAATTAAGTAAGGCAGGCTATTTTCTATTAGGTGTAAGTGCGGATAGCGTTAAGCATCAATTAAGCTTTTCAAATAAATTCGATTTCCCATTTTCATTATTAGCGGATGAAGATCATTCAATCATAAATAAATTTGGAGTCTGGGGACCAAAAAAATTTCGAGGTAAAGAATATGAAGGAATCAATAGAGTTACTTTTATTATAAATGAAAAAGGAATTATTGATCGTGTTATAGATAAAGTTATTACTAAAAATCACGCTTCACAGATATTATAGTGTTTATCTATCGGACTCTGGAAGATATCCAAACATTTTATTTCTAAGAATCATATCAGCGATTCCTTCCGGTAACTTTTCTTCCCAACCAGATTCATGATTTTTTATCTTTTTTAATATTTCTCTTGAGAATATTGATAAGTTTTCTTCTTCAAAGTCAAATATGTCTACAATTTTACCGTTGTATTTGAAAAATTTGTAAAATTCTTTCATTCTTGGGTGCAGCTTCAAGTTATTACTATTTATAATTTCACCCTTTTCATTTCTGTTAGGGTACAAATAAACTTTTAAATTATTGTAAAATAACTTACCAAAAGCTTCTAGTATTCCCCCACTCAAGTCCTTATAATATTCTTCGTTAAAAATTTCCACAAAACTATTAACTCCCATAGATAAGGCTAATTGACTTGTCGTGTAGTTAGAGAAATAATCTACTAGTTTGTAATATTCTTTGAAGTTTGAAATCATAACTGTATGTCCTAAAGAGCAAAGAAGCATAGCGCGATCCATAAAGTCTTTTTCATCAATCTTCCCTTCAGACATTAAGTTTGAAAGAGTAATTTCAAAAATCACTTCTGTTTTTTCTTCATCAACATTAGGCTCCTTAAGAAAAACTTCATAAGACTTATTAAACATATCTATATTAACATTAGTAACAGGTCTAAAACTACCTCTTAATGCTAGAATATTTTTTTTGTATAAAACTCTTGCCGGTAAAATATTATTTCCCTTGGGATTAAACATTACAGCATCAGTCATTCCTAATTTCACTAATTCTAAACTAATTAAACGATTATCTACATTTTCAAAGACTGGTCCAGAAAAATTAATTGTATCAATTTCAACAGGAAGAAACCCCGCATTAATCCCATCAGTATCAATATGATCATATAGATACTTTAAAAGTTTTTTTGGATCATCATTCTTGTAAAATGCTCCATAGACAAGATTTACTCCCATTAAACCAAGAACTTCTTGTTGAAGTCTTGCTTCTTGGTGATGAAATCTAAAATGTAAACTTATTTCACTATACTCTTGATCAACTGAAGTTTGAAATCTAATTCCCATCCATCCATGTCCCTTAAATTTTTTAGCATAATCAATAGTAGCTACAGTGTTTGCAAGAGTAAAAAATAATTTATTAGGGTGTTTTTTTCTAGAAATCCGATCCTCTAAAAGACTCATTTCATGATCTAGCATTTTTTTTAGTCTAGTCTCAGTTACATACCTTCCATCACTTTCTTCTCCATAAATATTATCACTGAAACTCTTATCATAGGCACTAATTGTTTTTGCAATGGTACCCGAAGCACCTCCAACTCTAAAAAAATGTCTTGCAACTTCTTGACCAGCACCAATTTCCGCAAAAGTTCCGTAAATATGTTCATTAAGATTAACTCTTAATGCTTTTGCTTCCATTGAAGGTCTATTTTCAAAAGGGCGATCGCCACTTAATTCAATTGACATAAGTGTTATAATTTGTCATAAAATTACAAAGATTGTTTTATTTTAATGCAAATATTTACCTTTGATTTTAAATGATTCAATTAATTTTTTTAGGAACTGGAACTTCTCAAGGTATACCTGTAATTGGAAGTGATGATCCAGTTTGCTTAAGTACCAATCCTAAGGATAAAAGATTGAGATGTTCAGTTTTATTAAGCTGGAATAGCAAAAATTACGTAATTGATTGCGGTCCTGATTTTCGTCAACAAATACTTAATAATCCAATTAGTTCATTAGATGGAGTTCTTTTTACCCACTCCCATGCTGATCATACAGCAGGATTTGATGATATAAGACCCTTTTGTTTTCGGCAGGGTTTAATTGACATTTATTCAACATCTGAAGTGTTTAAAAATTTAAAAAAACGTTTCGATTATATAATTAATGATAAAGATAAGTACCCTGGAGCCCCATCGGTTAATACAAATATTATCAAAGAAAATGAGAAGTTTAAACTAGGAGGTAAGTGGGTTATGCCTATAAAAGCTATGCATAATGATATACCAGTAACTGGATATAGAATAAACAATATAGCTTATATGACTGATGTTAAAACTATAGATTTGAATTCAAAATTAAAACTTAAAAATCTTGATGTTTTAATTTTGAGTTGCTTAAGGATTAAACCTCATCAGTCCCATTTAAATCTTGAAGAAGCTATTGAGCTTGTCAATGAATTAAAACCAAAAAAAACTTTGTTGATTCATATTAGTAATTCATTGGGATTTCATGATGAAGTAAATAAGAAATTACCAAAAAACATATCTCTTGCGTATGATAATTTATGTATTAAATGTTAATTATTAATTTTTTATGAAAAATAAAATTCTAATTTATCTTTTGATTTTTGTCTCAATAATTTTATTGTTTCAAATAGTTAATTCTGGAAGAATTCTAGATCGAGAAGAGGTGTTATTAGATCAAAAAGTAAATTCTATTATGATTCTAGAGGCTCAAAAAACTTTATTAAAAGACCGTCTTGATGAAGAAAGTTATTTTTCTTTATTTGGCAATAAAAAGTCTCTCAATGCATTAGGAGAGAAATATAATGATAGTATAGTTTCAATAATAAAAAACGCATTATATGAAATAAATATTTCTGATAAAAAAAAGTTAATAATACCTTACCAAAACTTAAGAGGGGTTTTCCTAATTAACCAAGTGAAAGTTTTAAATCATAAATGGATTATTGCAAACTTTTCGGATGGAAGCCTTTGGGGCGAATTACTAATAGAATATATAATAGATGAAAAAGAAATAATTT
>Ga0308019_10001851_pt1 | contig 12405 bp, 17 predicted proteins | sample Neamet284_FD_203135 | JGI IMG/M metagenome (GOLD analysis project Ga0308019, IMG submission 203135) | Marine microbial communities from water near the shore, Antarctic Ocean - #284 | ecosystem: Environmental > Aquatic > Marine > Unclassified | place: Southern Ocean | collected 2014-10-01 | reverse complement strand
TTTGAAAATTTTTAGGGTGATGGTGGTGGCCCCAACTGGACTCGAACCAGTGACACACGGATTTTCAATCCGATGCTCTACCAACTGAGCTACAGGGCCAATTATTAACCTCTAAAAGTAATTCTTCCTTTTGTCAAATCATAAGGTGTCATCTCTACTGTAACTTTGTCCCCTTGCAAAACCCGGATTCGATGCTTTCGCAATTTTCCAGCTGCGTGGGCTGTAATAATATGGCCATTTTCTAATTTAACTCTGAACATTGCATTTGGTAATAAATCCTCAACAATTCCTGAGAATGACAGCATTTCTTGTTTTGACAAATTTATTTTCTCCTAATTCTTTTTTCTACCGATCTAGCGTGTCCCACTAAACCTTCGTAGTTTGCAAGTGTTATAACTGATGGACCAAGTGTTTCAATCCCTTTTTTTGATAGGTTTATATATGAAATTCTTTTATAAAATTCATTAACACTAATTCCACTTGAATATTTTGATGAAGAATTGGTTGGTAACACATGATTAGAGCCAATGTTATAATCTGTCATAGCCATAACAGCATACTTGCCCAAACAAATAGACCCTGAGTTTTTAATTTTTCCAACTATACTCTTATAGTTCTTAATATTAAGCTCTAAATGTTCAGGTGCAATTTTATTTACAGTATCAATAATTTTTTGATCAGACGGCATATGAATTAAAATACCGTTATTCATCAAGCTATTTTTTGCAATTATTGCTCTGGGTAAATCTTTCAATTGTTTATTAATTTCTTCATTAACTTTAGAAACTATTGATTTATCTTTTGAAATTAAAATACATTGAGCAAGATTGTCATGTTCTGCTTGTGCTATAAGGTCACTTGCAATCCATTCTGGATTTGAGAGCTTATCACAAACGATTGTGATTTCTGAAGGTCCAGCAATCATTCCTTCAATTCCAACATCACCAAAAACTTCTTTTTTTGCTGCTGTTACATAAGAATTTCCTGGTCCTACAATTTTATCAACTTTTCTAATTTTTTTAGTACCATAAGCAACAGCTGCAATTGCTGATGGTCCACCTATTGAATAGATTTCTTTAATTTTACACTTTCTTGCAGCATATAACACTGCTAGATTTTGTTTACCTTTATGACCTGGATTAATCATTATCAATCTTTGAACGCCGGCAACGAGAGCTGGAATTGCACTCATTAAAACACTTGTTGGGTATGATGCGGTTGAACCTGGAACATAAATTGCAACTGATTCAATTGGAACATACTTATATTCTAATTTATTCTGTAATTTATCTGTGTAAGAAATATTTTTAAATTTTTGTAAAGAGTGGAATTTATAAATTCGATCGTAAGCAAGATCAATAGCCCTTTTAACTTTTGGGTTTAAGGACTTTATAGATTTAGTTATTTGTAGTAGGTTTGGAATAATAATATTATTTTTATTGAATCTTTTTTCATACTTTAAAACAGCTTTATCGCCGTTTTTTTTAACATCTTTAATGATTTTAGTAACTGTAATTAAGTTAAGCTGAACTTTATTTTTACGTCTAGATAGTATTTTATCTAAAGTTGTATCAAAGTTTTTTATCTTACTATCTAATATCTTAATCATTAATCATTAATCAATTTTATTTTGATCATCTAGGGTTACTTCAATTATTTCTGTTGATAAAATTATATATGCATTGTTAGTAAAAATTAAACTTATCTCATATTTGTCATTATTTTTTAAATAATCCATAGTTATCAATTCAAGTTTTTGGTCAACATTATCTTGTTTGATGTTTTTAGATTTAACACTATCAACAAATTCAAATTTACAGATACTATTTACTTTTTTTTCTTCATTATCAGTTTCCATTTTAGATCGTTTTAAAGATAACAAAAAAACCTTATTTTTTTGAAGATATTTGATATCACTAACTCTAATTTCGGCCCCCGAACAACATGCTGAAATCATTTGCAATCCTTGATTATCGTTTGCAATAATTTTTGATAAATACTTTTTTTCCATTAATTTACTCTCCTAATTTTAGCACCAACTTTTTTTAACTTTTTTTCTAAATCTTCATAGCCTCTATCTAGATGGTAGATTCTACTAATTGTAGTTTTACCTTTAGCGCACAAGGCTGCTAAAACTAAAGAAGCAGAAGCTCTTAAATCAGTTGCCATAACTTGAGCGCCTTTAAAAGCTGTATTTCCCTCTATCATTGCTTGATTTCCTTTAACTTTAATTTTGGCATCCATTCTTTTTAGCTCAGAAACACTTTGAAAACGATTTTCAAATATGTCTTCTTTAATCACAGATTTATTGTTTGCTTTACATAGCAATACCATTAATTGTGCCTGTAAATCAGTCGGGAAACCTGGGTAAGGTGATGTTTTAATATTTATACTTTTGATTTTTTTACTACCTTTGATAATAATTTCATTTTTCTTTTGAATAATTTTTGCACCAATTTTTTTTAAAACATTAATTTCAGTTTTAAGAATACCTGATTCAATCGCTGTAATTTTTAAATTGTTCTGATTGATTGCTGCTAGTATAAGCATAGTACCCGCTTCAATTCTATCAAACATTATTTTATAATTTGATTGCTTGAAGGTTTTTACGCCTGTAATCTTAACTTGTCTTTTACCTGTCCATGCAATCTCTGCGCCTATGCTGCACAAAAAATTGGATAAATCTTTAATTTCTGGTTCTATTGCACAATTAGATAAAATAGTCTTTCCTTTTGCTAAGCATGCAGCAATCATTAAATTTTCAGTTGCTCCCACAGAAATATTAGGAAATTTAATTTTTGCACCTATTAAACCTTTTTTGGCTTTTGCATACACATACCCATTAATTATTTTATATTGAACTCCCATTTTTTTTAATGCCTGCAAATGAATGTCAATTGGTCTAACGCCAATCGAGCATCCTCCAGGGGTTGACACTTTTGCTTTTCCAAATCTTGCAAGTAATGGCCCTAATACAATGATCCCTGCTCGCATTGTTGACATTAAGTTATAACTGGCTTCAGTTTTTATCTTTTCATTATTTTGAATTGTTAATGAATTTCTATTTTTTGATATTTTTACTTTAGCCCCCATTGATTCCAAAAGTTTAATCATTGTCTCAACATCTTTAACTTTTGGTAGGTTTGTTAAAAATATTTTCTTATCTGATAATAAAGTTGCTGCTAAAATAGGTAATGATGCATTCTTAGAGCCAGAGATTCTTATTTGTCCCTTGAGCTTTGCTGCTCCTAAGACTTCCAATTTTTTCATGATTATACTTTTGGTAAAGTTACTCCAGTTTGACCCATATACTTTCCATTACGATCAGCATATGTCACCTGAGGTGTTTCATTACCTTTTAAAAAAATAAACTGTGCCACTCCTTCATTAGCATAAATTTTTGCTGGCAATGGTGTAGTATTAGAAAATTCAAGTGTTACATAACCTTCCCAGCCTGGTTCTAGGGGAGTTACGTTTACTATAATTCCACATCTTGCATACGTTGATTTTCCCAAACAAATAACCAAAATATCTTTTGGAATTTTAAAACGCTCAACTGTTCTTGCTAATGCAAAAGAGTTTGGTGGAATAATGCAGACTGGTCCATTCTTTGTTACAAAATTTGTTGATTTAAAATCTTTTGGATCAACAATCTCAGAATTTACATTAGTAAAAATTTTAAATTCTTCTGAAACTCTCGCATCATAACCAAATGAACTAAGACCATAAGAAATTTTTCCTGCTCGAACTTGTTTATCTTCAAATGGATGAATCATGCCCTCGTCGAGCGCGAGTTTCTTGATAGTTTTATCAGAAAGTACTGACATTATTTATTTTGCTGCTTATTTTTTTTTTGAGAAACTTTTCTTTTTTTTAAATTTTTTCTAAGTGCTAAACTCAGCTTTTCTTTTTTTTCTTTATTATTCATTATTTATCTGGGTTGGTTAAAAAATCTAAAGTGATAGGTTTTGATGCATCTAAAGCTTTTTCTGGTTCCTCTTGTATTTTTGGACCTTCTTTAGCTTCACGCTTTGCTCTTTTTTCAGCAAGCTTTTTTTCTCTCTTAGCTTGCTTTTCCATCAACTTGTTACCTTTTGTACTTTTATAATCGTAATGAATTCCCATAAAATTTTTTCCTATGCTAGATATAAATCATTATATGAAAAAAATTAAGTCAATATTTTGACAAAAATGATTTAATATTGAAGTAACTCAATAAATAACAAATAGCCCTTATAGTTAAATGGCATAACATATCCATGGTAAGGATAAGATTCAAGTTCGATTCTTGGTGGGGGCACCATGAGAGAAGAAATTTTACTCAATTGAACAAAATAAAATATTTTTATTTTTTGAGATTATAAATGAATCTATCATGTTTAGATTCTCTGAAATACATTTTATTTTTTCTTGATTAAGATTTATAAAAATAAAATAACCCTGATTATACAATTTTTTTATTTTAATAATTAATTCATGTAAATTTTCCATTTTTTTTAGTGGATCATTTAGTATGAATAAATCATATTTAGTATTATTTACATCAAACTTTAAGATATCTTCATTAAAAATTTTGATATTTCTATTTTGTAAATTTAATGATTCTAAGTATATTTCTTTTTCTAATTCCACTCCATCGATTTTGTTATCATTTAAAATTCCCAAAAAATATAAAATTTTTCCATAGCCAGAACCTAAGTCACAAGCATGGCTTATTTTATTTTTTTTAATGAATTTTTCTATTTTTTTCAAAAAAAAATATGGGCAAGGAATTGAGTCCGATAGAAAATCACTGTCTAAATACTTAAATTTATTTAAAGCACTATTATATTTAAATTGAAATATAATTTCATAGATCAAAATTGGTACTGAATATAGATGATAATTTCTGAAAATATTATATAAAGCTTTTAAGTACTTTTGCATTTAAATATAATAAACAACTTAATGAATAATATATCAATAGTCTTAAGCACATATAATGAGGCTAACAACATAAGACAAGCTTTAACAAAGCTAGTAGATAAAGACTCTATAAAAGAAATTATTATAATAGATGATAATTCTACAGATGGGACAGTTAGTATTATTAAAGATTTCAATAATGATAAAATAAAATTATTTATTAGAAGAAATACTAGAGGATTTGCTAGTGCTTTTATATTCGGGATTATAATTTCCAAAGAGGATTATATTTTAAGATTTGATATTGATATGCACCTCGAAATAGATTTTTTTATGAATGCTTTTGAAAAAAATAGAGACAGAGATTGTGTGATTTTTTCAAGATATGTAAAAAATGGAAATGATTTACGAGGTAGCTACAGAAGAATACCTAGCTTAGTATTAAATAAAATCTGTCAATATCTGCTCTCGAATAAAATTAAAGATTACACTAGCTGTATAATGTTTTTCAAAAGAGACCTTTTAAGAGATGTTTTGCCTAAAAATACATACTATGCAAATTTTATAATAGAATTTGCTTTTTCGCTAATTTTAAAGAAAAAAGACTATATAGAAATTGGATACACTCAAAGAAAAGATACTGAATTAAATAGTAAATCCTCTCCTAATATTTTAAGTTTTTTAAAAAATGGTTTTTTTTATTTAATAACAGTTTTGAGATGTGTACTATTACGAATTATAAATTGACCTATGCACTTTGAAAGTAAAAATATTATTATTGATAATAAAATTGTAGCAAAAGTATTTAAATACAAGAATAAAAAAATTAAGGGAATTAAATTTTTTACCGACAGTAAATTGAACTTACAAGTTGGTCTTATGGGACATAGCCAAAACCATATAATAAAACCACATTTTCATATTAATCGAAAAAAAATTATCAAACAAATGTCAGAGCTATTAATTATTTTTTCTGGCAAACTAAAAGTCTTTTTTTATAATAAGAAAAAAATCAGAACGAAAACTATAATCTTAGATAAGAGAGATATGATTTTGTTAATTTCAGGGGGTCATGGATTCAAAGTGCTTAAAAAACTAGAAATGCTTGAGATTAAACAAGGACCATTTGTTGGTGATAAAGATAAAATAAGATTGGAAAAGCTTTGAGAAAATTCATACCTGTAAATAAACCCCTGATAACTAAAGCTGATGCCAGCTCTGTAGGCAAAGTAGTAGAAAGTGGATGGATATCTTCAGAGGGAACAAATGTAAAAAGATTTGAAGATAAATTTTCAAAATTTATTGGCCATAAATATGGAGTTGCAGTTTCTAGTGGTACGGCAGCTCTTGAGATTGCAGTCAAAAGTCTAAATTTAAATAAAAACGATGAAGTTATAATTCCAAATTTTACAATAATTTCTAACGCATTAGCAGTAATTAAACTGGGTCTTAAAGTTAAATTAGTAGATTGCGATTTGAGAGATTGGAACATGAACATCAAAAAAATTGAAGAAGCTATATCTTTTAAAACTAAAGCCATTATAGCAACACATATTTATAATTTTCCCTTAAGAATTGATATTTTAAAAAAAATTTGTAAAAAAAAAAAAATTAGCATTATAGAAGATGCTGCAGAGGTTTTAGGACAAAAAATTTTTAAGAAAAAATGTGGAAGCTTTGGTAATATTAGCACATTTAGTTTTTATGCTAATAAACAAATAACTACAGGTGAGGGTGGAATGATAACCACTGACAGTAAAAAAATTTATGATAAAATGGTAAGTTTACGGAATCTATCATTTGGTAAAAAAAATAGATTTAATCATGATGATATTGGCTGGAATTATCGTATGTCCAACATTCAAGCAACTCTAGGCATTAGTCAGCTAAATAGAATAAACAATATAGTTAAAATTAGACACTCTGTAGGTTTACGTTATTACAAAAATCTGTCTTCTAATAAAAATATATTTATTCCAGAGCCAAAAAAAAAATTTGCCCAAAATATTTACTGGGTAGTTGGAATACTAATAATAAATAAAAAGATTAAACTAGATGCAGAAAAAGTTATGAAAAAATTAAAAATTTTGAGAATAGGGACAAGACCATTTTTTTGGCCCATGAATAAACAAAAGATTCTAAAAAAATTTATAGCCAATAAGTCAAATAATTTTTTAAATTCGGAGTACATTTCTAAATATGGTTTTTACCTACCCTCAAGTCTTTCTATAAAAAACTCAGATATTGACTACATATGTAGAGAAGTTAACAATATTTTAAAGTAAAATATCAATAATTAATTTTTTTTAAAATTAATTATTGATATATTGATAATAAATAATCTTTAGTGCTTTTCTTGGTATTTGATAAAAAGGTTTAGTAGCTACATCACCCGTTATAACTGTCTTAGGATTCCAACCAAAAGCAAATATAAAAAATATTAAGGAAAAAATAATTTTTTTTTTAACAATAGTGTTCCACGCTAAATTTTTAATTTCTAAATTATTTGTAATTAAAGAATTTTTGATAAAGTAGAAATAAAGCAAGATAGAAAAGGTATATGTTATATTTATCCATCTTCCCCAATCATATCCATACATAAAAAGCAGTAAGGATGGGGTGTAAAGTAAAAAAAACAAAGTATGTAATTTAAAATTTTTTGTAATAAAATTATTTTTGTTTTTAAAATTATTTTTTATAATCAGAACATTTAATGGCAAGAAACCAATTAAAAATATTAAGATATATCGAAAATAATGCTCAAAATTAGCATTGGTATGAATCCATAATGTATCAAAATGAATCGTGCTTGAAGTTAGCATGGCTGCTGACATATAGCATTGCTCATCAAATTCATTTACAAGATATTCACACATTAACTGGTGACCATCAAGGCTAAGCGGTGTAACAAAGATATATATAAATGTTAAAATTGATGGGCTAAAAATAATTAATATTTTTTGAAATGTTTCTGTAAAGGTTTTTAAGTTATTTTTAATAATTACAATTACACAGAGAAATGGGAAAAATAATACAATCTGCTCCCAAATCAAACAAATGAAAGGTGTAATAAAAAATATTTGTTTATTGATAATAGTTTTATCAAATTTTTTTTCACTAAAAAAAAGCAATGATATAAAAAAAATAAATAAAAAAATTTCTTTTCTACCTAAAGCTTCAATTTCTGCAATTGGATATAATAAAAAAATAGGAACATATAATGCAAATAATTGCAAAATATTTAATTTTAATTTTTTAAAATAAAAATAAATTAATATTAAATATGAGACATGCGCTAGCACTTGAGTTATTAAAATTGAAGTTCTTAATGGTAATTCTAAAAATCTAGATAAAGACATTACAATTTCTCCACCAAGGCCTCTTCGAGTAAAGCCTCCTTGATAATTTATTAACCACTCAGATATAGAGGAATCATTGCCAACATTGTGTTTGATGAATAAATAAAAGGTAACAAAAAAAATATTAATTAAAATAAATATTAAAAAATTTTTTTTTATAGATATTTTTTGCATTTATTTTTTGAATACTTTTTTTAAAAAAAAAGAAATTAAAATAATAAATAAAAACCCAAAAATTGGTAAATATATTTCTGGTAATATTATCAAAGAAGCAAAAGATGGAAAAGTTTCAAATTGGTAAATAGCATTACTTATGCCATTTCCTAAACTGCTAATAACAAATATTGATGGCATAATTCCTATAAATGTCCCTATAAAATAATTTTTAATTTTAATATTAAAAATAACTGGCAACAAATTTGCAACAAAAAATGGAACAAACCCAACAAATCTAAAAATTATCATCATTAATAATTGCTTATTAAGAAAAACTTTTTCCAAATATTCAAATTTAAATAACAATTTTTTTTTTAAAAAATCGTAAAAAAAATACTTTCCCACTAAATACAAACACAAAGCTCCTGTGGATAGGCCCAATGTTATTAAAAATGCTCCAAGCCATTTTCCAAATATAAATCCACCAATTAAAGCTATGGGTGTTCCAAAGCCCAAAAAAAGAACCCAGAGAATTGTAAAAATTAAAAAAACTAAGCCTAATAAAATAAGGTTGTTGTCCTTAAGAGTATTAAGTTTGTCAATATTCGATTGAATAATCTTTATGCTATTAAAGTCTTCAAAACTAAACTTAGAAAATAAAAAGTACAAAAACAGCGAAACAAGAATAAGGTAAAATAAACCTAAAGTTATCTTAACTTTTTTTGATTTTTCCATAATTTGTTGATTGTATTATAAAATCTTCTATTTGCTATTTATACATATAATTACTATAAAGGGCGAAATTTAAAAAAATTTAAATAAATCCTATGAAAAGAACATATCAGCCCAAAGTTGGAAAGCGTCTTAAGAAACATGGTTTCAGATCAAAGATGGCAACTAAAGGTGGAAAAAAACTTCTTAAGAGAAGACGTGATAAAGGACGTAAGAATCTTACAGTGTCATCTACTCAAAAAAAGCCAAAAGGTAAATAAGCTAGACTAAATGAAAAGCAAAATTGTTGCTCTTTCTAAAAACGAAGATTTTAAAAATTTACTCAAAAAGAATAAAGTTTCAAATAAATACATCACTCTTTTTTTTGGTCCTCTTGAAGACAAAGATAGCAAAAAGCTAAACATCAGTTTTGTAACTAAAAAAAAACTTATCCGTGGTGCTGTAAAGAGAAATAAAATTAAAAGAAGATTAAGGAATATCATGAACGATGCCCTAAAAAATATATCAATAAACTTAAATTATTCTTACCTTGTGATTGCGAAAATAACTATGCTAAACAACGAATATGCGATAATAAAAGATACTTTATTTCAAGATATTAAAAAAATTAAGTAATGAAAATTATATCAAACATTTTAATTGGGCTAATCAAATTTTATAAAATGGTTATTAGTCCCTATTTCACTCCATCATGTAGATATCTTCCGACATGTTCAGAGTATGCAATTGAATGCTTAAAAACATATGGGCTAGCTAAAGGAATCTCAAAAAGTGTAAAAAGAATTTTTTCGTGTCACCCTATAAAAATATTGGGTGGTGGTGAAGGTTTTGATCCAGTAAATAAAGAATTAAAGGCTAAGAAATAATGGATACTAGAAACGTAATAGCAGCAATATCATTATCGGCAGCAGTTATTATTTTATACTCCCTTTTTTTTCAGCCTGACCCAACAGTTATCAAGCAAAATTTAGCTGAACAAAAAAAAATTGAAAACAATACAGATACTCCTAGCTTGGATAAAAATGAAAATTTTACAAAACTTTCAAGAACAGATGCTTTAAAAAAAAATGACAGAATTAAATTTGAAAACAGTAGCATCGTTGGATCTATTTCTTTAAAAGGTGCGGCAATAGATGATTTAACTTTCAAAGAATATAATATTGAGCTTAATGGAAGTGATCAAATAACTCTATTAAACCCAAGAAATGTTGAGGATGGTTATTTAATTGAAAGCGGCTTTGTAAGTACTAACAAAAATATAGACATACCTGATGCTTCTACAGTCTGGAAAGTTTCAGGAAATAAAAAATTAACTAATAATAATCCTGTAAAACTAACGTGGAGCAATTCTCAAGGTATTGCGTTCGAAAAATATATAAGTTTAGATGATCAATTTTTATTTACCATAAAAGAAAAAATAATTAATACATCGGATAAATCTTATAATTTTTATTCATACGGGCAGATAATCAGAAATAAATTACCAGAAATATCTGGTTTTTATATTTTACATGAAGGATTTCTATCCGTACTTGACGATCAACTAATTGAAGAAGATTATGACGACATTCAAGAAAAGAAATTTTCTCAAACTGCACAAGAAGGATTTGTTGCTATTTCAGATAAGTTTTGGGTTACATCGGTTATACCCCCTAGAGGTAAAGAATTTAAAACAACTTTTGACTATAAAAATAAATTCAGAGCTAACTACATATCTACAAAAGGTATTGAGGTTAAAGCTAACAGCTCCGCTGAAGAAAAAATTCAAATTATAGTTGCCGCTAAAAGAGTAAATGTTATTGACGGTTATGCTGAAAATTTAGGCATCAATAAGTTTGACCTAGCAATTGATTGGGGTTTTATGTATTTTATAACTAAGCCTCTATTTTTTGTATTGGATTACTTCTTTAAATTGCTTGGCAATTACGGTTTAGCAATTATCGCAGTTACAGTTTGTATTAGATTAGCTTTCTTTCCTCTTGCCAACTTTAGCTTTAAGTCGATGGGAAAGATGAAATTATTAGCTCCAGAAATGGCCAGATTAAAAGAAATTCATAAAGACGATAAAATGAAATTACAACAAGCAATGATGGCTCTTTATAAAAAAGAAAAAGTTAACCCTATGAGTGGTTGTCTGCCTATACTAGTTCAAATTCCAGTTTTCTTTGCTTTATATAAAGTTTTATTTGTAACTATTGAAATGAGACACATGCCATTTTATGGATGGATACATGACTTAAGTGATAGAGACCCAACTTCTTTATTTAACGTTTTTGGTTTACTTCCTTGGGATCCACCTTCTTTCTTATTGATAGGTGCTTGGCCTATCATTATGGGTATCACTATGTTTATACAACAAAAACTTAACCCAACTCCACCAGATCCAATACAAGCTAAAATCTTCATGTTCTTTCCAGTGTTTCTAACTGTAATTCTTGCACCATTTCCTGCGGGTCTTGTTATCTACTGGAGCTTCAACAATATCTTCACAATGATTCAGCAATATATTGTTCAAAGAAAAATGACCATCAAAACAACCTAAATGTCATCGTTAAAAGAAGAAGAATTAATAAACATCCTACCTAAAGATGGCCCAACAACTCAAGAAGTAAAAAAATACTTAGAAAAATATAATGATGAATTTATTATTATTAAGTGTGGTGGCAGTGTTTTAGTTGATCCAAAATTATTTAAAATTTTTATTGAAGATGTAGTCGTTTTGAACAAACTTGGTTTCAATCCTATAATTGTTCATGGAGGTGGAAAAAGAATTAATAGCAAACTTTCAGAAGTTAATATTAAAAGTAATTTTATTGATGGACTAAGAGTTACTGATAAAAATACCATCAACATAGTTGAGGATGTATTAGTCAAATTTAATAAAGAGATTGTTGAAGCTTTAAATGAGTTAGCCTGCAAAGCAAAAAGAATTACTTCAAAAGAAAATAATATAATTACTGTCGTACAAGCAAACAAAGACCTTGGATTTGTGGGAACACCAATAAAGATTAATAAAAAACTATTAACTGAAACAATAAAAGCGAATGAAGTACCTGTCATTGCACCCTTAGGTTCAGATAAAGATAATCAGATTTTTAATATAAATGCCGATACCACTGCGGGATCGATCGCAATTGAGCTAAAAGCTAGAAGATTAATGATTATTAGTGATGTTGAGGGCGTATTAGACAGTGAAAAAAAACTAATCCCTGAAATTAATTCTAAAAAAGCTAATGAATTAATTGATCAAGAA
>Ga0308019_10001850_pt1 | contig 12411 bp, 9 predicted proteins | sample Neamet284_FD_203135 | JGI IMG/M metagenome (GOLD analysis project Ga0308019, IMG submission 203135) | Marine microbial communities from water near the shore, Antarctic Ocean - #284 | ecosystem: Environmental > Aquatic > Marine > Unclassified | place: Southern Ocean | collected 2014-10-01 | reverse complement strand
AAGCTTAATATTCATATATATGCTTCCCCCTAACAACCGTTTGGTAAGCATCGCTGCCTTTGGCCTCTTTGAATTTACTTTGGGGACTCTGGTCGTATATATTGGAGGTCTTTGGGCCGTGGATTTGTTGCCAATAAAAGCAGCTGGATCCGTTAAGGGAATGATTGGAATTTTCAGCTATATTGGTGCCGCAACTCAAGATTGGATTAGCGGATTATTAATCGATGGCGGAAAATCAGTTACAAATGGTGTAACTAGTTATAGTTTTGATGCGGCTTTTGCTTTCTGGATTGGGGCGGCAGTTATAGCTACGTTGATACCCTTAACCCTTTGGAAAGAAAAACCAAAAAATTAACATAAAAAAACAGGAAATAAAATGATATCTTTATTGAAACACTTTCATCGTATGCTAGCAATCTTTATTCTTACAGTTGGTCTAACAGCTCAAGCAGTTACCATTCAATCTGCAAGTGGTTTAAATGTAACGCTTGGTGGAGAAGTAGAAATGGAATTTGTCGATGTTGAAGGTCCCGGTGGCTTTTCAAATCAAGATTTAACGGTAAAAAAAGTAAAGAACCGCAGCCCTCACATGAGGATTGACAAAGCAGTTCTATCAGCCAAGGTTGATTACAACGAGAACCTCTATTATAAATTTGAATTCCGATTCAGTGATCAGAAAGCGAATATTGACAAACATTTTGCCCGGTTAAATGTCCCGTCTATTAACACGCAATTTGAATTGGGGAAAAACAAACCCATGGTTGCAACAAAAAGAGAAACTGAAGGGTACCCCCTCATCGGAACGGCTTTTTGGAAAGGACGAGAGTATCATTTAACTTCGGAAACAAAAACAGAAATTGGTCCATTTAAAATAACCGGTGGCCTTTCTTTCGCGATGAAAAGACCCATTGGAACTGACGATGCTGCGGAAGACAAATCATTCAAGATGTTAGTCTATGATAATTACGACAGCAAAGATGGGCAAACATTTGAATATGGCACCTCGCTTGGTCTAAAAGCCTTTGGGGTATCTGCTCAAGGTTGGTATTACACCGGAAAGCTTATTGATGACTTTGATTGGAAAATGTCTCTCGGTTTTATGTCTGGATATAACGATTATGCCAAAGCGACTGAAGGTGTAGAAAAAGATGATATGACTCATTATTGGTATGGAGGCCGTGTTGGTTTTGATCAAGGTAATCTCCACACTCGGGTTGAATATATCAAAGCAATGGATGGATGGCTACCTAGAAGCGGTTACTATGTAGAGGGATCATACGAGGTAAATCTTAAAAAAGGCGGAAGCATATCTCCGATTGTAAGGGTGGGGGAATTAAATCTTGGCCTGCTCTATCCTTCGCTAGGCGATCCAGCTACGTGGGGGCGAAGCCTGACGACAGTTGGGTTATTGGCAAAATTAAATGATTTTTTAAGCATGAAAGTTGAATATTATCTAGTAGGAGAAACGACCGGTGGAAAAGAAGTGACAAATAGTGAAGGGTTGGTTGTTGATAATAGTTCTGTGAAGGATAACCAACTGCTGATGCAAATAAAATACGAATTTTAAATAGAAACTGGTTCTGAAAAGCGAGCGTTTTTAAATTGACTTTAGATGCTTTGTTTGAACCGATTTTAAAATAAAAAGTCAAAAAAAGGAAAATAGTTATGAAGAAACTATTAAGTGGTCTGCTTACTTTTTCTGTCGCGTTATTTTACGTATCGTGTGAAGAAGATAAAGCAAGCAAGCCTGAGGTTACTTACGATAGTTTTAGTATCCAAACGGCCATGACCTTGGACGCTGGAGCTGATGCTAATGCAGAAATCGTTCGTATGATTCCAGGTAGTGAAACCCAAGCCGTGTTTGTTTCATCTGCTATAAACAGACTCACTGTTATAGACTACACAACAACGTCTTTTGCCTTTGGAAAAACATACGATCTAGACCCCGGTTCTGCCACCGCAGAAATGACGTCCTTAGACGTGTCGGTCAAAATTGGTGGTGAAAACTACGCTGCTGTTTGTGTCGCAGAGGCTGATTGCGGTAAAGGGAAAATCATGTTTGTTAAGCTTTCAGATGGAACTGTTGTAAAAGAAGTGGAAGTCGGATATAATCCCGATGGAACTGCTTTTACAAAAAATGGTACTCATTTGATTGTTGCCAACGAAGATGATCGTGAAGATCGCCCGTGTAAGCCCGCAGATCGAAAGGGAGGCAGTGTCTCCATTATTGATCTGACCAAAGGCGTTGCAAACGCAACTTTGCTTCAGGACTATCTCGTTAATTGGGATGATGAATCTGAACCCGAGCATGCTGAAACATCTTCAGATGGTACGGTTATCGTCTCAGTTCAGGAAACAAGCCAAATCATGATTTTCAATGTTGCTGATGTTCCTTTGACCCCAAGCAAGTATAAAGTCGTTGATTTACCATTGTCTGCCGCTGAAGAAATAGCTGAGCCTGATGGATTGTTCATTTCTCCCGATGGAAAACATGCTCTAATTTCTAGCGAACGCAATGGAACATTACAAATGATGACCCTACCTGGTGGGACATTATTAGGTATTCCATATATCATCGAAGCTGATATTCCTGCGCCTCCATATAATATTGATGCCAGAAAATCGAAAAAACGGACAGAACCGGAAGAGTGTTCCTTGATCGAAAAATCCGGCAAACTCTATGCTGTCTTGGCACTTCAGGAGTCACACGGCGTTATTGTCTACGATGTGACCGATCCTGCAAAGCCAGTGTTCGACTCCATCGCCGCCGCAGGTAATCTAGAAACAGACAAAGATGTTGCAATGGAGAAAAGTACTATTGGTTCAGAAGGCTTAGCAATGCATCCAACCAATGGTGTTGCCTTTTCAGCTAATGAAAGACAAGGTAGTATCACAATGTTTACTGCAAGTTGGGCAAGAGACTAGTCATATTATTCCCTTATATAATTCAGGGCTGGCTTATCGCTGGCCTTGAATTATATTAATATTAAACAACAATGAATTTAAAACTTCTTTCTATTGCTTCTTTTTTCTTTGTGACCTTTTCCTTTTCTCAAAAGCAATCACCTGTCGATTTGACAACCGTGGTTCAACCTTTTGGCGTTATCCCTAGCTCACATAATGGATATGGTGGTGGTTTGGACCAACTGGCCCAACCTGACGATGTAGAAATTCTTTCAAACGGATCTTTTATTATTACAGATGTAGACAACAATCGAATACAGCTTTTTTCTTCTGATGGATCTTTGTTAAAAAGCGTTTCCGCAAAACACCTCGGCTTAAAAAATAAAAACATTGTACCAACGGGCGTCGCAACAGATGGAAATGGGTTTATTTATGTTTCGCTTGAGGGAGTCGGGCGCATTGCACGTTTTACACCAGAATTAATCTTTGATCAATTTATCGGTTACCCTTGTAACGTATCTTCAGAAAATTATTATAACAGTAAAAATGATGGCTGTCTCATCAATCCTCAAGGGATAGTTGTGGCAAAAAATGGCGATATTTTCGTAATAGATATGGCAAAAAATGTTTTTAAGAAAGGTGAGATAAGAAATTTTGGTTTCAGAAAATTTTTTCAAGAAACAAAAACGACCTACCTCTATGATCGGAGTTTTGCCAAATCCCAAGAAATCACTGCTATAATGCGGAAAAGCGAAGGAATGGCAATCGGACCTGATCAAAAAACGCTTTATGTAGCAGAAGAAAAACCACAAAAAAATCAATTTGGAAATTCAAATAAAATGCGATATGTCGCTGCTTTTGATTTAGAAACGGGCCGTTTTCTCAATAAGCTGTTTGGTGTATCCGTAAAAAATGATTCTATTGTAAACGGTGTCTTTAAAAATTCTGTCGAGGGAATTTCCATTTTAGGAAAGCATCTATTTGCCGTTGACGAAAAAGGTGGTAAGGTTGTTGTCTTTGATCTTCTCTCTGGCTCCCACGTGGGTTCCATCGGTCGATCAGCCTCTTATTATTGTGATGATGAATCTGATTGCGTAATAGATGGCGTAAATTATAATGAGCAGAATATAATGGCTGGTCGTGCCATACCACATCTTAAAAACGATTGGCGAAAAAATGAGATGGCTTCGCCTGATGGTATTTCTACCATTACACTTGATGGTGGTTCAATGCAATTAGCTGTTGTGGACCAGTGGAACTCAAGAATATTGTTGTATGATTTATCTGAAATTCTCAAAAAATTTGATTAGGCAATCTTTCAAATAATACGCTTTATTATCCTTTGCTTATTATTCTTGGGCGGGTGCAACACGGAGCAAAAACCCGAAAGAATAGATTCTTCACCCACAGCAAAGTTTAAATTTTCTACCGATTTACCTGAAATTGGAATACCTATCACGTTTGATGGATCGTCGTCATCCGATTTCGGAGGTTCTATTACTCAATATAAATGGATTTTCGAATTCGAAGACTCTCAATTTGGAACTTCAATTGAACATGTCTTCACTAAAACTGGTGGGCAGTCCGTTTCTCTAATTGTAACAGACGATGAAGGGCTTTCCGATACCACATCTCAAAATTTGTTTTTAAGCTTGGAAATACTTTTAGAATATCGGCTTTCTATAAATTCCCCCTCAGGACTTTCTTTGTCATATGACAAAAAATCTTTGTGGACTGTGAGTGACAACCCAGGTGGTAGTATATATAATATAGATTTTGAAGGACGTCTAATAAAAAGCCTGGATTATTCTGGCACAGATATGGAGGGTGTCGCAAGTAGTGATGACGGTGGATCTGTTTGGATCGTCGAAGAATCTTTGGGTACAATTATTCAGATAGACACCACGGGAATTATACTCAAAAGTGTAGAACTGTCCGGCGTTCGAGATGGGAGTGGCCTTGAAGGTGTTACTATCAACTCTAACAATGGACACTTGTTGTTGTTAAAAGAGAAGGATCCGGGCGTGCTTTTAGAGCTAAACAACCAACTTGAGGTACTTCTATATAAGCGAATTGCTTTTGCACAAGATTTTTCAGGAATGGACTACGATTCTTCTCAAGATATTTTATGGATCATAAGCGATCAAAATAAAATTCTAATTAAATATAAGATAGGTGAAGGAGTGATTAATAAATATCATTTTCGAATCAATAAGGCCGAAGGCCTTGTGGTCATTCCAAATAAAAATATACTTTTTATAGTAAGTGACGATGATAGAAAACTCTATCGGCTTGCCTTACCATAATTCTATTCTTTTCTAATACTGAGATTTAAATTTAATTTCTAATATCGTTTTTTGCTCATTATGAAACTATTAATCTCAAAACTTCCTAAAAATGATTGGTGGGGCCATGGCACACCCATCTATGAAAACAATCCCGCCATGAAAGAAGGTGTTGTCCCTAACCAGAAGTTAGTGAAAATTGAAATGTTTTTAATGTCTAAACTATTTAATAGACTCCCTATTGAAGTATTAGAAATTGACTTTCCATATTTCTTAGATCAACAAAACACAAACCAAAGACAGCATGATTTTGTATTTGTTCGAGACCTTTTTGTGAGCAATCAAAACGGGAGTGTTGTTATCTCTAAATTCAAAGAAAAAGCACGACAAGTAGAAGCTGATGTCATGCAAATTATGCTGGATTCAATGGGATATAAAACTATTCGAATCCCCGAAAACTTAAACGCTACTGCTGAAGGTGGCGAATTTTACTTTTGTCCGGGGGATGGTGTTCTTTTTTCTGGTGCATGTCGAAATAATATTGAAGGCGCTGAATGGGTTGCACAAGAATTTAATATAGATGAATTAGTCATCATGAAATCAAATGCATTTCATTTAGATACACTTTTTACACCCGTTATTAATAAAGAAAATAAATTGGTAGCAGTAATTGGTTGTACGGACCTCATGGAAAAAGATTCTGTTGAAAATCTTCGTCAATTTGCCAAAAGAAAAAATATAGAATTGGTTGAAGTTTCACCGGAAGATGCCATCGGAACAGAACACGAATTGGGTGAATTCGCAGTGAATTGTGAACCACTCCCAGGATATCTCGTCGGCCCTACCCGCTTTCGATCTAATAAAGTCGCGCCTTTGTTAAAAGAATTAGGAGTTATGCACATTACGGTTCCCACCACTCAGTTTCGTCTAAGCGGTGGTGCTATTCACTGTTTGACAAACGAATTATAATTTAATTGTAAAGACGTCCCAATAATTTGGGACAAGGCACCTTTACTTATTCCAAATCTTTTGAATATTCTCCCTTTGTGGCCAGACTATTTAATTTTGCTCGTTTCATAAAAGCATCTTGCGCCGCAGAAATATTTTCCTCTTTCCCTTCCCACGCCTTTAGCGCTGGTTGCTGTAAAGCACGACCATAGGAAAAAGATAAATTCCATGGTTTGTTTTTACTAAACAATTGATTCATTTTATTCAAATGGGCTGTGGCATCTTTATCACTTTGCCCACCCGAAAGAAATGCAATCCCTGGAATCGCGGCTGGCACTGTCCTAAGAAAACATTGCAATGTGGCATTGGCCACTTCATCCACTCCAGCACGATTACTTGCATCATAACCGGTCATGACCATATTCGGTTTCAAAACCATTTGTTCAAACTGAACACCTTGGGAATAAAGTTCAAAGAAAATAGTATGGAGGACTTCTTCAGTTACAACAAAACTATCATCAAGATCATGAGTTCCATCCATGAGAATTTCAGGTTCGACGATGGGCACAATATCATTGGACTGACATAATGCGGCATAACGCGCTAAGGCGTGAGCATTGGTGTTGATACAATATTCACTGGGATTTCCATCTGTAATATTGATAACGGCACGCCATTTAGCAAACCGAGCACCGAGCTTGCGATATTCTTGTAACCGTTCATCCAAACCATCTAATCCTGTTGTGATTTTTTCTCCTTCACTTTTTGCAAGATCATGGGCACCCGTATCAACTTTAATTCCCGGAATTACACCCTTATCTGCTAAATATTCAGGATAGAGTATCCCTTCAGATAAAGAAGATTGTCGCAGTGTTTCGTCATAAAGAATGACACCACTAATATAATTTTCCATACCATCCGTACTGAATAAAAGATCTCGGTAGCCATTGCGAGACTCATATGTACACTCTGTATTGATTTGTGCCAACCGCTTACCAATGGTTCCCGTACTTTCATCGGCAGCAAGAATGCCCTTACCGGGAGCGGTCATTGCTTCAGCCACGGCTTCTAAACTATTTAAATTCATACTATTATTTACTTCCTTATTCTTTAATTTTGACCGATTTCAGCCAATAAATTTTTAAACCAATTCACCTTATAGTCAAATGGCTTGCCGCCTTTGATTCTTTCAAATTCTATTAAACTTAGTTCGCTGTCTTTGTCATCATCTAATCCAATCACACCACTTTTACCCTCTAATGCCAATTGAGCACCCAATTTTCCTGAAACTTTGATCAAATCCAAATCTTGTTTGTTTGGTGCAGAGCTTCTTCCAAAATAACCACTTTTTTGCACCAATGTTTTTTCAGCTTCCAAACGATTTGTAAACTGTTTCGCGAACCACTGTCCTGGATTTAATATATCCAAGTCCACGTGACCAAAGGCATCCCGTTCTATTGTTTCGCCGGCTGCTTCTATTTCTTTTATGATAGTATGCATTCCGGCACCTTCACTGAGAAAAATATTGACTGAATCTTTTTCATCCATCAACGTTTTGAGACGAGTACATTCAGCGTCAAAATCAATTTTCATCTCAGGAATGTAAACAGCATCTACATCCCACCGCCTTTGTTCTATTAATATTTCAGGTAAAAAATTGCGCTTTTTTAAACGCTCATGATATTGTTTAGCCGTATAAGCGTTGAGCCATCCACAGTTTCTACCCATAACTTCATGAATGATGAGCTGACGATAACTGGTTGTATTCTCGTTGGCAATATTTTCAAAAAAGATAGCACCTTGTTCTGCCGCCGTCCACGCTCCAAGCGTTTGGGTTATAGGATAAACATCATTATCCACCGTTTTGGGAAGACCCACAACAGTTAAGTCAAAATTATTTTTTTTAAGGTAAAATGAAAGTTGAGCTGCCACAATGTTGGTATCATCCCCGCCGATTGTATGGAGGATGTTAATGCCATCTTTCACTAACTGGTTTGCGGCCACTTGTAGCGGATCTTCTCCATCTTTCACATAACCACGCTTCACACAATCAGCAAGATTGGTCAACTTAACGCGACTGTTTCCAATGGGACTGCCGCCATATTCATATAGGACATCGGTCTTTTCCCTAATGGATTGAGGGATATGAATAGAGTTCCCTAAAAGCAGTCCCCGATACCCATTTAAATAGCCAATGAGTTCTGCCTCCGGAGCTAAATCATTGTATGCTTTAATCAGTGCACCGATAGAAGCTGAAAGGCAGGGCGCAATTCCCCCTGCAGTTAAAAATGCAATTTTCATGAATACCCTAAAATTTGAACAAGAAAATTAACAATTGGACTATTTAAATAGTACATAAATTCATTGTTATTTATAGATTATTTAAGATATTTACTTAATCACAAAGGATTATTTGATTTCTTGCTAAAAATCCATAAGTAGGGTTATTATTATCGTCTATAATTTTTCAAAAGTCTCATTATTAGGAGCATTTTATGCACAACAAAAATCGTATTATCCAAATTATAATTTTCCTGATGGCTTCGCTTACGATGATCAGCGCAAAAGAGCAATTTAACGAGGACTTATACAAAGCATTAAAATACCGAAATATTGGTCCATTTCGTGGTGGACGATCGGCTGCAGTAGCGGGCGTTCCCGGCAATAAATTTTTAGCTTATTTTGGCGCTGCTGGCGGTGGTGTTTGGCAAACCAAAAATGGTGGTCAATCCTGGAAAAATATTTCCGATAAATTTTTCGGTGGTTCAATTGGCGCAATTGCTGTTAGTGAATGGGATCCCAATGTGATTTATGTTGGCGGTGGTGAAGTCACCGTTCGTGGCAACGTCTCTCATGGAAATGGTGTATGGAAATCCAACGATGCGGGAAAGACATGGAAACATATGGGACTGAAAGATTCGCGACGGATCCCAAGAATTCGAATCCATCCTCGCAATCCAAATTTGGTCTACGCGGCCGCTCTCGGACACTTATTCGGGCCCAATAAAGAACGGGGTGTTTTTCGCAGTAAAAATGGCGGTGAATCATGGGAAAAAATTCTTTATGTTAATGATGAAGTGGGCGCTTGCGACCTCACTCTCGATCCTAATAATCCCCGCATTATTTATGCCTCAACATGGCGTATCAAACGGACTCCCTATAGCCTCGAAAGCGGTGGTGAAGGATCCGGACTTTGGAAATCCACCGACGGTGGCGATACATGGAAAAACATCACCAAAAACAAAGGTATGCCGGAGGGCATCGTAGGCATTATCGGCGTTACAGTTTCGCCTCTAAATTCTGATCGTATTTGGGCCTTAATCGAAAACCGTAAAGGTGGATTATTTCGTTCTGATGACGGTGGCGAAACTTGGGAAATGACCAGTTCAGATAATAATCTTCGTCAGCGAGCTTGGTACTATACTCGGATCTATGCTGATACAGAAAATGATGATATCGTCTATGCCTTAAATGTTTCTTTTTGGCGTTCAAAAGATGGCGGTAAAACATTCAATAAAATTCGTACCCCCCACGGTGATCATCACGATTTATGGATTGACCCCATGGATTCAAAACATCTCATCATCGCTGACGATGGCGGCGGTCAAGTTTCTTTTGACGCCGGCAAAACTTGGAGTACTTACCACAATCAACCTACTTCCCAATTCTATCGTGTGGATGTGGATAATCAATTCCCCTACCGCATTTATGCTGGGCAGCAAGACAATAGTACTGTATCCATCTCTTCGCGTACATCAGGGGGTAGTATAACAGAAGATGATTGGCATTCAGTTGGGGGTGGCGAAAGTGCACATGTGGCGCCCCATCCTGAAAATCCAAATATAGTCTATGCCGGGAGTTATAGTGGATTTTTGACACGTTATGATCATATGACCAAAGAGCGGCGAAATATTACCGTTTGGCCTGACAATCCCATGGGCCACGGCGTTAAAGATTTGAAGTACCGCTTCCAATGGAACTTCCCCATTGAATTTGACCCCCACGATCCAAACACACTTTATGTAGGATCTCAGCATCTCCATAAATCCACCGATGAAGGTCAAACTTGGGAAGTAATCAGCCCGGATCTTTCCACAAATACTGTAAAAATGCAGGATCAATCCGGCGGTCCCATTACCAAGGATGATACGGGCGTAGAATATTATTGTACTGTTTTTGTCATCACCCCTTCAACCCAAGAAGAAGGCGTTATTTGGATCGGCACTGATGATGGAAAGGTTCACATTACCAAAAACGGAGGTGAATCATGGACCGACATCACTCCAAAAAATATGCCAGAATGGGGCATGGTAAATAGTATTGATCAATCGACTCACGATCCCGCTACAGCCTATATGGCAGTGACGCGCTATAAGTCCGATGATTTTAAACCCTATCTTTTCAAAACAAACAATTATGGCAAATCCTGGAAAATAATTTCAAAGGGCATTCCCGATGATGCCTTTACCCGTGTTGTTCGGGAAGATCCAGAACGTAAAGGATTGCTTTACGCTGGAACGGAATCAGGTATGTACATTTCGTTTGATGATGGGAGAAACTGGCAATCTTTTCAACTCAATCTGCCTATCGTTCCAATTACAGATTTAGCAGTAAAAGAGAACGATTTGGTGGTAGGCACGCAAGGACGGTCCTTTTGGATTTTGGATGATTTAACACCTCTTCATCAATTATCGGATAAAATTGCCAAATCCAATTCTCACCTATATAAACCAAGAGTCACTTACCGTATGGGTGGCGGTAGCCGTTGGGATGGATCGTCATCCACTGGAGAAAATCCACCTAATGGTGTTATGACCTTTTATTATTTAAAAGATGAAATTAGCAAAGATGCCGAAATCACTCTGGATTACATGGAAGCTAATGGCAATGTGATTAAATCATTTTCTAGTAAAAAGGATAAAAAGAAAAAAGAGCCTACCGTTAATGCAAAAAAAGGTATGAATCGATTTGTCTGGGATACACGATATCCTGATGCGAAGAAGGTGCCCGATGCTGTTATGTGGGGCGGTTCCCATACTGGACCAAAAGCTATTCCCGGTGATTACAAAGTGCGCTTGAAAGTTAATGGCAAATCACAAACACACGCATTTGTTATAGAAAAAGATCCCAGAATTCAAACAACCCAAGCCGATTTTGAAGCCCAATTTGATTTACTCATGGATATTCGTAATCGCACATCAGAGATTAATAAAAAGATTCTGACCATTCGTAGTATCAAAAAACAGGTCAATTCATTAACGGAACTCATGAAAGATTCCGGTTTTAAAAATGATGAAATAAAAGATGCGGGTGAAGACTTATTTAAATCACTCACTGAGATTGAAGAAGAATTAATTCAAGTTAAATCCAAAAGTGGACAGGATCCATTGAACTATCCTATCAAACTAGACAATAAAATTGCTGCACTTGTTAGAGTCGTCTCTGGTGTGGATGCACGTCCTACAGCGCAATCTTACGGTGTTTTGGATGACTTGGTCTCACAAGCCCAAATCCACTATAAAAAGTTGGATAAAATATTAACGGATGACCTGTTCAAATTTAATAATATGGTCAGCGATGCGGCTGTGCCTGCAGTGATGATTGTGCCCTCAGAAATGAGTAAAGAACGCTGAAATAATATTTTGCTTATCCTTCATCCCTTTTTTAAAGAGTGGTGTCCCCCGCATAATGCGGGGGAGGTATATCAAAGCATTAAATTCCTGAAATTTTCTTTTGTTTTATCATTCTAAGATATTTCTGAAGCAATCGCGAATCTTCTGTTTCTCCATTCCGTAAAATACTAATGATCTACCAGCAATTATTATCATGAATTAATAAGGTTTGTCCCAAAGGCTGCAATAGTGATGATCAATAATAATATGAATCAAATTCTTTGGACACCCACCCAAAATCAAATTGATGCCTCCCAAATGGATGCATTTCGAAAACAGGTCAATGCTCGTTTTCATATTGCTCTAAAGGATTACCATGAACTTCACAAATGGTCGGTAACAAATATATCCGATTTTTGGAAAGCCATCTGGGGATTCATGGCTATTGAATTTTCATCCGATTATACACAAGTCGTAGATGACGAGGCCAAAATGCCTGGCGCCAAATGGTTTGAAGGTGTTCGCCTCAATTTTGCGGAAAACTTATTACGCATTCGTTCCGATAAACCAGCAATCCATTTTAAAGGAGAAGATAATCCTGTCCGAACTCTTTCTTATAATCAGTTATATAATACGGTAGAAAAATTGGCCTCCGCATTGAG